>Ga0209372_1000040_pt1 | contig 98758 bp, 61 predicted proteins | sample AgamicAtPe_FD_187170 | JGI IMG/M metagenome (GOLD analysis project Ga0209372, IMG submission 187170) | Agave microbial communities from Guanajuato, Mexico - At.P.e (SPAdes) (version 2) | ecosystem: Host-associated > Plants > Phyllosphere > Phylloplane/Leaf | place: Guanajuato, Mexico | collected... | reverse complement strand
CAGACTGCGCGCGCAACCCAGCAGAGCTTTCTCGAACCGCGAGACCCAATGGGGCTAGGCAGCGTGTTCACCAATGACGTGAATCGTGCAGCGAGCATGCCGTTCGAAAGAATGAGCACCAGGGCCTAGATGCAAGAAAACCTTTAAAGAGCCACAAATTAACCAAGGATCATTCTCGCGGGATTTAGCCCACCATCGACTTGAAGAACAAAATTATTTCCTCTTTCGTCGTATAACAGATCCTTTAGTAAGCTAATCTACAATGATGCTCAGGCAATTGAGTCAAGCGGCCAGACCGACGGGTATATTTGGCAAATATGTCCTTGCCAGCACGCGAACAGGCAGCGCACAATCTACATTAGCCCAACTTAAGCTAACAAGAAGGTATAAATCTGATGCACCAATTGGCAGTCATGTTATTGGAATTGATCTTGGAACAACAAATTCCTGCGTTGCTGTAATGGAGGGTTCAACTCCGAGGGTCATTGAGAATGCTGAGGGTTCGCGGACAACACCGTCGGTTGTCGCCTTTACACCGGACGGCGACCGAATTGTGGGCATGCCAGCCAGGCGCCAGGCAGTTACAAATGCCAAGAATACATTCTATGCCACAAAGCGGCTCATTGGTCGCAAATATGACGACAAGGAAACTCAGAAGGATATGCAATTAGTTCCCTATAAAATTGTTAAGGCTTCCAATGGAGACGCATGGTTAGAGGCCAATGGAAAGGTCTACTCTCCGTCCCAAATTGGCGCTTTTGTTCTCACTAAAATGAAGGAGACTGCCGAGTCGTATCTAGGTAAAAAAGTTAAGGATGCTGTAATCACTGTGCCCGCCTACTTCAATGACTCGCAGCGCCAGGCAACCAAGGATGCCGGCCAAATTGCTGGACTGAACGTCGTTCGTACAATCAACGAGCCAACAGCTGCAGCGCTTGCCTATGGTATAAACAAGTCACAAGGAAAGATTGTGGCTGTCTATGATTTGGGTGGAGGAACTTTCGATGTATCAATAATGGAAATCTCCAAGGAGGGAGTCTTTGAAGTCAAATCAACCAACGGTGATACATTTTTGGGTGGAGAAGATTTTGACAATGCGCTCGTCAATTACTTGGCTGCTGAATTTAAGCGCGATCAAGGCATAGATGTAACCAAAGATATCATGGCCATGCAACGTCTTAAGGAGGCTGCAGAGAAGGCAAAGATCGAATTGTCATCCGCAGCTCAAACTGACATTAATCTGCCATACCTAACCATGGACTCATCTGGTCCAAAGCACATGAACCTCAAGTTTACAAGATCCAAGTTCGAATCTTTGGTCGCAGATCTGATCAAGCGAACGATCGAGCCCTGCAAGCTAGCGATGAAAGACGCTCAAGTCAAGGCCTCCGAAATCGATGAGATTCTTCTTGTCGGTGGTATGACTAGAATGCCAAAGGTTCAAGAAACAGTTGAAAGTATATTTGGAAAAGCGCCAAGCAAGGCTGTAAATCCAGACGAAGCTGTGGCTGTGGGTGCGGCCATACAGGGTGGTGTATTCACCTCAGATGTAAAGGACGTTCTCTTATTAGATGTGACCCCATTATCATTAGGAATCGAAACACTCGGAGGTGTATTCACCAAGTTAATCAGCAGAAATACAACCATCCCCACCAAGAAAAGTCAAGTCTTCTCTACAGCTGCAGACGGTCAGACTCAAGTAGAGATCAAGGTGTTCCAAGGTGAACGTGAGATGGCTGCGGATAACAAAATTCTAGGTCAATTTTCACTGGTCGGCATTCCGCCCGCTCCTCGAGGTATCCCACAGATTGAAGTCACATTTGACATTGATGCCAATGGTATAGTGCACGTCTCGGCTAGAGATAAAGGAACGGGAAAAGAGCAACAGATTGTTATCCGATCCTCTGGCGGCTTGAGCAAGGAGGATATTGAGAACATGATTATACAAGCGGAAAAATTTGCCCAGGAGGATAAGCAGAAGAAGGAGGTGATAGAGGCCACCAATCAGGCCGAAAGTATCATTCATGACACAGAGTCCAAGATGGAAGAGTACAAGTCCCAGCTACCTAAAGAAGATTGTGACAACCTGAAAGAGAAGATCTCAAAGACACGTGAAGTGTTGGCCAACAAGGACAACGTTACCCCCCAAGCAGTCAAAGATGCGACTAGCGAATTGCAGCAAGCATCTTTGAAACTATTTGAGATGGCCTACAAGAAGATGGCGGCCGAGCGGGAGACAGCATCAGCTAAGGAAGAATCCAGCTCAGATCAGTCGACCGACGAGAAGAAGGAGAAGGAGGAAAAGTCCTAAGTATGAACTTGTAGCTGAGGGTCTGTTGATTAGTCATGTTTGTGCTAATTACAAGACTCCAACTAAATCAAGTCAGATCAGTGTTATCTGTTTCGGCGTTTTAGAGGCCATCAGCTCAAAGTGTCGGTTCCAAGAACGTCTTTTGTACAATATACCTGAAAGATCGTGATCAATAAAACACCGCTGCAGCTCATGCACCAAGTTTCTCTTGACCCTCTTACACCTCCAAGAGTTCGAGATCTCGCTCTCTCCGAAAGATGTCATTAGTAAGCCCAGATTCCGGCCGAGTCGCTCTCCTGAAGACTGTTATCATTGGCACAAGGTTGACTCGATCGTTTCAATGCGACAGGACTCATCTAATAGAGACACTAACTCCGGTTGCTGGTTAAGATGGTGTCATCGATTTGATACTAAATGTGATAATTTTAGGACATCTCCGAGTGTCCTATTTTGGGTGCGTTTCAAGTTCGATCAAAGCGTGCTTGCAATCTCAAAATCGCTATAGCCTAGCAGTAGTAGAGGACAGTGGTCGCAGGGCAACCATCGCTGTATTGTCCGCCACCCTAAAGTAGTCTCAACACATTATCACTTCACAATCTTGCGCAGACATTAAAGACAGTTCAGTGAAGAGCTTGTTGTTATGTGGCCAGGCCAACGGCGTAAACTCTCCCGTCCAACCATCAAGCATCTGAGAATCTATGGAAACTGCTTCAGTTAAGCTCTTGGTGCTTGCGCCGCTCGAGCGTTTGACTAGTATGACTCCCTAACGTCAACGAAATTCGGACTTCAGAATGACTCTAGTTGGAAGCTTAGGTTTGACAGTAGAAGAGGGGGAGTTGGACGCGGAGCTATCAAGCCACTGATCTCACTCGATCGTCTTCAATCAATGATTGTTGAGCGCTCACTCGTCATCTCATTCTCATTCTAATCGTCTTGTAACTAACTTAACATTTTAACATGAGATAGAAGCAACACTATCATAGAAACTCAACTAAATCAGAGAATCAAGCAACTTTTACACGCAAATCAATCAGTTTAAATTAATCCCTAAACAACAATCACAATAGATCAATCGGCTTTCTCTAGCCTCCCACTTTCGCCCAGGTAGAAGCGTTACTCAGCTAACAAGTCGATTGGTTGGTTGACCTGCGCTGAGACGCGCGAACTGAGATGGGCGAGAAGTCTAAGCTAAATGGCGCCGAAGAACAACAGGCCAATCCGTATGATGCGGCTAACATAGTTTCAAAAACGCTACTCTATTGGCTGAATCCGTTCATTAGAAAGGGCTTTCAAAAAGATTTAGTTCTAGAGGATTTATATAAGGTTCCTGAAGAGGACTTGAGTAAGGATTTAGGGGAAAAATTAAAACGAGAATGGGACAAGGAGTTGCGCGTTTCGCGCGAGGGCAAGAAACCAAGCCTTGTCAGGGCTCTTTGTAGGGCATTTGGGTTTTGGTATCTCTTATCGGGAATTTGGGTAACAATTGGCGAGTGCATCATCCGACCACTACAAGCAATCTCACTTGGCTGGCTAATTCGTGACGTAAACCTCTATCTCAACCTTGACCCGAACGCAAATCCATTATTGGTTGAGGAGATCTATTGGAGGGTGTTTTATGATGGAATTATACTAATCGTATTCTCAATTGTGGCCTTAATTACAGTCCATCCTTATGTATTTTGTACGCAGCATACGGGTATGAAAGTCAGAATAGCCTGTTGTCATTTAATCTATAGGCACTCGTTAAAGCTGAGCAATGCAGCTATCGGACAGACAACAGTTGGTCAAATGGTCAATTTATTAACAAACGATGTCAATCGCTTCGATGTTGCCCTAAACTACATCCAGTACTTAGTTATAGCTCCAGCGCAAGCGATTATAGCAATAGCAATCCTATCAGTTATGTACCTCGGATTTTATTCAACAGCTGCAGGATCAGCACTTCTCTTGCTCTACGTTCCATTCCAGTCGCTTATGGGTCGCTGGTTCGGAAAGCTACGCCAGTCAACTGCGACCAGAACTGACGAGAGAATCAGACTAATGAACGAAATCATACCGGCAATGAGAGTTATTAAGATGTACACCTGGGAGGATCCTTTTGCTAACCTGGTGGAGCTTGCGCGCGCGAACGAGGTTCGCCTTATCAAGTATACGTCGGTTTTGCGCGGAATCAACATGGCACTCTTTTTCGTTTCCTCAAAGGTGATTCTGTTCATTAGCTTCATCACCTATGTATTACTTGGCTACACACTCGACCCCGAGATTGTCTTCGTGGCCATAACGTTATTCAACGCAGTCCGTCTACTCATGACTCTATTCTTCCCATATGGGGTCGCACAGTTGGCCGAGACACTGATCTCGTGCAACCGATTGCAGGAGTTCTTATTGCTACCTCAACAGGAGCCATCGCATAGGGTTGATAGAGGCAGCCCGGATGAGGAGGTGAAACCTGAGGATGTCAAGGTCGATTGCGTTGACGTAAGCGCAAATTGGACCATCATCAATAAGACCTTCACCGTTGAGGAGCCTGAACGTCCAAAAGTGATAAATGGAGGCGATCTTGGTGGTAAGGACATAAGATCATCTCAGAGGCTAAGTCTAAGTGGCGACCTCAAAGGTGGAAGCAGAAACTCTCTCTTCGCCTCAACAACAAATGTACACCTAACAGCCAATCACAAGGCTGGTCTAGCTGGCGGTTTGAATACTAAGCAAACGGCCATTTCAGCCTTGAGAAATGTGTCTTACCAAGTCAAGGGCGGCGAATTGATGATTATCGTCGGTCGTGTGGGCTCAGGTAAATCATCGGTATTGCTTTCAATCCTTGGCGAGCTACCACTTGCTTCGGGTAGGATGACCATTCGAGGTCGTATTTCGTATGCAGCACAGGAGGCTTGGATTTTTGCAGGAACTGTACGGGAGAATGTCCTCTTTGGGAAGCCATTCAACCAGCAGCGTTACAGCCAGGTGCTAAAAGTTTGTTCCCTCGACAAGGATATGAGGTTGTTCCCGCATGGTGAGGACACCATCGTCGGCGAGCGCGGAGTCTCACTCAGTGGAGGCCAGAGGGCTAGAATTAATCTGGCTCGGGCAATCTACTACGATGCTGATATTTATTTGCTTGATGATCCGCTGTCCGCGGTGGACACCGTTGTTGCAAAGCACATCTTCAACGAATGCATATGCGGATTTTTGAGGGACAAGGCAGTCTTATTGGCTACACATCAGACTCAGTTTGTCAGAAAGGACACCAAGGTTTTATTTTTGCAAGACGGTAGACAGATTTCGTGCAAAAATTATTCAGACAACAAGGACTTGCAACTGTTCATTGGCTCAAACTGGGAAAAATCTGACAGTGAATCGGCCATGTCAAGCGCAAAGCACACTCGCCGCGTGGGCGGCCGATTGTTGCCTAGCGATGGCCGCTCTAGGCGCCTATCAACCAACTTGACGAGCGAGTTCTGTGCCGATGACAGCGAAAAGAGGCAGTTGCTTGAGAGAAGTTCGGAGGGAAGCAATGAGCCCTCAGATGAGGAAGAGCCCGAGAGGATTGTGGGCGAGGCGCCCATAAAGCAAGCGGGCGAGTCTGCCTCCTTCGAGGATGTTGGTTACTCCATCTATTGGCATTATATCAAGGCCAGCTCGGCAACCTTACTGGTCATAATAATTGGCATCACCAATCTTGGAACTCAGGCTCTCTTCAACGGGAGCGACTTTTGGCTTAGCTACTGGACAGACACAGAGCAGAGGAAAGCTTTAAACGGCGGAAGTAGTGACTACCCACCTGTTACTCTCACCGACACCTTAACCTTGCGCCAGAATGCAATTGTTTATACCGTCTTGATTGCAAGCCTGTTCGTTTTAACACTCGTAAGGACAACCTGTTTCTTTGTTGCCTGCATGAGAGCCTCCATTAATCTGCACAACAGGCTCTTTAGGAGTGTCCTCAAGGCGCCGATCAAGTTTTTCGATTACAACCCAATCGGAATCCTACTAAATAGGGTCTCGCGCGACATGGGAATTGTGGACGATCTGTTGCCGCCCACCGCTTTCGATACGATAGAAATTTTTATCAACGTTTTAGGCACCCTGATTACTGTTGGAGTTATTTATCCGTTCAACGTTATTCCTGCAATCATACTTTGCTCCATCGTGGCAGTTATAAGGTTGCTCTACATCCGCACCGTCAGGAGCATCAAAGCACTAGAGGGCGTCACCAGGAGCCCCGTCTTCTCTCACCTGGCTGCCTCCCTCAACGGGTTGGCCACCATTCGAGCACTTGGAGTGCAGCCTGAATTTGAGAGAAAATTTGACGAGTATCAGGATATTCACAGTTCGGCTTGGTTTTTGTTCGTTGCCGCATCTCGTTGGCTTGGAATCTCGCTCGACTGGATCTCGCTCGGCTACATAACAGTTATAACGATTGTCATGACCCTAACCATCGGCTCTGCAACAGGTAGCCAGATCGGCTTAGCCATATCTTCTGCCTTGTTCCTTTCGGGCTCCTTCCAGTGGGGAGTTCGCCAATCGACCGAAATGGAGAGCCAAATGACCTCTGTGTCACGAATCAAAGAGTACAGCGAGTTGCCCGAGGAGCCAGCGCGCGAGTCAGCTCCTGGATGCAAACCGGCGCCTAGTTGGCCCGAAGCCGGCGAGATTGAGTTCAATCAAGTGAATTTGCGCTACTTCGAAAACGAGGAGCCAGTCCTAAAGAAGCTGACCTTCAAGATTAGAGCCGGCGAGAAGGTTGGAATTGTGGGCCGAACCGGAGCTGGCAAGTCGAGCATAATCGCAGTTTTGTTTAGGTTAACCGAGCCCGAGGGTTCCATTGTGATCGACGGCGTTGAGACCAAGTCGATTGGATTGCATGACCTGAGGAAGAAGCTTTCCATCATTCCGCAGGAGCCCATTTTGTTCAATGGGCCGGTGAGAAGAAATTTGGATCCATTCAACGAGTACACGGACTTCGATATGTGGCGCGCACTCAAGCAGGTGAAACTGGACGAAGTTGTTCGCAGTTTACCTGGCGCGCTTGATGCTGAATTGAACGAAGGCGGAAGCAATTTTAGCGTTGGCGAGCGCCAGCTAATTTGTTTGGCACGAGCAGTTTTGCGCCAAAACAGAGTGATAGTGTTGGATGAGGCAACCGCAAATGTTGATCCGGACACGGACAAGTTCATCCAACGCACCATCGCTGAATCCTTCTCAAACTGCACCCGGCTAACAATCGCCCACCGGCTCAACACTATCATGGACTCGGATAGGGTTCTCGTGATGGACGCTGGCCAGGTGAAGGAGTTCGATGTTCCCCACTTGTTGTTGCAAAAGGAGAATGGCCTCTTCTCAACTATGGTGCGCAACACGGGCAAGAATTCGGCCCACCTGAGGCGGATAGCGAGAAATTGTTACGAGAAAAGGTTTGGAAAGGCGGCACAAGCAAGCGAGGCTGAGCCTTCGAGCAAGTAGCCTTCCTAGTGAAGTAGATGGATAGCTTGTTAGTTCGTTAAATAACATAAATAATGATAATCAATCACAGCCAATTCACTTTTTGAGCCAAGATGGCGGCAGATCGAGTTGTTGAGAAGTTTCTGATGCCGCATTGCTCTACCTATGCGGCCATTTGTGTGTGCGTGTGTATTTGAGTGTAAGCAAAGCAAAGCAAAGCAAGGTAAGGTAAGGCAAATTTTTGGCTTTGGAAAGGCAACAAACTAGTCTAGAGGTGGCGACTTGTTTTCTGCGCCGAGAAAAGCGTCGCTCTTGCTGGCGCAAATCAAGCAGCCGGACTCATCTAGTTTCGCTGGGTTCAGACTGGACTGAACTGCGCCAGGTTGAGCCTAAAGCGAGTAAAAATTAGTCCCAGCGCAAGGGACTGAGCCAGCCGAGTACCTATGGCGACCTAATAATCTCATTAGAGCCTTACTTCTCTCGAATGCGCTCCGATGCTGCAAGCACACGATACCAGGACGAGGAGAAAAACCAATACGCCGACTATGGCGACGGTGGAGCCACTGCCACTGCCATTGCCGCCGCCGACCAGACTTGGCTCCAAATTGCGAGCTTGCGCCCGCTCGAGCGGCCGGTGGGCTCGTTTGAGTTTGCTCAGCTGGCCCGATTTGAGTTTGAGTTTGAGGCTGTGGCAAGGTAAGGCAAGGCAAGGGAAGGCAAGCGGCTAACTAATGCTCACCTGCCCACCCGTTCAACTGTTATCCAATGTTTGCATCCTTAACTAAGGCTCCATTCTAGGGTTTGTTTCGCTTCATTTGACTCAACATCTCCCCAAGCTTCTGGAGCCACTTTGGGCTCACCAGCTCGCTCGCTTGCTCGTCTTGCGGCATTCAAGTTGAAGCCAATTTAGTTCATTCAACTCACCTGTTTGTGTTGCCGGCCAGTCTAGTTGGCCGCTCGTCGTCCCCTTGCAATCGCTGCCAGTTTTGCTCTTGCTCTTGCTCCCTCTCTCGCAAGCAGCGGTTGTTGTGTGACGAGAATGGTGCATTAATTATTATTGCATCTCTCTGCCTCCCTCGCCATTGGCGCGACCGAGCAGCAGCAGCAGCAAGAAGAAGAACGACAACAACAACAACATGCTGCGCCGGCTCGATAATCATTCGGCTCGCCCGCTCGTTCCAATGACCCGAAGGAGCAGAACAGGCTGCGCTCACCTGAGTCGGCCAGATATTATCTAGACTCCGCTCGCTCGTAGACGCCCGTTGATGGTTGATGGCGCCGGCCGAGGGCCATGGCGCTCGCAGTCTACAGTGTGCATTTTGGAGCTTCCAGCTTGCGACAAAGTATGGCAGCGCAAGCCCTTGCGTCAACTTACCTGGCGCCAACAAGACTGGCTGGCCGCTCGAGATAAGAGCGACCAATTGAGAGCGATAAGTAAAACAAACTCACTGGCCGCGGCAGCCAAAGCCGCTGATGGGGGGCTATTTGCAGCTGGCCGCTTGCGGAAACCAACCAACTCCCTTAGCGAGCAACTCTTAGCCCCCTCTCGTCGCATTGCTAAACGCACTGAACTTACTGGACGCAAAATCAAATCAATGGCACCATCGGCCGCCTAAAACGGTTTGCAAGCGACCTAGTGATCTCGATGCGCCGGCCAATCCTCGGCGGGGGAGGTTGGCGCGGCCGCCAGGTGGAGCTGAGCGAGCCAAGCAGGGGAGGTCTGGTTTGCGCAGGCAGGCCAGGCGAGCGAGCGGGCGGCTGGCGACCAGATGCAGCGAGCCAGCCAGCCAGCCAGCGAGATGAGATGAAACCTATCCGAGTGGCGCTCGCCCGCTAGCTAGCAAGCTCAACTTGCGAGCGCTAATGCCAGCGCTAATGCTAATGAATCCGCCAAGATCTAGCGGGCGAGCTGGCACGATTAATTGCCAGTGTGCGCTCAGGTTTCGGCCAGGTTTCAACACTGTCATTTGGCCCGCCGAGCGCAAAGGCTGGCGCTGATTCGCGCCTAGCCAACCAGATATTTACCCAACTCGGCGGCTTCTTCTTCTTCTTCTTCTCCTTCGCTGTCGGTCGGCCACTTTTGGCGGCCGCCTGTTCATGACTCCTTCTCGCAGCCGCCTATCTGACCTAGCGGCTCTAATTAGCTTCTCGCGAGCTCAATCAGATCCAACGGCAGGCGTGACAGGATCAATCCAGCAAGCGGCGCTCCTTCGGCCGCGCAAGCCGATTGTTTCGTCTGCTTGGCGGCCGCTCGCCAGCCGGCGACAATCGGGGTTGCGGCCGCCGCCGCCGCCACCACCGTCTGACCTGGCTGCAGCCGCAACGGTCGCAGCCCGTCCGCTCTCGAGAGCTGCTAGCCTCGCGCGACCTCTCGCTCGCAAATGGCACCTCCACGGCCGCCTGACACTCGCCGGCTCGAGCAGAGCATCGGCCCCAAGGCGCTCGCCCGCCCGCCCGCTCACCTTCGATCCGCCCGCTCACCTTCGAGCCGCCCAGACGAAGCCGGCTAGCTCGGCCGCAAATGTAGACCAGACAGGCTGTGCGTGTACCTCTGCTCGCGAGTGTTAATTATACGCCCCGTTTCAATCGGCGCCGAGAGCCGCGCAGACCGCCGATCGCGACAGGTGCGCGCAAATGGCCTCCAATTGGCGCCACTCGCTGTCCAGGCGACGGGACGGCCGGCGAAAGTGACGCTGCCCGCGACTGGCTCGCCCATCGCTCGGCCGGCGCTTGATGGATGGCCCTCGGGCGGCCAGGAGCAACTGCGGCCACCTGGGCGAGCGCAGAAGCAGCGAGTTGGCAAAGAAAGGTTGCCGCGGCACGTAATTCGGGCGAGGGGAGCGCGCAAATCAGGTAAACGATTTGGAATTTCCGATCCTCCTAGACTGGCTGGCTGGCTGGCTGGCCCTTCGTGCCTCTCCGCGGACAAGCACAGGCTAATGGAGCCAGGGTGGCAGCGGCAGCCGTTGAAGCGACAGCGACGAGCGAGGGGAGGGACGAGTCTGGTCTCCATTAGCGAGCTCAGGTAAACGCCATTCCAGGGATTCAGTTTGGCGCCGCCAATGGCGCTCAAGTTTGGCCGAAACTCGGGCCAGATTGATGTTCGGCTGGCTTGATTAATTTGCCCCAAGCTCAAGCCTCAGATTGAAAGTGACAGACTTAATGGGCGAGTTTGCATTTTCAACGAGCTAACGTGCCTCCTGGCTGAGCGTCAACAGGTATTGGATTGGAATATGCGCTTGCAGGCTCGGGGCTTCAGTTTGTGCGTGAGAAAATTGGCGTTGGCGACATAAGGGGGACTCTCCTCCTCCTCCTCGCCAGTTCCGTGAGCTCGGCGGCCTGCTGGCTGGCTGGCTGGCTGGCTGGCTGGCTGGCTGGCCCTCTCAGCGGCCGAAGCGAGAATCGGAAAACACGTGTGTTCTCTCCCACCCGATTGTGTGCTTGCGTCTGTGCCCACTTTTGGTGGAAAAATCCTGCTGCTTTATGGGCGAGCTCGCCGCTCGCTTGTGGGCTCGACGTGAAGCCAATTACAAGACGGAAGGGCCTTCCGCCTTGCAATTAGCCCAGGCGCCCCGCAGGTGTCGTCAGCGGTCTGACGTAGCTGGCCGGCCCCAGCGACGCCCAATGCCGCTAACCGTGAACCTGGCCGCCCGCTCGCTCGGGGGAGCTGCCGGTTTGAGTGGCCGCCCGCGCTCGACGAGCAGCCGACTGCGACCGGCTCAAGCCGCTCCCTTGCCGGCGGCGGCGGCAGCCCAAGCGAGACGACAGCCACCAAGACCACGCAGGCGGGAGATAAGCCCTTTGTTGTCGCATGCAAAGCGGCGCTTTTGTCATCCGAGTTGGCCAGCAAGGAGGCAGCCGGCCGGCTCACCTGCGCCGCCAATTCAGCCCGCCCGGCCGCTCAATATGGATCTGGGAGCCGGGCGCCTTTGGGAGGCAACCGCAAGTGCTTCCTGGAAGAGCAAACACACCAGAGCGAGCGCAAAGCTGCCGAAGCCGGCGAGCAAGTCCATTGAATCCTAATTGGCCTGCTCGCTTACCTGCTCGCTCGCCTGCCAGCCTGCCAACCGGCCGGCCGGCTCGCCGGCAAGGCAACGAGCGAGCCGCCTGCACTGGGACAGAGTCCTTTGAGGGGAGAGGAGAGGAGACGAGGCAATAACCATCATCATGATCCATTGGCTCCAGCGGATGGAGCCTGCTCCTGTTTTAATTCCATTCCTTTGGCCGGCGCCTACTCGCTCGCAAGTCGGCGTTTCGTCACCAGTCTCGGCCTCTCCCTCTCCTCCTCAGACTCTAACTAAAACTCAAACTCCTGCCCGAAAGCAGAGGCTTCCCCTCGTTGCGGCCGACGGGCCCGGTGTCGTTAGCAGTCGGCCGCTCCAGTTGCCGTTGGAAGCCTCTACCTGACAGGTAAGACGTCGTTGTCGCATAAAATGAGCCAAAACGAGCTCAACTGGATGACTGTTTCGAGTGGCGGCGGTGGCGGCGGCAGCGAGGACGGCGAGCCTAAGCGAGGAGCCACATGCAGATGCCACTCACCCCCCCCCCGCTCGCCCATTCATCTCCTAGCCCAGCTCGCTAGCTTGGCCGCCACTGGCGCTCTCACGAGCGCCGCCGCCAAGGAGCGCTCCCATCGGCTCGAGCTCGCGGAGCTAGAACTCGGGCGCACTTGGCGCCGCCGCCGCCGCCGCTGCTGCCGAGCAAGCAAAGTCTCACCGGCTGGCCAACTGCCATAACGTTTGCATAGGCCAACCTTCTGTGGAGGTCCGCTAGCCGAGCCAGGCTGCTCTCGATTACCGTTCCTCTTGCCACCTCTGCCGGCTCCGCCAGCAGTTAGCAGTGGGCCGGCAGTCGGCAGTCGGTAGTTGGCAGTTGGCCGGACTAAAATGAAGCCAACAACAACAACAACTACCACCACAATTAGATAGCTGCTCTCATGCTCGAAGCAAGCTCACGCTCCGCTCTACCTGGCCCGAGCTAAAGCTAATGCTCGAGCTCGGCAAGCCTCTGCTCCCAGATAGATCATCAACTCCAGTTAGCCGGCCGAACGGCCCACCGAGGCTCAGTTGCTCCCCTTTGGCTTCCAGCTCGGGTGCGTTCGTTTGCCCGTCTGCCGATTGTTTACTGCTCCGCAAGCCCATCTATTTGCTCATCTTCTCCCCTCGCGAGCTCGCCCCTTGGCCCAGAGCATGATACACATTTGCATGGGCGTGATTCAAATCCGCCTCATTCTCACATGCGAGCAACAGGCTTGCGGCCGAGGCGAGCAAGCGGCGGGCCAAGTAGGGTTGTCTCTCTACCTGCCACTATTTGCTATATATGCACCGCAATTGGCTCCATGTAAGCAACTGCTCTCTCTCTCCAACTGTGGCTCTCCAATGAGCGAAAAGATCGCTACACTTTTACAGCAATTTACTTCCATTCCATAAACTCTATTTAGCTAAAGTGAGCTGCGCTCTCGCTCGGCCGGCCGACTTTTAGCCGGCTCGCTCGCCCGCTAGATCACCTGAGCCTGCGCCATTCTTCGTGCTCGCCGGGCTAGCAGGTAGCAGGTAGCAGCAGCGGCACAAGAAGAAGAGGCAGCTCCGTGGGCTGGCTGAGGCTCGAGTTGCTTGCCCACTGCGCGGCGACACAAGCGCTGCGCTTGAGCTTGTTTACAAAAGCGCGCGCAACAGTTTACACAAGCGCTCGCTCAGTTACCTTTGCTTTGCTTGGTACACAAGCGCAAGGTATATAAGCGGACAGAGCACACAATAAGCGGCACAGTTAACAAGACTAACCAAACGAGTCAAGTTCTATCCGATTCTCTCAACACACACACAGGTTATGGGCCCTGCACGCTGATGAACCCAAAGCGTTAGGGACACCATGCCTAAGGCCTCAGACTCTAAAGCTGCGACAACAACGGCGGCGCCAATCGCCCAAGAAACCCCAAACTCAGCAAGCTCCAACCACAGACCTCAAGCACAAGACCAAGAGCAGCAGCAGCAGAAGCGACCAGATCAAATGAACGAATCGCCGGAAGTTAGTGAGCGCCAGCAGCAGCGGCGGCCGGAAGTTGCAGCAAGCGACCCCAAAAGTGAAGCTAAAGACAAAAACATTGACAACCAACAAAATGCCTCAACTCTCTCGGAAGAAGCGGCGGCCGCTGATTCGAGCGCCAGCTCCAGCTCAGATCCAAAGCAAGAGGGGAAGGGCGAGAAAGTCAAGCAATTTAGTGAAAAATCCCTCAAAGAGCTGGCAGACTATTACCTGAACTTAGAGCCCGCAGATATTCCAGACACTGGCTTTGTGGTTACGGGGATTGCTGGCAGGTTTCCTAATGCGGACAACCTGAACGAGCTATGGGACAATTTGCTTAATGGAAAGGACATGGTGCTAGGACCAGACGACAAGCGCTGGCCTCTAGGTAAGCGCCACCTCTTTCTCTTCCAACTTGATTTGCGAAACCAAAAACTAACTCCCATCTCTCCTTTGACGCAAACAAACACATTTAGGCCTTTGGGATTTGCCAAAAAAGGCCGCCCGAATCAAGGACATCTCTCTCTTCGACAACGAGTTCTTTGGGATCGCAAAAGAGAACGCCGATTACACTGACCATCAGCTAAGAAACTTGTACGAGGTTATTTATGAATCCATGCTCGACGCTGGCTTAAATCCGGCAAAAGTTCGTGGCGACAAGAAAACCGGAATCTTCTTTGGCTTTCATACTGCAGAAACCGAGTGCGAATTCCTAGAGAAACCTCACTTCAAGACAACCGGATATCAGGCTCAACTTCTAACAGCTGTAACAAGCTACTTCGATATACAGGGAGTTGCGGGCTCCTACGATGCCGCCTGCGCCTCCTCCTTCGCGGCCTTCCATCAGGCCGTTTTAAACTTAAAGGCCGGTTTTGTGGACACTGCAATAGTTTGCGGGGTAAACATTAGCGTTAGACCAGGAACTGCTTACCAATTTTTGCTCCTCCAAATGCTCTCGCCAACTGGCTCCTCCAAGTTCCTCGACGCCTCGGCCGATGGTTACGCAAAAACGGAAGCTTGCGTTAGCGTTATACTGCAGCGCCAAGATTTGGCAAAACGCTCCTATGCGTCGATAGTGCACACAACCTGCAACAACGACGGCTTCAAGGTCGAGGGCATCACCTATCCCTCGTCGCAGGTCCAGGAGGCGCTTATGAAGGAGGCAATCATTGAGGCTGGCGTTGATCCGCGACAGATTGTTTACGTTGAGGCGCATGGAACTGGAACACCCGCTGGCGACCCCGAGGAGGCGCGAGCGATTGCAAAGGTTTACTGCGAGAACAGGGACGAGCCGCTCTTGATTGGAAGTGTCAAGTCAAATTTGGGCCACGCAGAGGGAGTTAGTGGGCTCTGTTCGCTTGCAAAGGTTATTTGTACCTTTGAGAACGAGCTTTTGCCCAAAAATCTGCACTACAAAACACCAAACCCAAACATACAACCGCTAGTTGAGGGCAGATTGAAGCCAGTTGATGAGAACATACCCTTCAAGCACAACCTCATTCCAATGAACTGTTACGGTTTTGGTGGAGTCAATGTGCACGGAATATTCAAAACGCATACACGAAAGATAGATCCAGCTCGCGATTACAACATTGCGCCAGAATACCCGCGCCTAATAACAATGTTTGGCCGCTCCCAAGCAGCAATCGAGTTCGCCTTCGACGAGTTCAAGAGCAAACGAGGCGAGCGGCGCCTCCTAACGCGCGACTACCTGGCTTTGCTGGATTCAATCAACGAGGGTCCCATAGACAAGCTAATGGACCACCGCGGTTACCTGTTGCTCGACAACGACTTGAACGAGATTGCGCAGAGCATTGTAAAGATGAGCGACTCGCTTAGCTCGGCCCAACAGCAGCAACAACTTAGACAGGAGCTTAAGAACGACAAGCTCGACTTTGGTTCGAGCGAGCGCCGCGCCCACTACCAGGACACAAGGCGCTCAAGCTGGTTCATACTGCCGGGTTTGGGCTGCCAATGGAAGGCAATGGGGGCGAAGCTGAGCTCCTTCAGGCCAGTTTGGTCCACCATTGAGGCATTGGCTGCCGTGCTTAAGCCGCACGGTGTTGACCTCATCAAGGTGCTCACAGACAAAACTGAGAATCCATTCGAGGATAATGTTGTCAACTTGTTCACTGGAATTGTCGCCATTCAAGTGGCGCTCATCGATCTGCTCAGGTTGCTCGATGTGAAGCCTGAAGGTATAATTGGCCACTCAATAGGCGAGATATCGTGCGCTTACGCAGACGAGCTCCTAACGGCCAATGAGACGATCCTGCTCGCTTACTATCTGGCAAAACCAATAGACGAGGCAAAACTGCACTCAGGTGCGATGGCGGCCGCAAGTCTTGGCGTCCGTCAGGCTGAACAGTATTTGCTCCAGTTTGTTGAACGCCAGCGGGCAAAGCGAGGCGCCTCATTTGAGCGCTCAAGTGTTGAAATTGCCTGCATAAATGGGGACGAGTCGATCACTTTGTCAGGTGAGCGGGAGGAAATTGACGATTTTGTTGATATGCTAACCGAGGAGAATGTCTACGCTCGTCGGATTGCCGATGTTCGCACCGCCTTCCACAACAGCTCGCTGAAGTGCATTGAAAAGGAACTCTTGCAATCGGTTCAAAAGTTGTTCAACAATAACAGCCTCCAGCAGAAGGAGGGTCAATTCAAGAGCAAAAATTGGTTCAGCACTCTCTACGGACAGACGAGAAGTTACAATGGCGCAAATCAAACTGGAGCCGCCAACAACAAGCAGCAAGCAAGTGGAAAGCAACAATTCGAGATCAATGCCCAATATTACGTCGACAATCTATGCTCGCCAGTCCAATTTAGGGAGGCAATCGACAATGTTGAACCTGAGAGCACCATCCTCATTGAGCTTGGCCCTCACGGTTTGTTCAATCCAATTTTGAAACAAAAGTATTTGACAAAATTGAACTATGTTTCATTCATGAAACGAATGGATGGTTCAGTTGAATCAATATTGATGGGATTGGGCAAACTATACCAGCTCGGCCGCTCGCTAAAACTTGCAAACTTGTACCCGAAAGTTGAGTTCCCAGTTGCAAAGGGAACCGGCTCAATCTCTTCAATAATCCGCTGGAATCACAACCAAAAGTTTCACGTTGCAAAGTATCCAGAGGCTTTCAGGCGGCCGCCTTGCGAGGCGCGCGTAAAGTTTGACCTGATTGACGAGAGCGACAAGTACCTGTCTGGCCATTGCGTCGATGGGCGCATCCTCTTCCCGGCAACTGGCTACCTTTATTTGGTTTGGCGCTCCTTTTCGCTAACAAAGGACAAAATTGGAGACTCGCCGCTGAAAACAACTGGCGAAACCATCCTCGTTCCTGTTGAATTCCTGAACGTTCGCCTATATCGGGCAACAATACTTGGCTCAACGCCCGTTGAGCTGCTTGTTAGAATTGAGGAGGCCACCGGCCAATTTGAGGTGCGCGAGGGAGGCTCAGTGGTGGCAGACGGCTACATTACACAGCCAAAGGAGAATCCAGACGGCCTCCAATACGAGCACATCCGCCACAATCCAAGCTTTGCACTGAAGGACATGAGCCTGGCGCCCGAGGACGTCTACAAGCAGTTTAGAGTTTGCGGTTACGATTATGGGGAGACCTTCAGAAACATAGTGGCCGCTTCATCGGATGGACTCCACGTCCAAGTCAAATGGACAGGTCAATTTATTCCATTCTCAGACTCAGTCCTCCAATCACTCTTCCTTGCCATCTGTAAGCGCACCTCGGCCCTCTTCTTGCCAACCAAGTTCGAGTACATGCGAATCAACCCAAAGATGCTGCAAGCAAAGGTGGACGAGGCGCTCGCTGCAGAGAAGCCGTGCATCTTGGACGCATATTGTGAGCTTGAAACGGGAATCATTGTCACGGACGGGATAGAGATGCGCGGAGTTGGGGCCTCGCCGGCACCGCGTCGCCTCCAACAGGATCCAGTGCTCGAGAGTTACCAATTTGTGCCAAACATTGAGCGTAACATCAGCGACCGCTTGGCTGAGCCCTGGAACTCAAAGATTGAACAGTACATGGAGATGTGCTCGACGGCAGCCTTCAAGATACTGTCCAACTTGCAACAGAGTAGGTCGCAAATTGATGCAGTCATGAACGGATTCAAGGTTGTCGACGACGCAAACCTGAACAAGTACCTGGACGAGAACGAGCAAAGCGAGCACCACGTTCTCTTGCAAATATTGGACAAAATTCTCGCCTCACAGGAGGAGCCCGACGAGCTTAAGGTTGCAAGGGGCGGACTTGAGGAGGAGGAAGAGGAGGCAAAGGTAGCAGAGGAAAAGAAAGGCGAGGATGGAGGGAAAGACGAGGGAGAGAAGGCCGCCAAGGTGACTAAAATTGGTCCGTCGCGCGAGCGAAAATCAAATCCGAAATTGAGATCAATACAGGAGTTGCAGAAACAATTCGAGAAGGTTGTTCGCGATGAGTTTGAGGCCTTGCAAGGGAAGTTGGGATCCGATTTGATGAGCTCCGCTTTTGCTCGCGAACGCTTCTTACGTCCGCTATTGGAGATTGCCTTTGAAAATATTCCCTCGCAAAAGATCAAAATGCTCGAGTTGAATCCAGGCAACGGAATCAAGTACGATCCGATTGCAACAATAACAGGTGAAATACTGCCAAATCTTTCAATCAACTACTTCCTAGGCCATCCGGCGACAAACACGATACCAAGCGGCGATTTACCGCCAGACACAAAACTGTACAACTGGAATCCGGCAACCAAGACACTTCAACGTGAGCTGCAGGATATAGATTTGGTTGTTTACAACGATTCCTCATGTTATGCAACAAAGAAGGATCAGTTCACTACTGAGAGGGCAAAGAATGAGGAGGAGCAGGCTGCAGGTGGCGAGGAGGAGAAGTTGATTGTTCGCGAGGATGTTGGGGCAATATTTGAGTCTGCCTATGAATCATTGAGAGCAAACGGTTTCCTATTGGCATTCTTAAGAACTCAACTATCGCCAGCTGAAAAGTTCCTCTATAAGGTGGCCGATTATGAGTTTAAACAAAAGGATGAAAGGTTAGAGATCGTATTGGAGGCGGCTAAAAGGAGTAAATTGCAACTTATTGGCGAGAAGACAGACAAAACTGGTTGTGTATTGTTGCTATTTAGAAAATTGGATGAAACAATTAAATTTAGTGAACAAAACCTAATACATTTAGAACATGAAAAGCACTCCAATTGGCTTGAGCCAATTAAGATGCTAATGAACGATATTAGGGCCAAGTCAACAAGTGAAACTTTAAACAAGAATATTTGGTTGATTGCAAATGATACAATTTATAATGGTGTTATTGGAATGGTCAATTGTTTGCGTAAGGAGCCAGGTGGAGAGAGGATTAGATTTTTATTTGATCAAAGGAAGGTATCGCCGTTCAAGTTTTCTAGGCAAGAAATTGAATTTGAGAAAATAATCAAACCTGAAAAGGAGGGCGATGAGGAGAAGAAGGAATTGTGCAAATCGGACGCTTTCATTGATATTACAAGCTTAGAACAGGATTCAAATCTTGTTAATCTGATCAAACAAGATCTCATATACAATTGCATCGATAGCGATGGACGTTATGGTTCATTTCGGCATTTTACAGTTAGCGAATTGCTAGAGAACCAGAAGGTTAAAACGGAGGAGGCTCATGTAAATGTTGCAACTAGAGGCGATTTATCATCGTTCAGATGGTACGAGGCCCCATACAAGTACCTGGAGCCCGAAGTGAAGGAGAAGAACTTGATTTCAGTTTATTACTCGTCATTGAATTTTAGAGATATTATGCTAGCCTCAGGCCGCTTGCCCCTCGACGCCTTGCCGGTTTCAATTGCACTGAGCGATTGTATTCTTGGTTTAGAGTTTTCGGGTAGAACTAAATCTGGCAAGAGGCTTGCAGGTATGCTTGGCGGTAGGGGAATTGCAACAACTGCCTTGTACGAGGAGAGCCAATCAATCAGTTTCAACATACCTGACACAATGTCGCTCGAGGAGGCTGCAACAATTCCAGTTGTCTACGCAACTGCCGTAATGGCGCTCATTCACCGTGGCAAAATGGCAAAGGGCGAAACTATCCTAATCCACTCGGGCTCTGGAGGAGTTGGCCAGGCTGCGATCAGGATGTGCCTTCATCATGGGCTTACCGTTTATACGACAGTTGGAAACAAGGAGAAGAGGGACTTTTTGAAGGAGGAGTTTCCGCAATTAACCGACGCGCACATATTCAACTCGCGCGATTGCACCTTCGAAACGGATGTTATGCGCGCAACAAATGGGCGCGGAGTTGATCTAGTTTTGAACTCGCTCTCTGAGGACAAATTGCAGGCTAGCATTCGTTGTTTAGCCGATGGGGGCAGGTTTCTTGAGATTGGAAAGTACGATATGGCTTTGAACAATCCGGTTGAATTAATGCTCTTAGATACGAACAAAACCTTTCACGGAATTTTGCTTGACAAACTGTTTGATACTCAAACCTTAACCTCCGCATTCAAGAATCAGAGAACCGAATTAATTGATGTCATTGAGAAGGGTCTAGTTCAGGGTTATATAAAGCCCATTAAGCGGACAGTATTTGAGCGCGACCAAGTGGAGGACGCGTTCAGGTTTATGGCCTCAGGTAAGCACATTGGAAAGGTTATAATCAAAATAAGGGACGAGGAATTCGACGAGGGCCACCTGAGCGAAGATGGAAGACAGATTTACAAGAACGTCAAGCCGTATCCAGTCATAATTGATGCCCAACCAAGAACCATGTTCAACCCAAAACTGTCCTACATAATCACAGGCGGCTTGGGCGGTTTTGGGCTCGAGTTGGCCAAGTGGATGGGCGCAAATGGGGCCAAGTATTTGCTCTTAACCTCGCGAACTGGAATCAAAACTGGCTACCAGAGGCTGGTAGTTGATCGTTTGCTTGAAAATGGAACGCAAGTGATAGTTTCTTCAATCGACAACACGGACGACGAGGGAGCAAAGAGGCTGATTGAGGAGGCGCAAACGCTTGCGCCCCTAGGCGGCATCTTTAACCTGGCGATGGTTTTGCGCGATTCCCTGCTTGAGAACGCAACAATCGAAAAGTTTGACGAGGTTTGTGCGCCAAAATGTAAGGGCGTTGCCTCGTTGGACCGCATGAGCAGGAAGCTGGTGCCAGATCTCCAACTATTTGTTGCCTTTTCATCAGTTTCTTGCGGCAAAGGTAACGCTGGCCAGGCAAACTATGGTTATGCTAACTCAGTGATGGAAAGAATATGCGAGCAACGTCGCCGTGATGGAATCCATGGACTTGCAATCCAGTGGGGCGCCATAGGCGATGTTGGGGTTGCCTTTGAAAATCTGGGCGGAAACGAGGCCGTCATTGGTGGCACAATACCCCAGCGAATGCCCTCCTGTTTTGCAACCATGTCCAAGCTTCTAGCAAGTCCCTTCTCAGTTTGCCTATCTGTTCTTCAGGCAGATAGACGATCGTTTAGTGCAGGCAAGAAGGGTGATTTAGTCAAGACAATCCTACACGTCCTCGGAATCAAGGATCCCTCAACAGTTGATCCAAACTGCACCCTCGGCGAGCTCGGCCTTGATTCACTGATGGCGGTCGAGATCAGACAAGCACTCGAGCGTGAATACGATATCGTCCTGACAGTTCAGGAGATTCGTGCGCTAACAATCAATCGGATAAGAGAAATTGGAGATGGAGATGTGAAGAAGGAGAAGAAGGATGAGCAACAGGATAAGGGTGTTGTTTCGGCAACTGACGAGCTTGGCATGACTGCGGCCGAGCAAGCCTCAATTTATGTGGCCGAGAATGGGGTTCAACTTGTCTCGCAAGTACCTGGACTTAGTGTTAGCACTTCCGCCACTGGCCAGCGTATGTTTGTTGTGGACAAGAATTTTGCCTCAAAGGCTCAGCTAGTTTTGCCAAGTGACGATTTGATTCTACTGAACGGCGATTCTGGCCTAAAATTGAGCGGCAATCCAATCTTTGTGGTGCCCCCAATTCAGGGCGACTTCAGCCGCCTAGCTGTTCTAACTAAAAAATTCACCCGCCCTTGTGTTGGCCTCTGCTGGACGAACAAAATGGCCCAACTTCAAAATCTCAACGATGCAGCGAGCGAGCATGTCAAGATCATAAGACACTATTATCCCCAGCTTAAAACGCTCGACATTATAGGCTACTCGTTTGGTGCCGCAATTGCCTTTGAAATTATGACCCACATTCAGGTTAATAAGCTTTCGCCGCCTCTAAATGCTGGAAAATTAATTCTCCTCGACGGATCTCCGGACCAGATTAATATTGGAGTTCGTTATATAACAAACACATTGGATTCAGAGGATGAAGCAGTTAGGGTTGCAGAAGTGATGACTGTCTTCCTAATGCAACATTCCCGCTTTGATTACGCTGATCTTAAAAAGAGAATCCTCTTAAACTCAACCAATGAACTAAAACTGAAATTTGCAACTGATTTGCTAGCAAAGGCAATTGGTTTCAAGGACCAAGAGCAAATCGAGCAACTATCGCTCGCTTTAGAAGCTTATTGTCGCCGATTCCAAATCATGCTCAACTATAAAACAAATCCGGTCAAGCTAGAAAGTGATGTAACATTGATTAGAGCAACAGAAGTTTATGTTGGAGTTAAAGATAATACTGTCGACGAGGATTATGGACTCTCAAAGGTAAGTTCTTTGGTTCTTTTGAGCTCACCCAACGCATTGAAGATAATCAAATTCATTCAAACTAACCAAAATCCATTTCTCCGCATGCCCAACAAAATCAAACATAGATTGTTTCTGGCCGAGTCAACTCTTGCTTGCTCAAGGGAAACCACGAGAGCTTCTTGGACGATAATGTTGATCAAGTTAGTTCACTATTACAAGATATCATCTGTCCAGTTTTGGATTAGAAAATGTATCCGCCCAACGGTATTAGCACCTAGAACAAACAATACGAACGATAACACTTCTTTTTGTTTTTGGCCCTACGAGACCAAATCAAAACAAAAACGCTATAGAAATTCAATTTGTAATTAAAAGAGATGCTCTAGCAGGTATTTTAAGGTTCGTGGCTGCTTTAAACAAACCAGCTACATACCTACGAATATGTCTCAGGTCTAGATTCACTTCAGTTCACTGTTTACAAACCTATTATGTACCTAAAGCTCCTACGACTTTATCGCATCTGATCGTTCTTGTTCCGATCCTTTCATCATGATCGGATGAGACCCAGACTAGGTTGCACGGGTCCGACCATCGGTTGAGGATCCGACCGTAGATTAGGGTGGTGGTGGTCGTATATCCTTGTAATTAGCTTTATTTGCAGATGATACATCTCACACGCCATATTGCGAGGTCAGTTTTTCTTTCATCTCGATTGGAAATGATTGCGTGAATTGCTGCCAACTCTGCTCGCCAACTTGATTCTTAAAACCGTGCAATATTTCATAGAAAAGTTGTCTCAAGTCCTGTTTTGGTCCATCCCAACAGGCAATAGCATCACAGAGATAATAAAAATCATTTATAACGCCGTTTGGATTCTTCTTGACGAGCTCACAAATGCCCCTGAAGGCAGAATCTTTAGCCTCATTGTCCCTGATAGATCGGACAGCTGAGCACCATGGTTTGATGAAGTCCTTGAGGGCTGGCGCAATGTCGTCCGGGCAAGCATATGATAGCCTACCAATACTGATGGCGGTATTATCGAGCAAGGTCCTCGGAATATCTGGCTGATTTATGTTTGACAATAACTGCCCCAGAACCATTGGTACGTACTGTCGAATTTCACCTTGCATGCAGATTGCTACCTCTCCAAGGGCCCAAGTTGCATTGTTACAGACTGAGGTTTCTTCGTACTTGAGGTTTTGAGCTAAAGGGGTCATTATTTGAGGTATGTGAGGTCGCACTAAACTAAAACAAGCCTTAGTAAGATCTCCCAAGAGAGCAAACGAGCTCTGACGTACTTCAGGTAATGAATCAACCATGCACTGAAGCGTAAGATCCAGTATATTTGATGTTGCTACCAGCTCAGTGATGGATTCCTTAATTGCTTCCGCTAGACCACTAAGTAAGTCGAGTGCTGCTATCATAAAGTCCTTGTTGGGCATTTCAGTATTTTCTGGGTCTAAATTGAAAGCAATGGCCTGTTGTAAGTTTTGTTCGACAAGAGATAGACATCTTCGATAAACGGCCTCACAATATGGCTTGAATCCCTCACAGAGAGCGACTGCGATGCTAGATAGGCACTCAAGTAACGGGAATAAGTCTCTATCCGTATCTTTCAGTCTATTCCACTTTTTGATTATCGGTGGCATCAAGATTTCAATATATTTCGGCTGATTAAGATGATATTTGACCGACTCGGCCAACGTTCCAACGGCATCATACAAATTGAGTAAGTTCTTGTGTTGATATTTATCGAATGCTTGGACAAGTGTGCTCAATATCTGGTCTAGGTAAGGAACTAGCTCCATGCAGGCGCCTTCAGCTAACGTTGCGAAGGCGCTACAAGCTGCCTCTTGGACGCGTTTGTTGTCATCTAAAATACATTTGAGTAGACCGTTGATAACCAGCCCGAAATGTCTGTCTTGTGGATTTTGTACAATCCAGTAAGTGTATCTACTCAGAGCCCAACTAGTTATTGATCTCACCATGGGATGTTTATCACTTAGGCGGTCAACCAAGAATGGTACAAGTGAGGGTAGATGTGGGATCATGCTGTTTAGTGGCCCCTCAGCAACAGCACCAATCGCTAAGATAGCTGCTTCTTTAACTACCCAATCATCATGGTTTAGAGTCTTATGAAGTTCCTGAAAAACAAATGGCAACATTTCGTCGGCATAATTATGAGCCAAGCAGTCTAGGGCAGCTGCAGTACACTTTCTAATATTCCAACTGGCCGCCATACCGCCCGAATCTTCATAGTTATCATCATCATCGTCATCCTCTAGATCGGCTTCCTCGAGATCAGAAATGTCTTGGTTGTCGTCTTTGTTTGAGTCGCCCCCTGGGGGTCGCGAGCCATGATCACTATTACCGTGCACTTTTGACCTGTAGAATCTCGGTCTTATGTCGTCATCTTTATCGGGCACCATATAGTCATCCTCGATCTCAGCTCGCATAGAGTCGATATCTTCTGCTGAGTAGCGCATTTTTTCCATAAAAAAGGGAATCAATTGGGATAGATACTGTCTAAGGATATTTTTACCATACTCATTTTCTGGCACCGAGAGCCAAAATTCGCAAGCCTCTAACGCAATAGCGTCGTCCTCGTCCTTGGACCTGGCAATCATGTATTGAATGACAATATGCAAGTGTGGGGCTAGGGTGTCTGGGCTAGTTTCGAACAATGTTACGAGTGCTCGACAAACGTTCCTTCTGACCTCTTTATCTTGGTCATTTGCTAACGAGAATAGAGCTTCTACATACTTGTCTATTATGTTCATCATTGGCTTTGCCTCAATCGGAACGAATTGGTTGACGCAAACGAGCGCCTGATTTCTGATCTTCGGATTTGGATGCTTGAAAAATTCAATAAACCTGGGTAACATGGCCTCGAGAGTTGTAACAAGATTGTCGGCGCATAACATCTCAGCCAGATCCTCGCAGATCCGGTGCAGGGCACTGAAAGCTGACTCGACTACCTCGACTTCGTTGGCTGTCAACATCTGGCCGAGAGTTGGAAGTAGCTCGGTCCATGTGTAAAGTTCACCGCTGGCCGCTATGTTTGTTATTAGAATACCAACTGTCGTTCTTATAACTGAGGATGGATCTCGCAATAGCTCAAGCGAGCGCTTCTTTACAAAGTCTTTCAATTCGTTTGGGAACGTTTGATAGTGTTTGATGACATTGTTCTTCAATACTAGGCAACTGAGAGATCGTGTCGTCTCATCGCAACTGTTTGGATCTGAGAGGATGCACATGAGAGCATAGTTGAATTCTGGCAGATTGCTCCATTCCGAGAGCCTCTTTTGCACTTGCTTTTGGGTTTGAGCATCTGTTGACTGAGATTCTCTCAGGAGGACGAGGGTTTGTTCGAGGAACAGGTATTGTGAATTGCTCGTCTCCGTTTTCCTTTGATCAGGTTGCGAGCCCATACTGATGCTTTCCTCTCGAAGGTTGGCCAGAGGATTACAGATAACTACTCGAGTTTACTTTTAAAATTACTCTAACGCTAATGTCGTCATTCACCACCAGTACTGTTCACAAGCGGTCGCTTATATATGGTCAATAATCTAGACTCTGGATGAACCAGAAAGCTTTTCGTTGGAAAGAGATTTGGTATAATCGAATGTCTCCGAGGGTCGTATTTTGAGCTGACATGTGCACGAAAATGTTTATCTGCGTGCGCTTTTAGAACTTCGCTTTCGTTTGACGTGAGCGAACACGTTACCCTCCCTGACATGAATAAAAACGCAACTCGAACTCAAAGGTGTTCGAAGCTTGATTACACGAGCATTTTCCTCTACTAAATTGCCGTGAATTTTGGGCCAGATATATTTATGATTTTAACTGACAAAAAATCGCCAGTCTGAGCTGAGACGAAGCGACGAGGTCTCGGTGCTCGAAATAGTTCGATCGTTAGTTCAAGACGATTTTCCGCAAAGTTAATCATGGAACTTCCGGCGTGGGCCAAGATGCCTTTGTAAATCCAATCTAATCGTGAATGTTATGGGACTTCGCCTCGGTCAACGCAGCGATTCTCATTTGTTTAAGTGAGAGCGATTATCGATTGATTCACAAAGAGTGCCAGTTGCTAATATGTTGCCATTTATAAGCAAGCAACCGCCACCCATTGCGGCTCTTTTGGATTAAGTTCTATCTTCTAATGGTTCGTCAAATCTACCAACATTTCACCAGATGCCTATATCTCTCGAAAAGGGACCCTAACGCTGCCGCTTTCCACCCACCTCATGTGCAGCAGCTATCCCCAGAGCAATGAGAGCTGAAACTGCGGCAGTAAGAGCAGGGCTGTCGAAAGAGCAGGCCTGATACCCACAGCTCCCGGACACTCAAGAAGCTCAGCAGTCGAGAGCAAGACAAATATGGACCATACCAAACCCGCAACGACTCAAGCGCTTGGGAAACGAGAACTCCCAACTCCGATGTACCTGGTAAGCTAGGGTTGCGGCTCATTGATTGGCTCGCTCAGCTTGGCCAAGGTACTCTTGAAGGTGTAATTCTAGAATAGATGCACCAAGTTTAGAATTCAGGCTGAGCACTCAAGAACGAAAGTGACAGTCCCGCCAACGGCAGATACATCTCGTGGCGATGATGATTGCAATGATTTATCAACCCCAGCGACTCGGAATCCCTGAATTGGTATTTTGTCTCTTGGATGCCGTTTTAATCCGGGAGTGAATTTTAACACGTCCGTTGAACAAGATTACGATTCATCGCCCAATCAACGGGTAATGTCGAGAGTGCTACCTGCAAAGATACAGGAAAAGGACACAGTGACTGTGATGAGCGAGTTGGAATATAGAATGCCAGGGAAACATGCAGCGACCTTTCATCCACGATATCAAATCATAGTGAGCCATCATCTAATGGCAAATTGATGGTGTCGAGACCTTGGACCAGTGTGCCTCGGACGAGACCTATCAAAGAACAGCTTCGAATGCGATAGACGCAGTGCCAGGAGAGTCAATAGTCATGCAGCAGGTAGAGACTGTCGAACGCCAAAAAACCTATAATTCCAAGTTTAGTCAAATCAAGACTCATTTGGTTGTTAGATCCTGGAGTCGATTTCGCAATCATGATCTCGATCGCTCATCATCAACTGTCAGCTATAGTCGTATTCGAAGTAGAAACAATGCCATCGAGAGTGACTGCCCAACCTCTTCGGCCGGTTTTACAACCTACATCGCTCAGTATCGAAAACTTCTAGAAATTTGTCGATAAAAAAGAATTGATAGGATACATGTATCGTTTATTAGCCTCTCACCGAAGGTCTTAATTTTTCCGTCGAACTCTGATGATTGGCTTCAGTTGAGAATGATACATAACTATGATCATGCGTAGAGTCATAAAATCAAGTTGGGCAACAAGTGCATTCTGTATTGGGATTCGCCCTTCGAGCTTGTGACATCACATAACGGTGAATTCGGTGTTGATTTTAACATGTTGTCAATTGATTTGTATAGAACCACAAAAGTCATGACTGATCCAAATATGATGAAGAAAATACTTATTATCCTCTTAACCTGGTCTTTTGCTGAGTAGACAATATTCACGTTGTCCGAGCCAACCAAATTTTGCTTCTCTAGGCGATTTTGTTTGATGAGATTGAGGTAGCACAATCCAGGAAGCGTAAATATAAACATGACAGCCATGCAACCAATAATATCGACTGCTACAACAATGTTTGGCACATAGAGGGCCAATAAAAGTGCTATGTTGAGTGTAACAAGTGTGACAGCTATACTTTTCATGGTCTCGTTCAACCTAGCAAACCTCTCGAAGGAATTGCTCAAGACGTCTATAAGAGTTAATTTAGCCGGCAAGAAAGCTGGAGGTAAAGTAACCGCGCATTTCAACGCTACTATAGCCACTGTGGTGAGAATTGGCCAACTTTTGCCGGGATAGCTTTCTGTTAGGTCGTTCAAGATACCTGAACCGAATGTGAGTAAAGCCAAAGTTGAGACCAGCATGTAGATGATTGTCGTCACAATCATGGCGATAGTAATTGTCTTGTAGGTTGTATATTTCTCTTCCTTACGGATCGTCGCAGCCGTTGGGATCCAACTCAAGTGGCACTGGTAAGCGAAACAAAACACCGGTAAGACAGATCCAATGGAGGCCAAATCTTTGGGAAAATAGTTGACATCTTTGGCGATGTGGCCTTGCTTCAGAAACTCAGATATCACAACGTACATGATGAACCCAAGCGAAGCTACCCCAGCAAAGCTGAGAGTGCGGCAAGAGGCCTTCGTGTTAATTGATTGAGAGAGGAGTAGAATGGTCGACTAGTATTGCTACATACCTTCCGTACTTAAGAAAGTCAACCGTTTTAGCACAGCAGAGAGGTTTGATGACAAATACAGTCACAAATGACATGACAAAACGCCTGTTCATGTACCAGGTTAGGCAGAATTTGGATCCATATAGTGAGGCAAATACACGATCGGATTGGTCACCTATTATGACAATGAATGCTACAACCGCTCCAAAAACCATCAATAGGATTGCGATTTGGGTCACTTGATAGACTAGATGGTGACAATGGACTTGGACAACCCGATGAAATGAGTTGACCTCGGTCTTGACAGTTAGCTCGGTGCATATAATACACGTTGTTATAATGAAGGCCAAAAAGAAGACTTGCACGATCAGCGATGTAATTAAGCCTGACGTTTGGATGGCGAAGGGCATGGCAAGGAGCCCGGCACCGACAGTGACATTGACAGTGATCAAAAAAGCCGCAAACTGCGAGGTGTACTTGACCGGCTCTGCTGCTGGGTAATCGGTAGGTGACTCATTGTCCGTTCCATTGATGATTTGCTCGCCCTGGCCCAACTGTTCGCTCTCCAAGTCTTGTGATATAAGTCGCTGGCCATCATCGTGGCTCATTGTACCCTCGCCTACAATATATCTCGTGATTAGCTAAAGTGGAGGTTCTTGGACAACGGGTTCGAGGAATGGCAACGGTGGGGTGATTTTTAGTGAGCTCAAAGTTGTTCACATGATTTTTAGCAGGTCGAGCATGAAACTTTAAATCTGTTGCCAACAGTCTCTTTATCTGGATGAATAATCAAAAGTTCATCGATGTTAGGGGTATATCTGATATGGGTGTCTGATTGTATCTGTTCTTGGCCTAATTGTATCTGTTCTTGGTTTCTCGGGCGTTAGTGAAATTTGGATTGCATTCTGCATCCTGCGTCGCAGCGTGCGCATTTAGTTTGCATGCAGAATCTTTCGGTACACTCGACAAGTGCAGCGAGCCGGCCACTAGCAAGCAGAGGTCCGAGCTGACCGCAGGCGACTAAAGCCATCAAGACCAAGCACATTTCATCTCTTCGCACCATACACTCCCACAATGAGACTGAACTCGACTGATCGAGCATTAGATAAATAGAAATGGAGAGACTAATTTCGATTATATCTGTTCTTGGTTTCTCGGATCAGATTCTGTATCCATTTATTTGGGGGTTAAACTGATGATTAGAGTGCTAATGCGATGCTGTTCGAATGAGCATTCTAAAAAAGTGCTTTCTTGTGTGGTATCATGTCCCATTCGGAAGCTTACAAGCGTGCATCTGCCAGTGGAACTCGTCTCAATCTGATCATGGAGGTAGCAATTAACATTGATTCAATGATCGATCGATCGGCCGCCCGGTGTTAACCTTGATTAGAGAGCAGTTGTCATTAAGCTCGATGAGTATCAATGAACAGGCTCATCGTATGATCTATCTGCAATTTGCAGTTCACTGTTGGTTGAGCTTCTGGTTGGTGATGGATTAGTGCTGATCTTCCAACCTCTCTACTTAAAATTGATTAGCGTTCATAATTTTAAATCATTTGTTATAGTTGAAGCAATATTCTTAAATCCTATCGAGGTGCCTGAGATTCGTTTGAATCTGACACCGTTCAAAGATAATCTAGGCAATTTGCAGACTTCGATCTCCCACTGGACCAAAGTGTCATTGTTTGGATCTCCGTGCACGCATAATAAAAGAAATTTATCACGTTGCTCATAATCACAATCGTTCTTGTCCAAAACTTTTCTGATTTCTTGCATGATCTCGTTTGGATTCCTTGATGATGTCGTCTTCATACTCCAGGTGAATCTGAGTGAGCGTGGTTTTATTTGGTCATCGTTCATTGTTCTGTTTGTAGAATGATTAACAAGTTGAGTGTTTTCGTTAATGTCGATACAGGCTATCTGCGAGTGCAAAGGAGACTAGACACTTACCTTTTGCTGAATTTGGAAGATAATTTACTAAAGAAAGACTGTCTTGATTGGGGCATAGATGAGGTGTCTTGAGTGGTCAACGGGGCAACACCACCACCATAAGCCATTGAGAGAGGCTGCCGACGCTCGCGCGTCTGGCCACCATGGAACGTACTTCTATTCGCAGTGTTTCTTGCTAAAGCCATTTGAGTTACGGGCACCAGAGGTCTGGTATCGAATGCTAGTGGGAAGTGATTGCGCGCTCCTGAGCTGAATGAGGATCTAGAGATAAAAACGAATTGTCTGTAAGTTAGATAAGAGAAATTGCGAGCTTGATTCAGGGCGATAACAACTAAAGCAGGATGAGAACAGAGGGTTTACAGTAGGGAGGGTGCATTAAGTGTATATGTTCATGGAGTTCTAACCTTGGTCTTGAGCTCAAGATACGATTAGTTTTAAGTTTGTCGAAGCTGTTGCGTGCAACCTCGGTGCCAAGCTCAGTTAGATCACGCCCGCTCTTACGATATTGACCACTGATAGTCTGACCGGGTGAATCAGTGAGTCGAGGATCGTTTTGCAAGCTCATGGGTTGATCATTCGAAAAGTAATCGAATTGCATTATGAGAGTGTCTCCTCCACTCGAAGGTGTTTGACTATCATTTGCTACTCGATCTTTTCTTGATATGTCAGAGTAATCTACCACAGTGCTAGATGATGCAATCAAGTTTGGATCATCTCTCTCCGAAATGTCATGTCTAAGCAGCGAATGTGTTTCAAGCTGCTCACTTCTAGAGTGAGCAACGTCTCTGACAGGAAAATCTGGGATTACACCCAACCTATCGGCAATGATTTTCTTGTCAGGCGTCTCTTCAACCGCAGAGAAGGACCGAGTTTTGATAAAATGCCGGCCCTCAAGCTTAGATATGGGCAGGGTGGAGTCGCAACGCGCTTTCTCACTAGAGACATCTGCTCCAAACTCAGAATTGGCAGGTTGCTCATCGATATTTTTAGACAAGATTTCGCCACACGCACTTGATTGATCCACGAGGTCAATTTTGGGCGGCGATTCAACGGGCTTAGAGGCAGAGTCAACACCTGAGTTGCAATCACTGAGTTTTGACTCATTTGTAGGAGATACCAGTGACTCAGATTGATTTTCGAGTGTAGCAGACATTGTTTCATCTCTAAAGTTTTTCAATATGGTTTGAGCGGGTATTTGATAGTTTTAGATAGATGTTAGGTATTTCGAGAGAAGTTTCCCTCTGCAGGTTGTGAGCTTGAGTTTAAGAGTATGAGCTAGCTAGTTACAAGCCTCGTATTACTTACCTTGCACTCTGTCGCGAGGCTGGGATATGACTAGGTGATTTGGATGATCGACTCGAAGAATCAGAGACTATAGGTGCTTGAGGTGAGGTTGAAGATGAGAGTTTCTTAGTTGGAGATGGTGGGCGCTTCGAGTCTTGAAGACTAATGCTGTCATTATTGTTAGAGGAATTCATCGTCAGAGAAGCTAGGGCACCTGAATTGCGATTCAAGGACAGGTTGTCGATGACGTTTCTCGAATTCAGATGACATGGGTTAGGTGATTGTGTGTTTGTTGAAACATTGCTGATCAAGGGTCGGGCTTTAACTCCTCCGAACTTCGATACAGTAGAAGCGTTTCTTTGAATCTTGTCATGTTGCTGATGATGCGATGATGAATATGATATATTGCTATTTTTGGTAATGCTTTGCTGTCCCTCAATATCACTTGGTTGATTCATGCTGTTGTGGTTGTTTGTTCCAGACTTGGAGGCCGAGCCGCGCACAATGGACAGATCTCCAATCCTCTCAGACAAATTATCATTTACGTTCCTCGAATTGGGTCTGTTGTTGTTCGAATTGCTGTTGTTGGCGCCAGCTGTATGCTGTATATTTGAGGTAGTATTTATTAAAGGCCTGATCTTCAATGGGCCTGGTTTGGTGATGGTCGATGCACTTCTCTGGACTTTCTCAATTGGTTGGTTGGTAGGGGTTGAGTTGGTGGCAACGCCTCTTTGCCCTTCATTGTCACCAGCCAAATTAGTATTGACATTGTTATTTCCCCCGCGGACCGAGAACATATCACCACCTCTAGCGGACAGATTATCGTTAATGGCTCGAGTGTTATTACTGTTGGCATTGTTGGATGTGGGATTTTGAGGCGCATTTGAGGTGGTGTCAGCTGAAGTTCTCAATCTAACCGCACCTGGTCGTGTTGCGGCCGAAGCGCTTCTTTGCACTCGGACCCTCGATTGGTGACTCGATGAAGTCACCAAACAATTGTTGGTGCTAGGAATCATTTGTTGAGCTTCACTATTGTTAGAGGTCCGACTGAAACGATCTCTAAGCGACAGAGAAGATGAGGAGCGGTATTCGTTTTGCTCATAATTGTTACTGCTGTTCGATTGCCCCAGTAGTAGATAATTAGCCATAACTTCGTCATACTTCTTGTTTCTCAAAGAGTCTTCTACCTCTTCAATCAGATAACCCATTCTAAAGAGAGCTTGAAATCTGACTGGATCATTGTAATTCTGCTTTGGCTCAACAAATGGCCTTAGTTCGTCATCTTCGTAGCCTACATTCATCCACTTATCTTTCATTATAGCCTCTAATGAGGCCCTCTTAAGCGGATTCAACACAAGAAATTTTTTCAGTAGATTCTCACAATCGGTTGACATGTAGAATGGTATCCTATATTTACCACGTAGCACTCGTTCTCTTAACTCTTTGAGATTGTTACCATCAAATGGCAATGTTCCTGACACTAAAGTGTAGAGTATCACACCCAAACTCCAAATATCCACCTCTGGACCCTCGTAACGCAATCCCTTGAAGAGTTCAGGCGCTGCGTACGGAGGACTGCCACAGAAAGTGTCCAGGGTTTGGCCGGGCACAAATTCATTACTAAAACCAAAATCAGCAATCTTGATATTCATTTCACTGTCTAATAAAAGATTCTCAGCTTTAAGATCACGATGGATTATTTGCTTTTGATGACAATATTGAACCGCAGATACAATTTGTCTAAATTTTGCTCTAGCTTCCTTTTCCCTCATTCTCCCATGCGCAACTAAATAATCAAAAACTTCGCCGCCACTGGCGTATTCCATAACTAAATACAATGTTCGTTGAGAATCAATAACTTCGTATAATTTCACTATGTTTGGATGATCTAACATTTTCATAATTGTAACCTCGCGGAATAATTTCTTAAGAGATGATGGATTTAAGGCCGTCTTGTCGATTATTTTAATTGCAACTTCCTTCATTGTTGGTATGTGTTTAGCCAGTTTAACTTTGGCAAAATTTCCCTTGCCAATTGTTTTTATAAGTCGATATCGGCCTAGAAAGTTGTCTGGATTGAGTGGGTAATGTTGTCGGTGGCGCGAGGACGACGAGTTAGAGGTTGAGGTTGCGCCAGAGGCCGCTGAGTGGTGATAGGTTGGCATTATAGCTGGATTAATGGGGGAGCCGGGCAATTGGTTGCTAGTGTGATGTGAGTGATAAGTGTGGTGCGGATGCCTTGCAGTGGCTGGGTTGTTGTTGGTTGCTGCCGTTGCGCCAGCTTGGCCCCCAGATGAAGAGTTGGAGGTAGGGAGGGGAGGGGGAGCCGAGGGTGAGGCGCCTGTGATGGCGCTTGTCGGCATTGCAGGCGCGTTGGTTGTCGTAGGCGATGCGACTGAACTGGCGAATTGGGTTCCAGCGCCCGAGGGAAGCTTGCTTGGTCTGTGATTAAATGCTGTCGCTGTTGGTGTTTGTGGTTGCTGCGGTTGTGGGTCGGCGCCCTGCTGGCTGGCGGCTTTGGTTGTGGTTGAAGTGGTGTTGTTGCTGTTGTTGTTATTATTATTATTGTTGCTGCTGCTGCTGGTGGCCGATTTGGCGTCCGTTGTCTTTGGGCTGCTTCTGTTACTTGCGTCCTTGGGCGTCGCAACTGGCTCGCTGGTCCCGTTGATCGCCTTGAGTGGCGTGGCCGGTTGCTGGAGGATGTTATTGTTGTTGCTGCTGGCCAGGCTGGTCATCGTAGAGTGCGAGTTTGCTTGCTGCTGCGCGTCCTCGGACGAGGCGCTTGACATTGGCGAAATGGTTGCTTGTGTTGCATGGGAGGCGATAACATTTCCGTGAGCTCCAACAGGCGCATCTTGGACTCTTGATTCGGGCTGTTGCTGGCGCTGCTGCCCGGAATCGGCGGCCGACATTTCGATCGGCTAGCCAGCTGCTGCTGCTTCTCCTCCTCTTGCTCCCCCAGTTGCCAACCTATCGCCTGGCTCTTGCGCCTGCTCCTCCTCCGCCGCCAACTAGCTCGCCTAGCCTGCTTCTCGTCGGCCCAAATTGATGATATCTAATCTCTAATAATGATTTGGATTGTTGTCGTTGTTTGTCTACAATTAAGATGAACCAACAAGAGCTCGCAGCCAAGCTCAAACATTTGCAAATTTCCTCATCATCAGCTATCTTGCTCCCGCTCTGTTGTGTCTTTGGTTGCTGTGAATTTGGGCAGCGGCAGCAGGAGCAGTAAATTCTCATCGTACGTTTGCTCTATCCTCCTCTGCCTGCCTGTCTCTCTCTCTCTTGCTGCCTCCGACTATCCGTCCACAGCCTTGGCCAGCGGCGGTGACTGCTGCCTGCTGTATACATTTTTCCACCAGAATGAAGCGACACAAGCGCCCGCACACAACCAGAGCCACACAAACACCCCACTAGCCATTCGAGCCGCAGCGGGCGCTTTTTAGCATCGGCCAGCGAGTGCCTGTGCGCTTGTGGACCTTTGCGGGGCTACGGCGACGCCAAAGTCAACCGCACAGTAACCTCAGCTAGCCAGTCAGGCAGAGCGGCCGCTGCTTCTGCCTACATGATCTGCAGTCTGCGCTCACGGCTCAACCCAACTTGCAAGAACCACCGCCACCAACTGCAGCGCTCAACCCGGCCCAGTGTCGACTTAGGCGCCGCCGCCGCTGCTGCTGCGCGCCGCCCCGCTTACCGTGGCGCCACGAAGAAGACACTGCCGCCGCCGCACAAACAACAACAGCGAATGAACTACACAACCGCACAACTCTACCAAGGCCTGTAGCTCGAATTTCCAGCCTCCGAGTGGGCTTTTGTAGTTCTGGCGCAGTCCACCTTTGCTCTGCGCGAGAGAGTGCGGATACAGCGCCACTGATGTGGCAATCGGCCTGTAGGTTAGAGCTGGCCGCCGCTGTCGCGCAAGCAACATTGAAATAGTGCTAACCACTCGAGCTTCCACGCAAGATAGGGCTTGGCAAGGGCCAATTCCGGCAAGGCCTGCCAACTTGAACAGCAGCCGAAGGAGATGGCCCTCCAAATCGATAGCCTTAGCTTGAGTGGACGAAGGGAGAGGGAGCTAGTGGAGCATTCAGGTGGCGCTCAGCCCACCAGCCAGTTTTGCGCCGAATAGCTGATCTCTTGCCCGAATTCACGCGCTCCTCCGACCAAAAAAAATAAGTTGAAGTTTCAAGAGAATAGAGCAGGGAGAAGGAGAGAGAGGAAGGCCTAACAAGCCCGTGTGGTAGTCCATTGTTTGGTGCTCCTTTCAACAGCCTCCATTCAATTACTGAACCAAGCTTCGGGCTTCAGATAGACAATTTGCAATCCGAGCTTCGAGCAGTCATTGGCTTCCTCAAACTGTGAATAACTAAGCAAGCTTGTCTTAGTCATACGCGAGCTTAGCCCAAGGTCTAGGTGAGAGAGGCTTGTGCAGTCTGCCACTTTGGCAGATGCTGTGCTCGTCACTGCACGGAGCTATACGCTCGGAGCTAGCGCCCGGCCGCCAAATGACCAACCAACTCACCCAAGCTTGCTAGCGGGCGAGCTCTCAAGCTCCATCAAAGGTCTCGCCTCGCCTCGCCTCACTTCACTAAGCCCAATCAGAGCCGCAACGGTAAACGGTTTAATCTTTATTTAGGCGGGAAATGTCATCGCCATCTTTGGCGAGCGAAATTCGCATTGGAAACCCACTATCGCACTCTAACACTAACGCTCTTCGCAAGCTTTAGAATGATGCTGCTGAGATACCTTGTGTTGAGCGCGACTGCGGAGCTGTTTCCATTCGATGTACTCATCCCTATATTGCTTTAAAGGGATCACAAAAACCGCGATGTCATCTAATGATGCCGATTTTGAATCGTTTGTCCGCCATACATTACTCCAATTTGTTGTATGACCTCTCGAATGTATAACTAGGTCCTGGGCAGCTGTCATGTAGCGGTACTTTGCTCTTGATTCCTCGTTGTCGAGAAATAACTCGAATGAGCTCTTGACAATGCTTGCTGCCTCTTCATTGGTCGTTACATCCCAAAGACCATCTGAGCCCATAATTAAAACGTCCTCTGGTCTTAGCGAATCATCATCCTCCAAAGGTAATATTTTGATCTCTGGTTCAGGAGTTAAAAACGGTTTGATTGGTACGGATCCGAGTTGCGCCCTTAATTCATGGTCGCCAAAGCCTCGAGTGACTCCGATTGTGGCCAAAACCCGACTCCTTTTACCTTCACCCCAAATGAGCGGAAATTTGAGATCTTCATGAGTGATTCTCTTCATAGACCAACCGGTCATGTAGGCATCCTTATAGAGTATCTGCTTGCCGATATCACAACGAGTCGGCCTTCTGATGAACTCCAGATGGGTGAAGTCGCTACCCAAAAACTCCGGCCTTTGCAATCCCAAACGTAGGATTCGTTCTCGTTCGGTATTGGGAGTAAAATCGAATGACATTGGTATCACTTCGCCATTCTTATACACTATAGCTCTACTATCACCAGCATTGCAAACATACAACTTTCCTAGAATAAACAAGCTCACTATTGCCGTGCAACCACCTGGCATCTTGTATTCGTATTTGTCATCAGCTATGAGCGAATCCATCTCCCAAAACGCAGATTCGAGCGCCCCAGTAATCAAACTGGCCACTGTAACATTTTTGTTACGAAACAGAATATCGTCAATAACGTCTTGAACAGGCTCAAGACAATTAGAGGACTCTTTTGCAAATTGCTTGTCTGATTTCACTGATATGCTGGCTTGTGACGGTGGTTGTGATTTAGTCTCATCGTATGATCCTTCTAAGGCTTGATCGGATTCTTGCTCGGTGGATGAGTCTTTTGAGGTGCCTGTTGAATTCGATGTTTGATGTCTGTTTTTTAACTGAGAGGATTGGACCCCTTTCTCGTGCTTGTCGGAGCAATCTGTATATTCGTCGGAGTCCTCATCGCAGTGTGAATCATGTGAATCGATTGTTCCGAATTCTAACTCAAGCAGTAGACTGGTAATTTGGCGTAGCTTTTCGTTGATTATATGGTGCAGTTGAGAGGCAGCTGCAACAGCAACAGCCGTCCCTGCATGTCCATCGAAGATACCGAAGAAAACCCACGGTATTTGTTTATCTAAAGAGTTGGAATCTACGCCTTCGTCTTGGATGCTGGTCGAGGTCTTGATCAACACGTCCTGAAAACAGGCTGCTTGATCCTCATTACGCAAAGACTTTCCAGCATTGATGCATTCAGCGTAGCCACTCTTCCAAGGTAATCGATTGGCGTCTCGTGGCAATATGATCGGACGGATTTGATGATCAGCTGATACGAGAATCTCATCATCAGTTTTGAGTTGCAAGAAATCGGGTCTTGAGTAGCGGAACTTGGGTAATCTCGGAGAGTTGTTGTGGCTATACACAGTTGATTTGCTGATGGAGCAGTGTTGTTCAGTGACAGGTGTGGTCACTGCTTGAATTAACTTATCCTGTCTATTATATGTATGTTTACTGTTGAATCTGCTCGAGTCACCTAATAAATCTTCACGGAAGGAAGAGGATCTAGTTAGAGCACCTCTGATTCGCTTGCTTATGATTGCCTCGCGATAATCGTTCTCGATTCGATTTCCCTCGTCAAAAGAATTTGAGCTCCCGTAGATAGCATTCTTGAATCGATTGAGCATCTCGAACAATGTGAGTCATGAATCAACTCAAGGGACCGAGACTCTTCTACTGCGCTGAAGCTGCCTTCTTCGTGACAGAGTCTCAATCTTTGATCATTCCTTTATTGACACATTTGAGACGGATGCTTGTGCTGAGATCATAATAGCAAAGTGTCTTATCTCTGTTCTATCAATGGAACAAATACTATACTGCTTGCTGAATTTTGAGAAATTTCATGATTCCTGTTCCAGTGGTTAGGCCTGTTTATGTCTGTTCTTGGCTTCTTGGACTGAGTTTGATTTTGCTACATAACTCACATTCATTGCGGGATGGAAAATAAAATAAGGATCGCGGGCGATCAGATCGTAATTTGGTCTGGTCTCAATGAACAACTCTTTAAATTCAAATCTCTTCTCGGTTCGTTCATTCGTTTTGAGTGCAGACTCGCAATTTCGGATTATGTAAAAATTATTTTAGCCCTGAACCTGAGAAGACATGGACAAATGTAATATACATACTATTCTTGGAAAAGATGGGTCATGAACTTCAATAATGTTCCAACGAATAAAACGATAGGATCCAAACCGCTCGGAGGGTCATGAGCGCCATCTAAGAAGTATTGACAATCTTGATGAGACTATATATCTGCTCTTGAGTATAACAAACTTGTATATGTAGCTAAACTCTTTGACATTCTTTTATTTTTAGTTTACTAGGTTACATATCGCTGATTGAAGCAGGATACCTATACCTTGAAAGGTGTGCTGTTGATCACTAGGTGAATCATGCGCCCATATGACATGGATTCTCTCGGTCATAACAAGATGGAGCGGAGATATCTGTATCTCGCTGGCTCGAACTAGGTTTGCTGAAAGCCGTCGATCTCTAGGCTTGTAACACATCTCAAAACTGTGGCTAGCCTATCATGTGGTATCATTACTTCACCTCTATACATGAATTCCAGCACTAACTTGAGATCTTCTATATAGATGTTATCGATATTAACGATAGGATAGTGGAACGGATTCGCTTGTTTCTCAAACATGTTTCTGAAGTAGGGTGAACAAGCGGAAAGAACTAATCGATGCGCGTGGATTTGATGATTGCCGCAGCATAGAGTTACGTCGACCAAAGTTTCGTCTTTAAACATTTGAGCGAAGGCCGACGATAAGAAGTCCTGATTGGAGAATCTCGAAAATTTGACCCCATGGCATTGGCTATTGGCCATGGTTTTGTTTCGCTCTTGTATATATGTCAATCTGACTCTGTTAGCCATTGGCAATTATATTTGTTCTTGGCTTTTCAACATCATATCGCTATGATGTCTTTTTCTCCTCCACCATTGTCTCTTGAGCTTTCCTCCGATTCGTTTGGGTGCGTTGTTGATGGAGTTTCTTGGAGTCGAGCGATAGACAAAGTGTGGTTACAGATTGGATATCAAAAATGTCAGTTGCTCCTTGAAACCAAAGTTGTCTACTGCTCTCGACTTGGACATCTGATCTCACTGAGAATCAAACCTCAATCCGAGAGACCAAGAACAGATCCATGGTCGGTTTGGGAAATGAATACCGGGCGGCCAAGCGAACTGGTGAAAGATTCCTCGTTTCCAGCCTTCTCTCACTCGCCTATGGTGGTATTTGTTTTTTTGTCCTGAGGAACAATTGCCACCAAAAGCAAAATAAACGTTAAGTCGTGCGAGTCGGGCGAACTGCACAGCCGGTGCCAAAAGTATTTACACCAAGTATTTCCGTAGACCCATCACGGAAATAAATACTAGCTTGCTGTGCACAACTTGTGAGGTCAGTGCACGGGAGGATGAGTAGGAACCCGCAATGGAAATCACAAATGCCATCACGGCAATAATTCTAATGTATCTAGAATGGGAACAGGTGCCCTCTGAGAGCTAAGACAAGTTGCAGCTGAAAGAGTTCGCGAAACGAATATTAGTCAAAACGAAAACTCAAGAGACGACATATCATCACTTGAAGCATTGGAGAAGTCTACATTCCAAGCTTCTCAAGAATAGTATGTACCAAACGACTAAAATAAATAAAGCGCTTGTGGGTTCTCTCGATTAACTTTTGGAACGCTTCTAGGTTAAGATTTTCAACACTCGTGAAATATAGATTCTAATAGCTACTTCTATCAGCACACGATCACATATCTTCGAGACTATGCTACATCCATAACAATTGATGCATCTGTTCTTGGTTTCTCGTTAACAAATCCTATGTGCGTAAAAACGTGTCGCACTCGAAAACCTTTTTTCAGAGTTCGTCATCTCTCTTAAAAATTGGTAGGAAGAGTCTATTGCACCAACCCCGTCAGCAAACGTACCACCTCAAGTTAGCACCTGATCCATTCATGAATATCTCCACCGAAAATGCATAATAGAACGAAATCATTCAGAGGCTCCTCGATAGTCTGCTTCGAAAAACGCGCTTAAATCTGCCAATCGCATAGACAGTTTTATGGTCTAAGGAACCATCTCTGCGCATATGTTTGTACTATTTGCGATGAAGACCAAGCGGTGAAAGGTCTGACCAACCTCTAGCTGGAAAACGATTATCTAGAGTCCCCAAATACATTACCATCATATTGGCAATGAACTCGGATGCTGGCCTTGTGAGACGTCGAGTCCCAATCAGTTCCAACACTTCACAAGCCGATGTAGCTACCCAACCCCGAACTTCACCCGATACAAGCGTAAATGATGAGCCTGACTTATTCGATAAAGATGATACAGACTCCAGAAATGTCAAGCTCACCTTGATGGAGGAGGTTTTCTTACTAGGCTTGAAGGATAAGCAGGGCTACACCTCCTTTTGGAACGATTGTATATCAGTAGGTTTAAGAGGTTGTATTCTGGCCGAATTAATTCTTAGGAAACGAATCACGTTAGAGAGAACAAGCAATAGGAGAAGGATCGGTCTATCTATGAGAAAAGTACATGTTATTAGTACTGAACACACCGGCGATGCACTTCTAGACGAAGCCCTCAAACACATTCACGATACACAACCCCCTGATACCCTACATTCCTGGATCCATTATCTTAGCGGTTAGTATTTTACTCTAATCAAAGATGAAATGTGTTTGTGTATCATCATCTAATATCCTAGCTTTCCATACAGGCGAAACATGGAATCCATTCAATCTCAGATTTCAGCTTAAAAATGTGCGAGAAAGAATTGCCAAAAACTTAGTCGAGAAGGGAGTTTTAACCACAGAGAAGCGAAGTTTTTATATATTTGATATGACAACACATCCATTAGTCAACTGTCCAATCAAAAGCAAATTGATACGGAAAGTTCAAGACGCCGTGTTGAGCAATTGGGTCAACGATCCGCAAATGATGGACAAACGTCTTCTTTCGCTGATTATACTAGCTTATCACTCAGATGTCCTAGAAAATGCTTTTGGTCCCCTATCCGACGACGACTATGAGACGGCCATGAGTAGGTCGAGAATCCTGTTGGACTTAGATATGGAACTAGAAAGCTCTAAGCCAAATGCCAATGAAGCTCTCTGGGCAGTTTTCGCATCCATCGCCAAGTGAGAGTAATCCGAGCGGGTGCGAAATCTGCTCGGATGGAAATACGATGTTGTAACGACGACCTGGCTTGAAATAAACTATTATGCTGTAATGTTTTTAAATTTACCCGTTTGAATATCGGATAGCTCTAGCCGTCACAAGAACTCCACGGATGCGGTGGATCACAAATGATCACTTGTAGATTAGCGGTGATTACAACATAGACGAGAATTGCGAAAGGAACTATATCGATAGCCCCTGCAATTGGTTCCCCATAAAAGTTCCTCCAGATAGGGGTTTAGTTTTTTATTTATAGCTAATACGCGTGGTCAACTTGTAGAGTCCATCTAGGAACCGAACGGATAGCACGTTCGACCCCCCATACCTGCATCCGGTCGATGGTCGTGATTGACCTAATTCGTATGCAAAGTTGGGGCAGCTGCCGGAATCATGCAGGATCCAGTTTAAACTATGAATTCTATGGTTAAATTTGTGGCTTCTATGGGAGTGTAGAGAAGATCGCTAGTTGTGCCCCAAACAGACAGTGTTTTACCTGGCACAGCAACAGTCGCGCCAAACACTCAAGCTCGATCGGGTGTTGGATTGGGCCTCAACAGCACCAACAACATGGAGGAGTACTAGCCTTTTGTGCCTAGATACTGAAGCTCATGCGCTGTCTGAGTAACTAATCAGAGGCTTGAATCTCTACTAGTTGATTGCATTCAGATCCTTTAGTGTGGATCCCCGAAATCAGAGTCAAACGAATAGAGAGCGAGAGAGTGAGGCGCGCAAGATATTAGTTACCTCGTCTCAGTTAGTTTTTCAACACTCTCCACTCCCTCTCTCAATGCAAGGTAGTTAAGGTTGAGGTTGTTAGAATAACGGACAGAATCTTATTCGAGCAAAATATACTTGTTTTGTCGAGCTCCCTTAACATCGTATGCTGTGACTTGTATTGTAAAGCATCTGTTATCGCTAATTCCTGTTGCAAGTATTGCCTTAGCAAATGAAGATTTGAAGCCTAAAAGGCTGTCTGAAGGCGAACAATCTCTAACCGGAACACGAGATGAATCCGAAAAAGGGCTTGGTACCGAAAATTAAAAGAAATTTTTCTCCGGCGCAAAGATGCTTCGATTCCCCTAATCAGGATAGTAAAACTTCACATATTGTCAAGCTACTTTTGGTTGCAGCTTTGATCAATATGGTCATCCTAATAAGCCCAGTTAAGGAGGTGGAGGGTTCGGTATTAATGAGAGTTTGCGATGCGAGAGAGATCAAAACAGTTACAAGCAGAGTTTGCATGCTCTATAAGAGGACATACTCTGGAGTCAAGATGGACAAGCAGGGAAATTTGAGATCGACTAGAGGGACAAAGGGGGAGTATTCGCCCGCCAAGCTAGCCAGCGATTGTTGCAAGATCGGTTGTCCGCCGCACATTTTTGCTTACAACTGCTGATCTAGGCACTCGTAAGGTTAGATTCTATCATGGAGATCCAAAGAAGCCGTTGTCGAACTGTAACAAATTGGATCGAAGGATGCAGTTAGAATAAACAAAATCAGAAAAGCTTTTGATTGTGTTCGATCCTCCGCATCTAAAGATTCTCTCTCTCTCTCTCTCTCTCGACTCGCTTGAGAATAAAGCAAGCCGGAAATCGGCTGGAGCTTCACCTCATAACGGTGCCTTTGTGACTTCTTGATTCATTCTTGATTGCGGGGGCGGATATTTGATGGGGGTGGGGCGGAGATTCAACAGACAGAGGAGAATTATGAGAAATATTGTGCAATTTAATTTCGGAGGAGGCTGAACCATAAAATTTAAATCCTATTCCATGTACAAAGAGGATTGATACTGTTTAGTCCTTTCTTGTATTTCAGTTCTTATACTGACAAGTTCTCTCGATTGATACTGATCAACTACTGCACCGCCTTATAAATAGCTTGGATGAACCAAATTAAGGAGCCGCCGGCCGAAAGCTCAGTGGATCGTCCAAGTATACATCTGACCAGATCAGTATGTCTAATCCCCCTTGATTCCCCATGCTCACGACTTGTTGAGAATTATAGTATTGAAGATTGCCCATTGTTACTGCGGGCTCCGATCGTCCCGCGACAAGAATCTTGTCAGATTAGGAATGAAACACACTTGGTGAATTATCCATGTCTGTGGTCTGAGATGACGAAAACTAATAGCTTGAAATGTCATGATAAGGTTCCAGTTTGAAAATCTAGCACCCCAACATGCAGTAAGAATGCTGAATTACTCCGACGGCCGCAGAAAGATTAGTTCCTCTTTTTTGTAGTACCAGTCGAGGCCTCTAGTTGCTGGCCGAACGCGAGGGATGACACTTTGCCCGTGACAACAGAAAGCGCAGAAGATATCTGCCCTGAGGCCAATTGAAGGTACCCGTCAATCTTCGTTTTATTCTTCTCGTAGAAAATTGGTACCGAAAAGAGCGCAAAGTAGCAAATTGAGATGAGTGTCATTCCGTTAAACATAGCACCAATATATGTCAGCAGGTAGAGGAAGACACCGAACTGGATTGTTCCAGGAAAGGTTCAGAGGAACGTTGTTAAGATTTTGTAACGCTTAGGCACCAAGTCCAATAGGGGAACCGAAACTTACCTTTAGAGAAGCGACTTTGTCTTCGACGAGAAGAACTTGCTTTAAGTAAAATAATGATCCGTTTAGACTATCAAGAGAGGTGTTGACAAGCTCGTGCATCTTTTCGGTTGATAAAGTTATGTCTAAGGCTGTCACCTTAATCCATACTTGGTCCAGGGGGGTTTCGACTGATCTGTTGAGCGCCTTCATGACAGTTTTATACAAACGAATAGAACCAGATGCGATGATGACAATCAATGCTGTGTAGGCAACAACAGAGATTATTGAGAAGAATGTCAGAGCTGTGATTAGTGTCGCACCGATCGAAAAGAAGAGTCCAGTTTCAATTGGTCGCTGCCAATGGAATATCGGCGCCACTCGCGAGTAGCTGGATAGAATCAAATTCTTCACGGCGGCCAAGTCTGGTGGAGCGACGTTGATCTGATTTGGAGAGCCCGATGCTCGAGCTGCCATCGATGAGGACGACAATTTGCGTTTCTCTGGTGAATGATGTCTTGGTTCGCTGCCACTACTTGAGCCACTGTAAGGCGGTAGCTCGAAGTCTGCAAGGTCAGCATTCGTCGGTGGTATCTCACCTTGATGGATTAAGCTATCATTTTGACCCATTAAGAGGTCGTCTGAGTAGTTTTTGGTGAATTCCATGTTAATAGATTTGTCTTTACAATCTGCCAAAAGACTGTTGCTTGCTGCAGTCCGAAAGGTTTGGTATGCCTCTAAAATAGCATTTGTGGCCACTGGCTCGTGATCTGCATCGGCGGTTTCAGACTCGAAGTCTTGCCGATCTTCATTCAAGTCTTCGATCAGTTTCTCCTCGACTGAATCTCTTTTCGCTGATATGTCTGTCACGGGTTCTTCCTCCTCTGGTAACTCGACCGCTTCTTTCTCCCCCTCAGATGTCTCTTCTTTGGCCTTGATCGCCTCAGAAGTTTCGATATCCTTCTTCTCGAAAATATCTATCTCTTTCTCTACGGAAGTGTCCACCTCTTTCCCCTCTGGAGTCGTGATCGCCTTTTCATCTAAAGTCTCTTTCACCTCTAGATTCTCAACTGCTTTCTCCTCCAATATATCTTCCTTTTCAGATGTCTCAGTATCTATGTTTTTCTCTTCTGGTGTCTCTTGCTTAGTCGTTCTCTCTTCTGGAGTCTCTGCTCCTCTCTCGTCTTTCTCTTTCGTCACTAGTACTGGGTCGCCTATCAAGTCCTCGGTTTCAACTATTGGTTGATGGACCTTTTCACTGTCTAGTTGCCCGATATCTTTGTCTGTGACAACTGCGTTTGTTTAAAGTTTGGGAAGTTTTTACAAAGCTTTGTTTAGTCGCGAGTGGTCGTGTGACAAGCTGAGAGAGACTACTTCTAGAAATGATGAGAGAGCACGAAGCGTCTAGATGGTCTGCGAGGGGAGAAACTTTTGACTCGTTATCTTTGGCACCTCGCCTACAGGCGACTTTTTCCTTGTCTATTGAATCGTCATGTGCTGGAGCAAATTCAACGGATGCCTCGAGTCACTTTCCCTACACAACTTTGTCTCTATCGCTCCACAAGCCATCGATAAACAGATGCGCGAGAGAGAGGGAGAGGGAAAGGGAAAGTAACGCCAATAACAACAAACCTCATAGGCTTTCGCTTGCTTGCTTTCGCCCGATCCACGAAGCACAGGGAGCGGCAAGCAGGATAAACTGGCTGTTAGGCCGAGAGGTGCAGGGTGGGCCAACGTCGATCTAAACTATGTTTGACTCATGCCCCTCCCTCAGCACTCTCGCAACAATTCTACCCCTAAAACTCACCCCTAAAACTAAGTCTGCACGTGCAAGCGCTGGTCGCGCCCTCGCCCAGAGTTGCCCAGAAGTTAGACACCCTGATAGGTATTTCTCTTTGGGGATTAATATTTAGCGCTGCTGAGCGAACATTCGGGGAGGCTAATCGGGCAACCAGAGGAATTAAACTATGTACATTTGGGGTGCTTTGCCAAATCTGGGTCGAAAATATAAAGATTGCATCGTTGAAAGGAAAAGTTGTGTCCATCTGCCGAAAGTTGTGGCGAGAGTTGCCAGCTTGATAAACAACGCCATGTAGCCACTTGCCTCGAGCTCTAGTCTACGAATAGACCGCAAGGCTTGCACGCAAACTGAATGCATGAACTAAAGCTCGGGGAGGAGTCTTAAAATTTCCGTCTCTCTAGCCCAAGAGATGACCAAATCTCGCGGTCTCTCTTACTTACCATCACGCGGTCCAATATGAGTGCGGGCCACTGCCTCTTGTTCTAGCGAATCCGCCGAGATGTTCTTCAGGTCTTCGTCCCATGGAGCTGGCCCCTCGTTTTCCTTGTTATTTGATTCCATGTCCTTCGATTTATATCGGTGACAGTGGCCTACTAGCTAACGAAATTTCTCAGATTTGTTGTCCTCACTAGTTTGTATTGAATTGTAGATAATAATGATCACGAAAGTCGGAGCTGAGAGACGCAATTTTAATACGGAAATTTCGGGATTGCACTCTCTTTAAAGGCTTGAGCCGAGAAGGCGATGAGTATTTATTTTAGTTTCGAACCAGAATATTGATCCTCGAGTCATAAGACGATGTTGAATATAGTTTATTTAAAATGGTGACTCTCTTATTTATTTTCGATGAAATTTCGCTGCCGGGGTTAGCAAAAAGGGTTCTATTGTCTGGTGGCAGTTTTTGAGTGAAGCGAGAGTCTCGCTTTACCGATTGTGTTCTCTCGCTGCGAAAGCACCGCCATCTTAGACCAGCTTGAGTTTCACCTTGATACCCCTCCCTCCAGATTTTAACCTCCTCTCTCTGCAGATCTATCACTGACGTTGCAGTCCGATTACGGAGTATAATTAGAGAGACTAGACCGGCTTTGTTCCAGCGAAGTCCTCCCAAACAATCCGATAGGATGCCTGTGCGCAAATCTTTACGCTGCGCGTCACAACCCCATCGATCCTATGTGACAATCCTCGTGCATGATAAGACGAAAATTAGTGAACCCACCACAGTGTATGGTTAGAGGCGGCACAAACCTTCGAAGAAATTGAGGGCTACCTAGAGGCTCATAAGCTGCGCTGCATATGATGAACTGCCTGAACCGCGAATAGGATGAAACAAGACCCCTCCAAACCCTGTGTCAGGCTCGCGAGTCTGTCACCTGGGGGCCCAAACGTCTACACGCACCAAACAAATTTCAATCGCTCCACCATCACAACGAGCTTGCCAAAAAGTGTTGGTCGGTCACACTCGCCTCTCGTTTATCTTGGTGGCTCCTCGGTGGCCAAGCCGCCATAAGTAAGCGCAAAAATGCTATGCTTCGCCACTAGCTCCCCGTTCTTCATATCTCCCAAGTGCTCGCTTGCCTCTGTCTCGGTTTCGCTCCCTCCTCCATCACCACTGTTGCTTGCTGATTTCACTTTCTGATCCTCGAGCTTCGCACGCTTGTCCACTCGATCGGCCGCTTCCGCTGAACCCAAGACGGTGCCATCAGATCTATCTGAACTCTGCTTGCGCTGAGTCAGTTTTGCGCTTAGCTCACTCATGAGGTCGCCCTCAGCCTGCTTGGTCTCACTTGCGCCCAACCGATCGTCAACAGTGGACAAGTCGCGGCCAATCTTACTCCTTGAAGCCTCATCGTCACTTTTACCTCCACCTTCAGGAACCATGTCTCCGTTTTCAGGTGGTTTCAATAACTGGTCACCACCTGTCTTTGTGCCTGGTGGACTCTTTGATGCGTCCGAGTCCCTCTTTTCGCGATTTATTTCAACAATCTCGGATCCAAGCTCGGATTTCAGACCACCTGATGCCTCAGCCTTGGCCTCAGTTGGCCCTCGGTTAGCGAGCGAGCCTCCATCGGTGCCGTTCGATTTGAGCGATCTACTGGCCGAAAATCGCTCACTATTTTCGGTGCCGCCTAAACCTTTACTTGTTGCCAGTTTCCGCGATCCAGCCGGCGAGGACATGGCGCCCAAGTGGAGTCCCGTTGGCACTTGGTCCAGTGCATCAATGACGAGTGGCTTCACACTGACCGCTCTAGCTCGGGTTGCAATTATTGGTGTTCCTGTGGAGTCGAAACCGAGCAGCTCTTGGTCGCTTTCGAGAACCACAGAAGCTGAGCTCACTGCAGAGCTGGAGCCCGAATTGGAGTCAACACTGGCAGGTCTATTTGTTCTAAGTCGCTGCTGGCCGGCTGATTGATCTACAGCTGACTCGAGATCGTGGACGAAACCTTCATTTGAATGGCCCACACCTCTAGTACTGAATCTTGGCGGCTTATGGGGCGTCGTCAGGTATCGCTCGCTGTTAACCATTAGCGGGGCCACCTTTCGTCGGCGTCCATGCCGCTTGGCCAGCTTGCCAACCATCAAACGGTTGTTGTAGGGACCAAATTGGGCGGCTTCCATGGAAGCAAGATTGTTCATGTAGCCAATAGTGTTGGGAAAGAAGTGGCCCTGGCCGTTTCTTGGCGGCTTTGTTCCGCCAGCAAGCGCAGAGTCTATTGAGGCTGCTGAGGGCGCGGATGAAGCTCTACGTTGAGCAAGCATGAGCTGGCTTGCGCTTAGCTGGCTTCCTGCCGACGGCTCAAACCAAATTTGACCATTGTACATGGAATAATGATCGGGTTTTGCGGTTGTTATTCGAGATGGCGGTAGGAGGAGCTCGTTCACGGTTTGACTGTCTCTGCTTAGCTGTGGACGCTGCTGCTGTTGCTGCGGCCCCTGACTCTTGGCAAGATTGTTGCCGATTGGTGAGAAGCCAGAGGAGGCGTCGGTGGTTTTGGCAAACGTTTTGTGGCTAGTTAGCTGGCTGTCTGCACCGTTTGGATTCATGCCAGTCGGCCGATAGTTTCCGTTGGCAGATCTCATGGAGTTGCCCTTCTCGAGGAGCCTAAGCACGGTGATGGAGAAGCAGTTAGTTTAGTCAGTGGTTGACTAGCGACAAACAAGCGATAGAAGGTGAAAAATTGAACTCACTTAGTCCGGTCATCACGGCCACAAGAATAGACGAGCCAAATGAGCAGCAGTGCAAGGATGCAAACGCCAACGATTATTATGTAAACCAAGAGGCGTCGCTCGAGACCATTAGTCTCGAGGGCGTAGGCATGCATATCGCTGAAGATGTTGCCACCAGAAGAGGTGATGTTCGAGGACATGGGCGTGTAGTGGCCGATTGTGTTTGGAGTCTTGAGTTGCTGTTGCGATTGGGAGTCCACTTGTTGCTGATGTTGGTCGAGTGCGTTCACTAGAGTTGATAGGTCGGTTAAGTCGACTAGGCTGTGTTGGGGAACAGCAAGGCGCATTCGAGCAACACTGATGCTGCTCGATTCGCTGAGCGCCTCTATCGACTCAATGGTGGCCCGACTTCCCGTCACGGATCCGAAGGCTCGCTCGATGGCCTGGCGCTTTTGTTCCAGCGACTCGGCACTCGAGTTGAAGATAACGCTCAGTGTTCGGCTTAAGAGAGCCTGATTATAAATGTTTACTCGCACGCTGGCCGATCTAAGCGGAATCCCAAAGTCGTGGGCTCGAACTATGAGCGTTGTTATGGGCGGAAGCCGTTGGTTTATCGGGTTTGCGGGCAAACTTCGCGTCACTGGCTGGCCACTTGCAGCTAGGCTAGTAGATCCAACCGGCTGCTCAGACTCTAGATTGAGCAACAAGTCAAGTGCTGGCAACTGCTCAACGTCCATGGAGGGCAAAGATAGCCGACCACTTCTAGGATCCGAATTCCCGGATCCATGGGCTCCCGAGCGATTGAGCGCAGAGCTCGAATTGCGCTCGTCCAATTCGCCAGTACCCATTCTAGGCCACCCAGCTGGCCGCCTGTTGCCCGTCTCAGACCCGTCCGCAGCTAAACCAGGCTGCCGGCGCAGCCCCTCAGCTGGAGTCTCCTCGATCTCGTGATTAGGTGGCGCAAGTTTACCTTCCTGCTCATGGGGCTCCCTTTTGGAGCTAAACGGCACTATGGGCTCACCAAGGATGGGCGGAATTTGGGGCAGCGTATTGGCCGTTTTGGCGCTAGTCGAAGGTAAATCAGGCAAGCTGGGCACAGGATAGATGGCGCCGCTAACTGTGTCGATTGAGAACTGCTCGTTTTGGTTGCCAGCAATGATCTCATAGGCCACCTGGCTATTCGCTGAACCTGGCTCATCCAAGTCCAGCGCCTTTACCACAAGCGGCTGGTGGAAGGTTCCGTCAGCAAGCAGAACAGCGTCGTAGTTTGACTGCAGGAATACTGGCGGGTTGTCGTTGACGTCTAGTTGTAAATTCAAATGTTAGAACTTGGTCGCAATCAAGACAGTTGCTCTGAAACTCAGACCTACCGAGAATGGAAATCATTACTTGTGTATAGTTTGCGCGGCCAGTTCCGCCGGAGTCGCGAGCTTCGGCGAGAAACGTATAGGCGCTCTTTTTCTCCCTATCTAGCTGACCCGCCACCGTTATGCGGCCATTCTCTGGATCAAGTTTGAACCTGTTGGGTGGTTGAGTATTAGAGGGTGCCTCACAAATGTCGAAGAGAGTTGCTTGCTGCACTTACAGTTGGCTGTCTTGGCCTGTTAAAGAAGTGTACCTTACTCGGCCGCTGGTGGCTGGTGAGTCGATATCTCTGGCTCGAATAATGCCCACAAGCTGACCAAGCTGAGCGTTTTCGTAGATTTGAAAAGAGTAGAGGTCGCTCTGAAATGCAGGCGAATTGTCATTTACGTCTAGCAGCTCAACCAAGCACCTGATCCTTGAGCTCATACGCTGGAAAGTTCCAAAATCTCTGGCGACCAAGTCGAATGTAAACGAGCGATGAGTTTCAAGTTCATCATAGTCGAATTGGGACTTGTTTGCACTGTCTGCGACTGTTATAGTGAACGTTGTTTGCTTTGTAACGGGAAACTGAGGTTCCAAGTCGAACAAATGCGCGTCCTCTCCTTCAATTGATAGCTCAAAGGTTCCGTTGGAACCGAGACCAAGATCAAGCACTGAGGGTTGGCCTCGCATTGACTTGCTCAGATTGTCTACGAGCGATGAGCCAGTTTCGCTAGAATTTGTGTACCATTGGACTAAGTTCGGTCTCTCCAACAAGAGCTCGCTCATGTAACCATGCAAAACTGGGCCACCTTTGCCAGCTAGCTCGTTGGTTTGCCAGCCGCCGATAAACTGTGGCGGCTCGTTGACCAAATCGACCATTATGAGCGGAAGCTCTGCTCTCGCGAACATTGGAGGCCAGAGGTGATCATAGCTGGAGGTGTCGGGCACTTCGCTTGCAAAGATGGTCAACACGGACCAGGAGGCTGAATCCCAAGCGGCCGCATGGAGCACAAGCTCGCCAATCGGTTTTATCAGCTTTAATTCGCCATTAAATTTGTCAATGCTAAAGTAGCTCGACAGTGGCGAGGCTGCGTCGAGCGCATAGTTAACCGGCCGCTGGTCTGCGTAGTCGCCATCCTCGGCCTCAACCTTTAGCAGTGTTTCACCTTGCTGAAGTGTGTTAGCCAACCTGAGCGAGTGTGGCAGGTTCTTGAATTTTGGCGCCGTATCCTGGACATCGCCAACTGTTATCACAATATCCAAGCTTGCAACATTTCTCGTATCAAACCGAACGTTTGTCCAAGCATTCAACGCGAGAACCTTCAGGCTAAAGAGGTTCTGTCTCTCGTAATCAACTCGTTGCGCCAACACAATATCTGCCTTAGATCGTCCGCTCGGCCCAAACACATACTTGATCGAGAACTTGTCGCTCCCTTTGCCTCTTAGCTCGAATCTAACCGGCAAGTCACTCTTCATGCTCTCGAGCACAGTAACCGAGCCAATGGCTTCGTTTGGAACGCTATTCTCTGGTACATGGAAGACGTGTTTCGGGTTTACGAAGGGCAAATTGGTTGCGCCAGTGTCGGCCAAACCTTGTTGGTCCAAGAGTTCAGGTTCAGTGACATAGATGGTCGACTCCACTTGGGTTGTCTTGTTTCCGTCTGTGACAAAAATGGTAAGATTGTAAAATTGCTGCTCCAAGTTGGAGCGCAAATAAACGTCGGCCTCGTTCCAGCTCCGCTCAACTGGAAGCACCTCTAGCAAAGCCCTACCCTCGATCCCTGAGACACCGAAAACGAGTTGCGTGTTTGGGTCTCCATCGGAACCCTTGAGTCTGTAAATGAGGCTGCCCACTGGCGTTGACTTTGGAAGCTTGAGGATGCGCATGTTGTGCGAGTAGTCGATGGTTGGTGCTATTGCGTTCAAGCAGTAGCTCGGCGGCACTTTGAGTAGGTTGAGGTAAAATATCACAGTTAATAGGGTGAGAAGGCAACATGTCCCTCTTGCTTTGATCAATCTTGAGCTCGCTGAGCCGCGCTCGTCGCCTAGCAGATTTGTCCGCTTACCAACTCTGTGCCTCGAGCTCTCACTCGCCTGACCCAAGATGGCGAGCAAAAGTGGGGTCCGATTGTGGCGCATTCTATCCGTATCACACAACTCCTCTCTAGCTCTACTCTCCAAAGGAAGACACGCTCACAAATAATCGAGGGCCAAGAGTTGGATTGGAGCGGCCAGGCTGCTTGATGGGAGAGCTTTGTGCGGCGCAATTTCGAGGCCCCAGGTGAAGTCTCGAAAAGTTCGAGCAACTCCCCAAGTTCGTGCTGGAGAATTAATTTAAATTCGTTGCTCCCTCTGTGCAAACTGGGATTGTTGGCCATTCGAGGTGAGAGTTCGGGGGGAAGAGAGAGGAGTGAACTCGTCGGCGCCTCCAAAGGGCGCTGCTATGGTCAATCTGGAGCCTGGATGGTGCGGATGGTTGGCCGTGCGGGCAAGTGCACGCGGGATCTGCAAGTGAGCCATTACGTCGGCGGCTCGCTAGCGCCACGGTCATGCGCCATGGACGGCGATAGAAGCGAGCAAGCGGACACACGCAGCCCCTTCCGCTTCCTCCTCGCGGTCGCAATGACAACCGAGCTCGAGCTGGCGCCGCCGCGCCCACCAGGTAGACCCGCGCGCGCGCGATACTTGCAGCAGCGGCGGCAGCAGCAGCAACCTGGCCGACAAGTTGCCACGCAAAGGTGTCGCATCGGAACCTGTCAAAGGTGCCGATGAACCTCGCGAGCGTCGGCACTGATGGATGGCCGCTCGGCCAACCTGTCAGTGCTTGAATGGGCCCCGTGTGCCACTGACCCTGTTAGGAGGTGTTAATGGCGAGCAGGTTCGTTTGGAGCTGACCCGTCCAAAGCTGAGGTTGTTGTCTTGCGTTGGCTGAACTGACCGCTCGAGAGGAGAGCTATTGCTCGTGGCACTGGCGGGCCCACTTTAAACTCCAGACCGAGATCAGTACACGAAGCAATACTCAACTCCAGGGGGCCCAATGAGGATAACTTGCTGCCTTTGCTTCAACTTGGCTAACCCAACTCTTTCGCAGTCTAGCTCTCAGCTAGAGGCCCTCCACTCCAAGCAGCACTCTACTCTCCTCTCCTCTCCTGTCCGCATTCAACTCGCTCATAACCTCCTACTTGCTAACAGGTGAGCCGACTCTTCGGCTGGCCAAGTGTCGCTAGGTCGCTTGTTTGGGGCCGACTGGCTTGTGAGCGGGAAAGAGGCGACGGCGGACGCGTCAGACGGACAGCATGCGGACGAGGACGCATTGCGCTCGCCCGCTCTCTCTCTCTCTCTCTGTCCCACACACACTTCGCCGTCACCGCCGCTTACAAGTGGCACAAAGGCAAACATCGCCCGCTACCGTGCAATGGAAGCCGAGTCCACCCGAGCAGACGCCCAACTTCCCGAAGCGGGTGACCCGCAGCCAGTCCACTGGCTCGGCCCCACTCGCCACTGACCCGCCCGATTGCCCGCCCATACGAGCCGAGTTCCGAGCCTCGGGGTCGCTGCGGGCGCCCATCGCGCGCAATAGCCTCCAATTGGAGCCATATTTTCCTCCTCTACTCGCCTCAACGCTCAATCGGCTAGTCGGCGGCGCCTCCGCTCACCGCCAATAGTAACGCCGAGTGAACCCATCGCGATCCGCGGTGTGTGCACACATGTTGCACAAGCGGCCCGTTCGCGCGCCTGCGCCTTGAGCAAAACTCAAACTTGCGCTCGGCTCAGCCCCAAAAAGCGACCGTTTTGGGGCGACACATTTGCTGTAAGCTAACTCCTGGGGCAAACTGTGCCAGCCAGAGTTGGCGGGTTGGTGGCTCATTTTCATGCGCGAGCATGCGCGCCAGCGCAGCCAGAGTAGAAATCTAGATGAGCCCGCGCTGATACCATTGGGCCTACTTGTTTGCCCGGCCAACCAGCCTCAAGCCGGAACATCAACAACAAGTGGCTTATGCGTGCAAACAAAGCAAGGCAAAACAAAACAAAACAAAACACGACGCAACACAGCGCAACATAACATAACGAGCAATGGCCGCCAGTCTGGGCAGCTCGAGTGGTCACAGTGTTGGCAAGCGGCAGCCGTTTGCAGTCTGCCAGCCAACCAGCCAACCAGTCAACCAGCCAACCAGCCAGCCAGCCAGCCGATAGTGCAGCGCAAGCGGCGCAAGGGGAGGCTTTGTTACGGCAGCTAAGCTGCGTGTGTTTTATGGCCTCAGCTCCTCGCTTTGCAAACTGCGACTCGAACTTCCGCCTCCGCTTCCAAGTCCAGCGCAGCAAACTTCCTCCTCCTCCTCCTCCTTTTGAAGCTGGCGGCGCCAACAGTCCAATCAGCGGCGAGCAGGAAACAGCGACACTTGTTGGCCGAGCGGCGATCATATTTGCAAGCTGGCGGCGGCGGAGCCACCAGTCGGCCAGCATGCGGCCAAATCGGGCGCCAATGTCGCTGCCAGTTGAAGCGCGGCGCAAACGAGCGATCGGCCGGCCAGCAGGAAGTCGGCGCGGCTCGCCGGCAGCCATTGCTGTCTCCTATTGGCCGAGCAAAGTTGCCGCCGGCGCCACTACAGGAACCCGACGCTCTGCCCGTGTGTTGGGCCGAGCCTGCAAACCAGCCACTGGATCGACTAACCTGGGAGCGCCACCTTGGACTCGCCTCTCGCCCCCAAAACAAACCGGCTTCAAATTGGCTCTGCCACAAGCGGGCTCACCTTGGCCCAAATTGGCCAGCCAAATGGCCGAGCTTGCAAGGCGACGCACGAGTTGGCTCCGGAAGTGGCTCGCGCTAGCCAGTGGGCGCGCGCGTTGCGGCACCGTTGCCGCTGGCAACCAAGCAAGACCGCTAATTGTGCCCGAGTGCTCGCCTTACCTGAGTTTGGCGCAAACTCGTATAATTGGGCCACCAGGGGAGCAGGCAGAGTTCAGGGCCGCTAACTTCGGCTTGGAGCTAGACGCAAATGTTTGCCTGGCCTCTCGCGACTGTTTTGGCCCCTTCTTCCCGCAAGCCGCTTCCTAATTTGTCATCGGTGCCTCTATCGATCAGGCGCTGCAGACTGCAATCGAACAATTCAATTTGCACAATCTGATCCTCGTCGCCCCTCTCTTCCGGTTAATCTGATCCACCAACTCCCTCGTTGCTCCGTGTCAACGCCCTTGGTGGTTCAAGTTGAGCGGTTCTCTCTCTCTTTCTCTGTCTATTTAAGGGCTCGCGCATGTCGAGCGTTTGGTGTCCCGACTAGCCGTCTTGTCAAGTCAGCGACCGCAAATTTAGAGCAAACCAATGTGGCCTCGTGTTTGTAGTTGGGGGACCGAATGGTGAAATCGTGATCGGTGCAGTTCGTTTTATGGCTCAGCAAACCATAGGGCGCTGACAAGGGCTTGTTGACCCAACGATAGATGGGTTGCATAATGATAAAAAAGACCGTCATGGATGGGACTCGCACCCTCGCTACCAGTGGCTGCAAGCTGTAAAATGCAATCGATTCCACGAACAAATTGCGTAAGCTTTGATTACAAACTGGGGCCCCAGCACAAAAACAAATCGCGTTTAATTATAAGACCCGTTTATATATTGCGACAATAACAAATCTTGTTCAGCTCGTTATTACTCTTTACACAACCAGACTCAAGCTTGTACAAGCTAAGTCTTGAAATGGACTCACTATGGACGCTGAACTTGCAGACTTGATTCATCTTAATCACATTTGCGTGCTTGATCGCAACATCTCTCACTGATTTGTCCTCCATTATTAGCTTTACTCTCTTAACCTCTAACATACAATCATCCATATTCTCTCCATAGAAACGAACAACCTCCTGGAAGATGCCAGTTCCTGGTTTTGTGGACAATATTATGCTGTACTCGCGATTAGGAAGGTAATGGTGCTCATCAATAACAACCTCTAACACCACCGAATCGTTTGGTTTCGATGTCGTTGTCTTGTATTTCTCAAGCTCATCTGAGATGCTCCTCTTTTGTTGGTTCTTCCTCGACTTCATCTGCTTGAAGTCGAACATTTCAGCCTCCTTGATTTTATCCAAATCGAGCGGCTTGCAAATATTCTCGTGGTTTCTCAGTTTGGTATACAAATGAACATAGACCAGGTAATACGCGGCTCCTAACACGTCGGCAGATCCGCTATCTACATGCTGAAACTCGTGACAAACACAATAATTGTCCGGAATCCCAGCCTCAATACAGGACCGATCTATCTGTGTCGAGTTGTGCGCTTCAATCAGAGATAGGAGAGAGAAGTCTTGTTTGTAGGACAATCCATGAATGACGCTCAGTTGCTTTACTGTCGTGGATGCTGTCGGATCTATTTCGGATGTGAACTCGAGCTCTTCATGAGGGGCTGTTGTGGGAACTTGTTGAAGCGAGGATTTTTTTAGAATCGGTTTACGTGACGACCCTCTATCACCAGCTATTGATTTCTTTGCCAGATTTCTAATATCTATCAGTGTCTTGAACAGATCAAAGGGCGTTAATAGTGCGGCTCTATGGTTTTGTAAGTTCTTGTAGAGTTTTGGATGCTCTTGGATGAACCTTTTCGGCGCGGCTATGGTTAGTAAAGGCAAACTTGATTCGTAGTGACCAACGCGAGTGGAGACAAAGTTGTTCCATCTGTACCCGTGATCGCTGAAGAAAATTACGAAACTCCTATCATCGTAGGTAACTTTTTGAATGTCTCTGAAGAATCTCTCGATTATATAATCAACTCTCGAGGCTCCATTCAAATCATCGTGTTGCGGACAATTGATCCAATGGAACGCAAAATGAGGCGAATCTCTGTTCTCATGGATAAAATTTTTCAAATTTTCCAAGTCAAGTTCCACGATTGGCTTGTCCAATAGGCAGGTAGCGCAACCCATTTTAACTGGGGGCAGAAGAAAATCGTCGCGAGCCAATGTGAATGGGCGACCGTAGAAAGAGGTAGGCTCTCGCTTGAAACCTGGTTTCAAATAATTGAAAGTCGACGCCTTAGGCCAGTCTTCGCTAAAATATGTTAAATAACCAAGATCTTGATAGTAATTCCAAAGGTACTTGCAATTGTCCAAGAAATCATCGCCTTTTTCGCTCTCCTGAGAATAATTGCTAGCTAACCAGCATTGAGTCTCTGTCAGTTGCTCTGGCCTCAGACCACTAAGCAGTGGGATCAAATTTGGAAATGTATTCTCGCCAACCTTGTTATAGCCAACAAATTCAATGGTCTTAAAATTTTTCTTAAGCAGACTTAGCGTCCTATTAAGCTGCCTATAACCGTTTAGGCGCGAAATTGTGTCAACTCCAACCATCACAACGTTATAATAGTGATTCTCTTCGAGCTTCTTAGCTGCAACTCTCATGAAGGCTTTTTTCTCGTCCGATGGTAGTCGAACGAACGAATGAACGTTAGTATAGTTTCGTCCATGGCATTCTACTTGAATTAGCTCAAACGGGATGTCTATTCCACTTTCAACTATTGGATTACAAGTTTCGTTGTAGGCCAAATCGTCGTCGTTTTCTTTGCTCCTCGTAATCGACTTGAAGCAACAGTCTTTGGACGCTTCCGATTCTATAGCCTCGCGGGTGAAGTATAATCTGTTGTGTTTGACATAAGTTAATGCAACCTGTTTTGGTTGATTCTCTGCGAGGACCTTCTTGCAATCGAGCTTCGGTTTAACCTCAACGTAGGTTTGAATGGACTCATGCCAGGGCTCAATGAATGGTATGTGGCATTTTGTGCTCGAAACTAACCAGCGCGACCTCTTTCCCACCTCCAATTGTTTTAGATCTATTCTCTCATCTTCTCGAGCATCGCTTAGGCTCAGAGTCCGTTCTCCAAAGAGCTTGCGATCATTCACTAGTGTAAACAATTTGATCAAAACGAGGAACGAAACCAATGAGATTGAAATAAATATTAGGAAGCCGAGCAAAAGTGTCAATTTTTTTCGCTTGAATGAACTTCCGCTTGATCTATGCTCTTTGTCATTTTCGTGATCATGGTCATGATCATAGTCATCGTTTTCGTTCAGTTCGCTCTCAACCTCGTCTCGCTCTGCGCGATACCAAAATTTAACCGGAAAGAAGCTCGATTGGTTGCGTGTAGAGTGGTGACTCTCTTTTAGAGTTGCTTTGCTGTAGGGCCAGTCTGGATTGTTGGCGGAGTTTTGAGATTGATGAACGCTTTGTATGTTTAGAAAGTCTAACAGATTGCCTAGGTGTCTATGCTTAGATTTTTGCTTATTTACATAGCTATCACGAGACTTGTTTGTTTCATGTATGAGGAGGGCCCTTTCGTCTGTTGTGTCCACGAAAACTTGCCCATCAGTAGGACTGGAATCCGACTGATTTACCTCGGCCACGATCATCTCGTGGACAGTAGAAATATGACACCCTTTGCACCTAATCAACTATGGCTCATCTATCTTCCGTCGATTCGCCTACTTCAAAAACGAGGACTCTAACACTTGCTCGACAAGCTCGAACGTTCATATAGACATCAATCCATTGCAAAGCAATCGATTGCCAAGTTGGTGCCCGAATTCAAGTTCACCAAACGTGAGCTCACTCGTTGCTGGAAGCGGCACCAAGCGGGGTGCCTCCAACAATCGGCCCCATTGGTGCGCAGTCCCGATGGAGCCAAAAGGAGCGTTACAAGTTACCTTTCAGCAAGCCTAGGGTTTGGTTACGTAGCGCGAATGGCTCATTTCATTTGGCTTCTCTAGAGAGTTATCAAGTTTAAATGGTGGTTTTGGATTTTGCCAAAACCGCTCTCCTCCTATTTCACAGCGGCTTGCTTTGCTTAAAGTTGGCCGCAAAATGGGGGAGAGAGAAAGAGATCCCAACACAAAGAGGGAGAAACGAACACGAGCCTCTTTGAGCGATGGCAAAAATAGCGTTCCTCTTTGGATTCAAGCCTTCCCCATTGGGGGGCTCCTCCTCCTCCACCTCCTCGCCCTTCGTCAGCACCCCTCCTCCGCCGACTAACCTGTCTGCGAAAACCACAAGACAACGAGCAACAGTGAAAGTCTACATATACAAATACATGTATTCGCTTGCAGGTAATAATAACAATATCAATGAACAACAACAACAATCATGGTCTCCAACGAGTAACAGCCTGTTTATCTGGCTGCTCTTTCGATTCTATTCGCTCGCTTCAAATTAAGCGGCCCCGACTGTCAGGTCAACAATTAGCGTAATCCATGAATTGTGTGTTTTATCCATCATGATTCTCGTTATGATGGATCTTTATTGTGTTAGCAAGCGAATGAGTTACTTGATTGGACTGGAAACAGATTCAATGGGGCTGGAAATGCATAGCGCTCGCTGGGTGCCAACGGGAGACCGATGTTGGAAGTGTTACAACAATCAGACTTGTTGCAATCCAAGTGCCAAGTTTACCCGACTCATGGCCTGGGTGCCTTATGCAGATGAGGCGAACTTGTCGGCGATGCCAAATACGACGTGCTGCCGGGACCGCCGTCGTGCATCCACCTCCTGGTCCAACCAACACCGATCCCAAAGCTCGCTCGCTCGATTTTGGATAGGCAATCTCGTCCGACTAAGTTTACACTATGTTCAGTGGTCCCGTAGTCGCATTGTTGTTCCACACAAGCAAAGATAGAGTCCCTCCGAGCTGGAGAGCTCGAAAAGTTGATCGTTCTAAGCTAACTGGCTTGGCCACTGCGCGATTAACTTGAGATCCTTTAGTTTAGGCTTAAGAAGCAAGCCGACTTGCCCCTCTCTCTCTCTCTCTCTCGTTCTCTGTTTCAGCACTAGACTTGAAGTGCTCGCCAGCGGCAGCAGTTTTCCGTGCTGAGAGATAGCACAGCTAAGAAAACTACTCCATTGGAATAGATAGACGAGAGCGGAGGTGTAGAGCTACAAGTGTTGAGGGTGGCAACAAGTGTAGCGTGTTGCTTCCAGTCCACTAAAGAGGTTGGAGGTTTGCCGAGTTAAGGAGCGTTCCCATTTCCCGTTTATATTGCAACTTCTTGTCCGGCTGAAGCTAGAGGGGAGCGAAGTGAGCCTCTAGAGATGGCTACAAAATCTTACGCACTCTTACAATGGATCCTCTCACGCCGACAGACGCAAGCGCACGACTTGGCACGGCCGAGGAGGGAATCCTCCCTCGAACGGAACACCGACTAGTGGGCCAGTAACGCTGGCAGGCGAGAGATTCGTGTCCGAGCCATGAACACCTGATACCGGCGGGCCTCCCCTTCGCTCGGCTTGGTGGGCGGGTTGCTTGGCTAGCGGGCTTCTCTTGCGGGAGCTTCGGTTTTGGGAGAGGAGTGAATTTGGTTGGCGCGCGAGAGAGAGAGGGATGCGCTCTACCTTTTTCTGATGCGGCCAACTGCTGCAAACTAACCATACCCAAAACAAAATAAAATCTTTCCCTCTATCCCCACCCGATACACTCAAAGGCGTCTGTGTGCGGGCGAGCAGGTATGAGGGGCAAAGGTAAGGCGAGCGAAACAGCAACAGCTTCGCCATAAAATGCCCCTACCCCATGGCCTTATATTTGCTCCCATTGTGCAGTTGCCGCTGCAGCCACTGCGACGTCCGCTTATGTTGCCTATGTTTGTCTGTTTGTGTGCGCGTCTGTGTGTAAGTGTGTGTGTGTGCGCCTGAGCGTCTGTATGTGCGTTTCTATGAACCGAGAGGGTCCAGCTAACGCTGGACTTGGCTGCAATTTTGACACTGGACCCCGTTGCCTCTGCCCAATGGCCTGTGTTGTGCGAGCGTTCCCGATCCTAGAAAACTCAATGCAACTGACAATCGAGCTCGCTGGTCAAAGTTCTTCCCCTCTCAGCCAGCCAATCTTTGCCCACATTTCGATGGGCCAGTGAAAAATAAGACCGTAAGCAGCCACATTGGAAGGGAGCTAGAAAGGATCCCGCATTACTTGGCGCAGAGTTCAGAGGGAACCAAATTAAACTAACACATTCACATTAGTTTCACCGATAGAACAGACATTCCCTTCTTGAAGAAACCAAGCCAATGAAAGTCGCCAAAGTAGAGGGGGCAAATAGGGAGCAAACACTTGTTGAGCGACTCATTTGAATATACGCAAAACTAACCACCAATATTTCAATCATAGCTCCTCTATCAGCACACAAAGGGAATCATCAAAAATTGAGGGGCAAAACTAGAGTCGGATCCATGTTGTTAGCTGAGATTGCAAACGGGATCAGATTGAAATTGGCACTTCGTGATCCAATTTCATGAGCAGACTCCACGAACCACACGGATTCGATAGGGACACAAGGGGCAATATTAGCATTGGCGAGAGCATTATCGTCAATAGTTTAAACCAAACCTTGCTAGGCTTCGGTGGTTCACTGAAAAACAATAACAACCACCTGAGATTGGAACATAGGCAGCAGTTAACAGCACAACTACAGCCGCAATTGCAACCGCATATCTATGAAAAAAAGCCATCAAGAGCAACAAGTGATTTCCGTGCTTCAATTGGATTAGCTTGCACCGATGATTTGTTCGGTTTTGCAAGAGGTGGTAACAGCAGTGACAAAATAGTTGGTGGTGGTTGCAGCGGCAGCGACGGTGTCAAAAAGCTTGATTCCCAAGACGGCTGCAGGAATAGTGTACCCATTATCAACAATCTAGACGAAACCACCAATCTAGGCGGTGATATTAATTATCATACTAACAACAATCAACACCAACTTGTAAACTCCAACCAATTTAATTTCATAAATATCGATGACAAATACCGAGATTGTTCAAGTTTCCAAGCGCAACCACAACATCGAGCACTCTCTAAGGGATCTCCCTCTGGCCGGGATAAAGAGACAAGAAATGCCAACCAAGGACGAAGGTTGGCCAGTGATAGTACAACAAAACAATTGGATGGAGGTGGAGAATTTTATCTAAATTCAACATCGTTTCAGAGGCTTTCTCTTGAATCTGATGAAGGTCTTTCCAACAATCAACGAAAATTTATTATCCCAAACAGAAAATGTGCACGACCAGAAACTAGGACCGACGAAGTTTACCATAATAACGGAACGCCTCTTGAAGAAAGTGACGACACCATCAAAAGCAAGAAGTACAGTAATAGTTCATTCAGATTGAGAGGAACTCAAACAGGTGGTAGGTTATTCAATTCCCGAAGGCATAAAAATCATTATTCTACTCTTGAAGGAACTGAAGGTTTCGACACCAACATACTCTCAAACGAAGAAGACGCTGCCTTAGCCAGTAAGGACTGGACAATCAACCAAATGTTTCGCTTCATCTCAAGACGTTTCGGCCGATCTCGGCGCCATGTGATCAACAAAAAAGGTGGCAATGATGGTAATAGTAACAATGATAAATCTTCCGTAGGATTTTTACCCAGCGGACTCGGCTATAATCCGAACGTCGATAGTTCGGGAACAGCGATACCGAGCAATTTGAAGCAATATTTGCATTGCAAGATATTGCTTTTAGACGGAACCGACTGCACAATTTATATTAAGAAGAATGCTCTCGGAGGCGAACTCTTCGATGAACTATGCTCAAAAATCAATCTAATCATGGAAAGCGATTATTTTGGACTGCAGCACACAGATACACAATCTCAGCAAAATTGGTTAGATTATACCAAGTTAGTCAAAAAACAGGTCAAGATTGGACCACCCTATACATTCAGGCTTAGAGTCAAGTTCTATTCTTCAGAGCCAAACAAACTGAAAGACGAATTTACGAGGTATTTGTTCTTTCTTCAGCTCAAGAACGACATTTTGACTGGCAAGTTACCCTGCCCTGACGATGTCGCTGCTCAACTGTCAGCTCTAGCCCTGCAAGCTGAATTCGGAGAGTTTGATGATGATGAGCATAATGAAGCTTTCATATCTGAATTTAGATTTGTACCCATCCAGACCGATGCCCTCGAGAAGAAGATCCTCGATAACTGGCGGGCATTGAAAGCAACAAGTGTACAACAATCACCCTCGTCATCAGCGAATGACAAAAGCCGAATGGCTTCATCATCTACTTCATCATCTGTCACAACCATAGCTACAGCTACGATGAAGCCAGCCGAAGCTGAGAGAGCTTACTTGAACAAAGCGAAATGGCTTGAAATGTACGGCGTAGATACCCACACTGTCCTTGGCAAAGATGGCAACGAATACAGTCTTGGTCTTACGCCCAGCGGTGTTCTGGTCTTCGAAGGACTATCAAAGATCGGTCTATTCTTTTGGCCAAAAATTACAAGACTTGACTTCAAGGGGAAGAAGTTGACTCTAGTTGTGGTTGAGGATGATGATGAAGGTAGAGAGCAAGAGCATACCTTTGTTTTCCGTCTTTACACAGTTCGAGCATGCAAACATTTATGGAAGGTAAGTCGATTCCAGATAGTTTCTTTCCAATTTGAAGTTATTAAAGTATATTTGTGATAATAACCACCGATTACTCGTTCGAATCGGAAGTGTGCTCTTGAGCATCATGCATTCTATCGCCTCAAGACAGCAGCTGTTGCTATAAGTGCTGGGAAACCACAGCGACAGAACTTTGTCCGGATGGGAAGCAGATTCAGATATTCAGGAAAAACAGAGTTCCAATCTACCATGATAAGGGCTCAGCAGCTCAACCAGTCCACAGAGAGCAAATCGACTTTCGAGCGCCGACCTTCTCAACGATTTGCAAGTCGGCGGAGTCGACTGGATCGCACTAGGCCAAACATCAATTTCAATAACAGTGGGAACAACAAAAATAACGCTACTAATGGCAATACAGTAAGCAATGCTAAAGATGTTCCCGCTGCCAACAAGGGGAAGGAACAAAACAATCATGTGACTACCAAGTCCAATGATATTCCGATTCAACCTATTACAAAGCCAAATGTGACCACGAGTGGTGGCGGAACCTTACGACACCAGCTTTCTCATGGCAAGCCTGTAAAACCGCCGACAGTGCCTCCCAACGCTTCTTTCGGTCTGACGCAACCAACTCCATCTGCTGGTCAGCAGAAATCAAACCAAGCTATCGTATCGATTAACAACAACACTATTCATCACATACCTGATAAAAAACTAGAGGGGGAATCTGCTCGATCAGATGTACTATCGAAACCACTAGACAACGATTGTAGAGAGAGAAGCAAATCCGAGCATATTGTCGCACCGCGACAGAAAAGTACCAAGACCAATCATCACACCTATATTAACTATAAGGCGCCAGATGCACAGCCGCCGCCACCACCACTACCACCGCCTAAAATCGATAATGAAGAGCAGCTGAAAATCCCCCGAGCGGATGAGGAACTCGAGCCGTCTGCGAGAAGGGTGGGCCCTCGAAACACTCACAATAGCCAGCACTCTGAATCATCAAATTCTGGCCAGAACATCCCTATTCCGAGGACCTATCTCCAAGGAGAAAAGATCAACTCATCAAGTATGCCTCCACCACCACCTCCACCTCACATAGCTCCTCGTTCAATCTCTAACCAAGTATTGAATCAAATTGGGAAGCAACCTCAGCAACACCACTCTCAGAGCGGTCTTATCAAGCCCATCTGTGTTACGGAACTATAGAAGAGGGCTTCGTCTTAATTGATTGGGGCTCAGGTTCATTACTTTATTAATTACCTCATTGTTGCGACTGGACAGATTGAATGACGTTCTGCAGGAGCAGTTTCAAACGACCTCCAGATATTTTACAGGAACAACAATTGACAAGAAATCAATTATCGAAATTGTTAGGTACGATTCAGAGGCTACCGCTGAAACAATGGCAGCATCTCAAGAGTTAATTTAGTTGTATCATAGCGATACTTTTGATTTATTGATATATCTGCCAAAGACTGTGTGATTTAATGTACGCAATAACATTATTGATAACGTTTGCCCTCGAGGGTAGATTAATGTATAAACGCCTTGAAAGCTAGTTTGTGGCGAGCAGTTCGCCAGAACAAATATAAGCAAAACGTTGTATTAAATCAACTTGACAGAAAATTCATCGCACAACTTTCACCGGTGATGCTTGCTTCAAGACGTATAGCCAGGCTCTTGCTTGCCAAAGCCTAGATTACTGTATGGCGAAAATTTTGTCCTTAGATTCTCATAACTAGAGTCTTTGGTCCTTTGCCAAGCGAGAGACTCACTACGGTAGGTCATGTGTTGTCCAGCTGACTCTAGAGCATATGCCCTCTTGCGCTCCATGAAGGTAGCATAGTCGGGTGGCTCCTCATACGGTGGTAGAGTGAATTCTGGTGCTTTTTGATTGCAGTAAACATGCTCCTGATATTTAGGTTGACTTGAGTTGCTTTGAGTGTGTAGAGAGTCATCGAAAAGTCGGAGAGATTGCATATTGGCGTACCTGGAGAAGTCATGAGACTCCGATTGCTGGACAACTTGTGGTTGCGGATGCTTTGTAACCTGCTGAGATTGGACCTCGAACTTGGGCTGAAAGTGCGTCTGGTGCAACGATTGAGCCCGTTGGTGTTGTTGTTGTTGTTGTTGCTGCTGCTGTTGTTGTTGTTGTTGTTGCTGCTGCTGCTGATGATGTTGCTGCTGCAGTTGCGGTTGCATCGTATGACATTGAAATTGTTGGGGCGGAGTTTGTTGAGGTGGTTGTTGTTGATATTGTACACTTGGTGTGGTGGGTTGTAGGACGATGGGGGCTATGTTGGTTTGGACGAGTTGAGTTTGAGGCGACAAGTGAGCTTGCGCTTGATGCTGTTGATGGGTGCCCGACTGTTGGTTCGTTTGTAATTGGTTAAACTGATGCTGACAAGCGCCAGTCATCTGTACAACGCCGAGTTGGGCGTGTTGCTGGCTCATAATCACTTGCTGGTGTTGCTGGTAAGGACAATGCTGGCAAACGCATTGAGAGATCGTGGGACCAGCGAGCTGTGCTGTCTGAGAGATATAGTGTTGGGGAACTGTGGGACATTGGAACTGGTTTAGTTGTTGCTGCTGGACTTGTTGGGGTTGGGGTTGGTGTTGCTGCTGGCATTGTTGCTGTAGCTGGGCTTGCGCTTGAGTTTGAGTTTGCCCCTGCGGTTGCAACTGTAGCGGTTGAGACTGTGGTTGCATATGTGTTTGTGGTTGAGTTTGCGGCTGGGCAACAAACTGGAGCTGAGAAGTTTGCTGCCCGATACTCTGGAGGTGTTGATAAGAGGAACATTGCTGACACTGGCACTGGGCTATGACATGTGGTTGGAGTATTTGGTGGGGATAGAGTTGCTGTCTGTGCGAGAACGAGTGGGGTGGCGGCGGCGGATGGTGATTGGGAGACATTGAGTAGGCTGAGTTTCTAAGGTTGTCGTAGCCGTGGAACTCGTGAAACTTTGCTCCCTGGCTCTTCTTCTTCCTTGAAAAGATCCATTTCATGGGCATGGTAGATTCGGCGAATAAAGTTGACCCGCAAACGGCTGGCAGTTGGTCAGGTTAGTCTCGATTGTATAATAATCTATAATTGGTCAAGAGGCGAGATAACAACAGATGATTGACATTTGTTCCAATATTACGGTTGTTTTGTTGTGCTCGCATTCTCCAACAGAACTACAGAGAGCGGAGCGGACGCAGAGCGAGCGACTGCCCTGCCCCCAGCTGCCCCTGTTGCACCAGATCATGTGTGAAGGAATCTCTGGCCTACGGGCGCGCTGGTTGGGCGGCTGCCGCTGCTGCCGCGGTCGCTGCCGCCGCCGGTCACCAGCGAGGTGACCAGTTTTGGCCCCCACGAGTTCGGCTTGAGGCGGCGCCATCAGCAGCTGCGCCGCCTCTCGTGTGCGTGCCTCTGCAAGTTGAAGTGTGTGCGCCGGGGAGAGTCAGTGGATTGCTCTCAGCCAACGAGTCTCGGCCAGTGGAGTACAAAGCGGCCAGCGATTGTTTAACTGGCCGGCGTATGGAACCTCTCCACTCGCCAGCCCAGATAGTGTCATGCGCCAGCAGACCAACAGGCTAGGGTGTTGGCAGCGGCAGCAGCTACTGCTGGCTCGGCCAATGGCTCAGCGTATCCTGGCTGGCTGACAAGTCTGATGAATGGACTTGCTCTCGCTGAAGACGGCCGCCATCCACGGATACAGCCATTCGCGCGGCTCCAGCCACCATCCGAGGACGCAAACAAAGTGAGCGGCTGCCCTTGCGACGGTCGCGCTGCACTGACCGCTAGCGAGAGTCCACCGCTGGTCAGTGCAGCGCCAAAGGCGGCCAGGCCAGCTAGAGTGGGACGTATTTCTTCGATATTCCTCTCTACCTGTGCGCTCCTCTGGGTTCCAATCGCAAGCTAATGGCTGCACAACAATCAGATAAGCGTCTATCTGAATCAGATTGAATGTAAACCAGTTAAAGGTGGCCGGAGGGAAGGAAGCTCAATGGCTATGGACAGAGAATCTGGATGCTGAGGGAGGCGAAGCAAGGGATCGAGCAACCAGAGGAGACTCGAACACGAACAAGTATGATCTCCTCGGACAGTTGCTCCCGGTTGGTGGCAGGCAATTATGATGTCATCGTGAACGAGCCAAGCTCGTTCAAGTCAATTATAAGCGAGTTCCTTCAACGATTCGAGCGGCACGAATCAGAGCTAGCGCAGGCAGAGAATGGATACGTTAGGGAATTTAAATTGCTCAAAGAATATTCTAAGGCTCTAAAGGAGGACAAGTCCAACCTTATTGATGGAGAGCTCGAGTTTAATTTAAGAAAGAACAGATACAAGGACATTCTACCCTTCAATCATACACGAGTCATATTGAGCGGCCAGGAGCAAACTCCAGGCAGCGATTATATAAATGCGAACTATATTCGCGGACCCTCAGGATGCCCGCGCGCTTACATCGCCTGCCAGGGGCCCCTGTCATGTACTCTAAACGACTTTTGGCGCATGATATGGGAATGCGGAGTGCTGGTTGTAGTTATGGCTTGCAATGAAAACGAGTCCGAGAGACCTAAATGCGAATTGTATTGGCCCGAGCAGGTTGATTCTAGTCAGTGTTATGGAAACATCCAGGTGACATTAGTGAAGGTTCGACAAATTTGTGCTGACTTTCTTATCAGAAAGTTCTCTGTCAAATACCTGGAAGCCAGCCACAGTCAAGAAAGTTGCAAGATGGAGCAGATAACTCCGACTAACAATAACAACAATAATAATAATGATTATGATACAAACAATGCCTATGATAACGACTCGGCCTATGGGCAGCGTGATGGAAGGGAGAATGCTTGCAATGGAAGCAACGGGGTGAGTCAAAGGAGGGTGGTCGCCGAGCGAACTATCTGCCAATTCCATTACACCACCTGGCCAGACCACGGAGTTCCAGATTCAGTGCAACCAATATTGGAGCTAGTTAGGCTAGTTCGTGAGGTTCAGCCCGCAGAGGACAAGCCCATTTTGGTGCATTGCAGTGCCGGTTGCGGGCGAACAGGGACCATCTGTTGCATCGACTATGTCTGGGGTCTTCTCAAACGAGGCAAGCTCGACTCTTGCTTTGATTTGTTCAACATAATAAGCGAGTTGCGCCAGCAACGGATGTCCATGGTTCAAACCCTCCAGCAGTATATACTCTGCCATAGAGCTGTGGCAGCCTTATTTATGAACCAACTAAAGCTCATGGACAACCACACGTATGAGAACCTCGATTCAATTGAGGATCTAACGCTAGATGAAATAGCATATGAGGACGATGACGATGAGCAAGATCTCGGACCCGTATTCATCTGAGATTGTTACGGCCGAATTGAGGAGCAGGTTGTCTTGGATAGCTCAGTTTAAGAATTGTTGAAACATTTAATTAGCACTATATTTAAGTATCATCTCTTATAATAATAAATAGTTAACAAATTGCATTTAAATTTTCTTGTACCTACTTCTCTTCATTCCAACTGGATGACTCGGCAAGAACTTTCGAAAGAATCTATTGTAAATCGATAGAACTCAATGCGGACGATAACTGGATGTTTTCAAGCCTCAACATCAATAAATTCAAAAAAGTGTCGCGTATCCATCAAGAGATCGTTGTTACTATTGAAGTTGTTGTTTCCATCAACTTCGTCTTCCTCCGAACCCTCATTCTCAGGTAAGGATGAAGTTCGGCTCTTGTTCAAATAAGCCTCCAATTCGTGTATAAAATCTATCGTTATTTGCTCCTCGTAGCTTGACGTATACATATTAAGTATCTTGATAATTTGAGATGGACGTAGTTTGTTGCAAACCTCTCCGATTGTTGCAATATCCTCGCTCGACTTTCGAGTCTGCAACAATTTGGTCGCTTGAGTGATTGGGTCGAGCTGCTCAACAATCTCGCGCCAATGGACAAAATAACGCTCCCTACACCATTGAACCAAGCAAGAGAGATTGAAACTGATTTGCATTGCCTTCCTAAACTGACAGAGATCTCTTCGAATCAATAATTGATTCAATGATTGAGCGCAAATCAAGTAGAATAGCTGCTTGAAGGCTTGAATGGCAATATCTTCTGGCACTGAGTTTTTGACTATGAGATCTTGGAATCGATCAAGCTCTTTGATCAGATCCTCCATTGGCTGTTCAGTGGGCGTTAGAGATCTTGACTCGAGTGAGGCAAACGGGTCCGGTTGATCTAGGGCCTCATATTCTAACACTGCACTAATTATAAGAGGCTGCACCGTTACGTACATCATATCGACGACTAATTGATACACGCTACCCAGTCTACTGACGTTCTCAGTAATCTGCTCCTTCCTCTCCTCTTTGGCGCTCTCGAGCTCGTTCTGAAGTGAGGTAACCTGGTTTTGTAGCGATACCATTGATGCTTCACGTCGCAGCTGCTCTAAAAACTGCTCGCGCTTAACAAGGAACAATCTACGAGCTAACCAGCCGCGAACATGGCGCTGTATTGTGATTGTGTAATCGCGTAATCTCTGGCTTCTAATCCTCTCCAGATAACCTACTTGACCAGCACGGAAGAATATCTTGGTCTTACCAAATTGGTAGATGGCACTTGCTTTGTTTCCATGCCTCTCAATTAGTTTGTCGATATAATTTTGCTCCTCTTTAGTTCTCAGGTGATAGTAAAGCGAATCGTTATAAGCAATCTGACAAATTGACTCGCAAATGGGCCTCACATCGGTCGACGAGAAGTGTCTCAGAAAACGCGCTGCATCGGAAGCCGTTCGAGACGTATTGTCACCATTGTTGATTGCTCGCCGATTTGCTTCACTTGTTCTGACTAGTTCCTCGAAGATGGGTGTTCCATAAATGAGAACACAATAACGTTTTGCAAAGTCCTTGTAAAGCCAACGGGAGGGGAACCCATTGTTGCTGATACGGATAGTCTCGTAAACTCCGCAAGCTTTCAGTTGTTGGACGGCCCGCTCCTCATTGAACTCAAACGCTTTCTTCTCATCGTTTGGTTTTATACAACGTATATAATGCGGCTCGGTATTGTTAAGGGTCCTAATCAAGGCAGCGAGCGAGCCCCTGAACTGCCAACCTACTGTTGCCGACCTACTGGTCTTGGGTTTCGGTCGTGTGTTAGCGGGTAACTGAGGGTCCTCGAATATGTAGCTTATCACCTCAGATTTACGAAGCAAGTCGCTCTGCTCCTCGCAAATAGTGTCGCGGTTTTTCTCGAGAAAAGTCTCAACAGAGTAGCTAACCTCCTCAGCGTAGTGACATATATTAAAACAGCTTTTATAGTTCATCTTAGGCTTCTTGAAAACGCTCTCTGTCGCTTTACTGGAGAGTTGATCGTACAACTTGGCGCACCAAGACTCATCTGTCCCCTTCGGCATCCGGCATTCCTCATCTAGAAGATTCAATATCCCTATTGGCTTTGATTCAATTATATCAATAACTGGTTGGTTGTCGCTATACTCAATAAACGTCCAATCGATGCCCTCCCGGATATATTCTTCTTGTTCCAGCTTGAAAACATGTTGATTGTATTGTTGCTGCAAGACCTCGTTTGCATAATTTATGCAAAACTGCTCGAAGCTGTTAGTATTAAAGTTCTCGAAGCCATATATGTCGAGTACACCTATAAATTGGGGCTCCTGAAGATGATCCAAGATGGTCTTCTTGCTTGAGGGTGACTTTGGTATGGTTGACTTTTCCTCATTTGTTTCCTTGGAACTGAGAGACAAATTGATTAAACCGACCAACCAGGTGAATAAGCATTCGTATATATGTTTTAGCATTGCATCTCTTCCATATTCGGCGGTTCGCTTGTTCAAAGGTTGCTTGATCACTTCTTTTGATCCGGTTTTAAGTAATTTGGTCGTCAATCTTTCTTTCGTTTCGTCTTGATCTAAGCCTATAAGCTCACAACAAGCTTGAAAGTGGAAATTATCAGTGTCCACCTGGCATCCACTATCATCACCATCATCCAAATTGATAGGTTTGAATTCGATGTTTCCGCCATGCAGTATACCTGCAATGATGCGGTATATTATATCCACTCTCTTTCCGTCGATATTAAGCGTTTTGAGGGCATCATTGAACCTACGTAAATCGTCTCGCGAATCAGCTGGTTTAATGCCGCCAAGGAACTTGAACTCTCTCATCTGATCCACATTCTCTGGCTGAAAGAGCTTTAGATGTGACATCTTACCTGGATTCTTTTGGGCATAGTTCAAGAGTTGATAGAAGATATGAAAGTTTCGCTCCCCTGACTGTTGTTTTGTTACACGCGACTTCTCCAACAGGTAAGTTCGCATATTTGCTCCCAAAATCTTTCTATTATGACGATCGAAGAATATCTGTATGTATTTGCCGAATCTGGAGGAGTTGTCGTTTCTTACGGTACTTGCATTTCCTATTGCCTCCATGATTGGATTGCTAGCTAAAACTCTCTTCTCGATCTGAACTTTTGACTTGCTCGAGGCAATGGAGGCCAGATATCGCATGGCATGTTTCGCGGAAACGGTCTTGCCAGCTCCGCTTTCTCCTGACACGATGATAGACTGATCCCTGAGATTACGCTCCAATTTAGAGTAGGCATCCTCGGTGACCGCGTAGATATGCGGATCTAGCTGGAGGTAGACCGAATGAGAGGCCGAGTGATAAGTCTCCACCGCCTGGTCACCGTAAATGTCCTGCTCCTGATAAGGATTGACAGCAACGAGGGCGATACCACACCATGTATAAATGGACCTCTCGTGGATGTAGCGCCTCTTGATTGTGTTTAATGTTTCCTCCATTGTGTTTGCGTTCCTATGTTGTCACTTCGATCTTGATTGCTATTTATAACACCTCTGAGAGCGAGGATCCTGAAATCAGGTGTTCAGAATTTTTAATGAGATTTCAGTCTTGCCTTTCAACAATTCCAGACTCGCGAAACACCAAGAGCTCTTGGCGGCTTCGGCAAACTTACGAGTGTAGGTACGTTGCGTTTTCGTCTTAAAAATCAAAACAACTAATGAGTAATTCTACTAGCCCTACAACTCACCGACAGTGACGGCGGCGGTTGCGATGACGACTCCTCACCTGTTTGTGTCCAAGGAGTTCAACGACGATAAGCGGTAAGAGGGAGGCTTATCAGACGGCCACTCGCATACTCTTACGCACACATCCGAAGTAGCTGAACGAGATGATCTAACAAGTGTTGTTGTATGCAGGCGCTGCTCCAGGTAATCTAGGTTTCTGAGCCAGGCCGGCGAAGCTTTATTGTCTAATTCTAAGAGATAGCCATTCCGACAAGCGAGACACTCGTTGGGTCTGAATCTGTTATCGTGACTGGCTTGAGCGGTAAAATGTAGAGGAGAGGGATTGACCGATTGTTTCACATCGAACCCAGTGTAGTCTGGGTATGAGTCATCCTAGTGGTCAACAACAGGTAGGGAAACAATCGCCAGGCTTGGCAGAAACGACCAACGCAACTTCTGCGAGAAAGACTCGCGATCTGCTCGGCAAATACCTCACTTGTTATGTAAGAGGGTGTTAGATTTATTTCTTTCATACATCCTGGGCACGTATGTTGACATCGTGGCCCAAGTTTGAGTTTATCTGTTGCTCAGAAGTAGAGGCTAGATTATAGTTATCGCTCAAGCTGATGTTCGATTGCGTTGAATTTGCAACTATATTGTTATTTGTTGGACTGTGTTCGATATTGTTCGGTGTATTGCTCGAAGTTGCCAGGGTTATTAGCTCCCTATATCTTGTAAGTGTATTGTCATCATCTGGCACAGCTGCGAAATTATGTAACTGAGCCATATGAATCTTCTCCTTCCATTTGGCCCTCTCCATTGGACTCTGAGAGGCGAATTCGTAAATTCTTGAATCTTCCTTACATTTGCACAGTAGGTAGAAACCATTCTCATCTGTGGCTGTGTCCCTGGTCGCCAGGTGTTCATCGATGTTGAAGATTGGCGAAAATTGATTTGCTAGTTTACCATCCGTTCCCGTGAAATACTTGAGCTTATATTTGTCCTGCCCTTCGCGGGTTAATATAACAAGATAGTGTGTCAATAGAAGGACGTAAACCTCAAAAGATCTTCTAGCCAATCGCAATGTTAATGGTCCCTCGTGAACCAATTGTTGTGTCTCTATATCAATCACAGGTAGTGTAGGATGCTTGTCTGTCTTCTTCCATATCTCCCTCAGCTTGTTGTGCGAGATTGCTCGCTTAACAGCTTCATTTACACGTATCAAAATCTGCCGACTCTTGTGTAATGCCCTACTAATGCACAATCTTTCATAAGCGTAGTCATCTTCGATTGTTGAATCGACTGCAAATTCGTCATGATTATCAGTTGGTGGCGCTACTTGTTGATCTGTTGTGGCCGCAATTTGTTGTTCCACAAGTTCTGGATTGTCTGAAGATGGACCATCGGTTGCCGTAGGATTTACTAGCGCGGTCGAAAGAGAAGCCGCTATTGAATCTTCGCTCAGAGATTTAGAATGTATTCCACTTGAGGTTCCTGTTGGGGTTGCTTTGAGCAAATTTTCCAATAAAAGAGGGTACTTTGTCAGGCGCTGAAAACAAGATGCCAATAAATCTTTGATTCCCAATCTACCTAACATTTGTTGTGTCGCAACTTGAGCCAAAAATTCGCCCGCCTTGGTATCCTTACGTGTAAATCTATTTAACAATTCTGTGTTGGTCGATTGACAGGCACAAAATATGCTTGCTGCTTTTTCAAGACGGATACCTAGTTCACCATGGAAGATTTCCACTAATGCTTTACCCACAAGTGGTTCTTTATGGCACTCGGAGACATTTTGCTGCGCGGCTGAAAGAATCTTATAAATTTGCCGGTGTATTTTGAATAACGTTTTGTGACAAGAGAATACCATTCTCAGCTGCTCGATGGGCACTAGACCCTCAGCCTTGATTGGTTTGTATAACAGATCATTCAGATGCTTTAGTCGCTCAGTGTGTGTTTTCTCGGTGTCAACTAATTCTCGGATAATCTCTAACCTTCGAGTTGTATGCCGGAGTTTTGTAGCGGCGCCTCGAGAATCCGAGGCTGAGATAGAAGTATTTGCAAAGCCTGTTGTGGATGTATTAGCACCGCCTACTGACGAATTGGACGTGTTCATAGATATACAATCCAATCGGCTGGAACCATGTTCATCACAGTCTGAAAGGTCACTACTTGATGGCGATGATGAGAGCGAAGAGGGTGTTGTCTGACTATTAGCTATGGTGAGTGATCTCAGGTCTTCAACAAGTCGTGAACGTAGATTTCTGGCCTTGTATTTGCCGCTCATTGATCTGGTTGACATTTTGCTGCTCGATCTTGAGCGGACTATGGGCTGACTAGGGCCAGACTTCGATGTTGCTTGCTGTTCTTTGATTGAGAGAGAAGAATTTGCTCGATTACTGGATGAGATAGCCTCTGCAGCCTTCTCCGACGCAGTCTTGTAGTAGTAATAAGGATTGTCTCTGGTGCTTGCCTGGTTTCTTGTATGCCGCAATTTTGGTTTGCCACCACTTGTTGGTGACTGTGTGGTGATGGTTAGTAGGGGACTTGGTCCACTTACAATAAGCTTTGACACTCCAGTAGATTGATGGGCGCTCGGGGTTACAGCGATCGCATCTGAGGAAGCCTGCAGCTGCTGCTGGTTATCCTGAAATAGATCGTCGCCTATGTCAAGTAACCAATTTAAATTTGTGGAGATGGAGTGAGAGTGGCTCGGACGCTGATTTTTGGGATGGATCTTCATGCTGGTTGCCGCTATGTTGTTGTTAGCACTTGAGCTGCCCGATTGAAGGCCACTACAGTTCGTTTCAATAGCTTGTGATCCGCTAGGGATAACAGTGAATAGTTCTGTAACGACAGATTCGGGTGAATGAAGCGTTAAATTAACGAAAGGGGTACAGTTTTGAATCATATGGACAACTTTTTGGTGGTCGTAGGACCTAACTAAAGTGCCATTCACTTTTATAATACGATCATGTTTCCTAACTCCAGCCTTCCAAGCTGCTCCATTTTCGTGTACACAGTCGACGAAAACTGGGTTTTCCCCACCAACTCGAAGACCAAACCCATTCTCATCTCGATGTATGATGACTGATTTCTCTTTAAACCTAATCTGAGGGTCCATACCTGGCTGCTAACCGAGATCGATGCTCTCGATATTGAATCGAGAGGGGCCGATTTGCGTTATGAGTGCTTTGGATGCGAAAGTTGCAAACGCGATCTATACGGACTAGTTCTTAAATATCCATGCTAAATGTGGAGCCAAGAACAGATACATGAACTGTTTGAGGTATATGTCGAATATTCAGACTTTTTGCTGTCACAAGTATCACCATTTGGAAAATCGATAAGATTGTGTTAGATCATGATAGAGTCTCGGACTTGGTTTTGTTTAGCGATGCAACACACCTGTTGTGCATTTTCGCCAATGGCTAGAGCGAGTACTATAAGGAGAGAAGTATCCAAGGGAGATGTCAGTGATAACCCCGCTGTGAGCGAAAAGAAGACTTGGTTTTTGCGAGCGCAGAGCCCATTTTTCGGAAATCACTGTAGAGAGAGGAATCGGTTGCACATACAGTCTCGCATGAGAGGCTCTCGCATCTCTCGCTAGATCATATAGCCGATTTTCTGAGGGGATAAAATTTCATGCTGAACAGGGTTAATTTACGCGTGTCCACTTGATTGTGGTCAGTCTATTAGCGTCCACACCAAAAATCGTTAGCCGACCGGTTATGGTTAAACTCTAGACCTGCAAATTTAATGGTTAGCTCAGCTGATATGGCCGAGTAGTGCAAAAGCTCATATTCGCCTTCATCTCATGTTGCGGCCCAGATGGATGGTCTTGATCTCTCAGTCATTGACAAGATAGACCAGGATGTCTTCAATTGTTCACCAGCTGATAGCGAGGACGATGAGCCGGAGCTACCCACTCCGGACTGTATCGGTATCGACTCAGCTGTCCAGGATGAAGAGGAGCTGCGTCTGCGGCTAGAAGGCGCAAAACAGATAGTGAAAAAGAAGACCAAAAGCGAGATTGAACGCGAGCTCGAGCTCAAAGTTCTTAAACCCGACTCAATCAGGCGCCAAATACTTGAACAATCCATGAATGATGCCAACAAAAGCCCTGGAAGAGAGAAAGGCCCACCAGTTACGAGTTGTGACCAGTCAAATGCCAGTAGATCTCATGTTATGAATATAGTGGAGAAGGCTGGTATGCATGGCATAGATAAAGAGAAGATCAACGAGATAATCCATGAGGCCTCTCGGGGGAGCTTGTTCTATAAGAAACAGGCTCAAAGGCAGGCGGAGATCCATAAGAGCATCGAACGGATGCTCAATAAAGTCAAAGCAGCAACTCCACTCCAAGTGACAAATGCCAAAATAACTTGTGATAGGATGATTGAGGAACTCGAAAAGCAGCGTCTCTTTAACAAAATCATCGTCCACTTTGATCTCGATATGTTTTTCGCAGCGGTAGAAATAAGGGATAATCCAGAGTTAGCAGACAAGCCTGTGGCAGTGGGTGGTGATTCTATGATCTCGACCTCTAACTATATCGCAAGAAGGTTTGGAGTACGAGCAGCTATGCCCGGATTTATCGCGAGAAAGCTTTGCCCGGATTTGATACTAATAAAACCAAACGGAATCAAGTATCGACAGTCCTCCGCCGAGGTTTTTTCAATCTTGGAACAGTACGACCCCGAGCTAACTGGGATGAGTCTCGATGAAGCCTATCTTGACCTGACAGATTACGTCAAAAATTCACTAGAAAGAGACGGGCACGAAATCCAAGAGTACTATAATGGAACTTTGCCTAAAATATGGTGGTCTCGCGCTAACGAAATCGTTGAAGAGATCCGTGCTTCGATCTATAGTGCAACAAAGCTAACTTGCTCCGCTGGCATAGCATGCAATACTTTACTAGCCAAGATATCTACAGACATCAACAAGCCAAATGGCCAATTTATGGTTGAAGGTTATCCTAGTGATATTAACGATTTCATTGGCAAGACGCCCGTTTCAAAAGTGTCCGGAATAGGAAAAGTGTCGAGCCAATTTTTGAGCGCTCTAAAGATTGAGACATGCGGCGATATATACGAGAAGCGGCATTATTTGCCCCTTGTGTTCTACGAGATAAATGTCAAGTTTTACCTTCGTGTCGCCCTTGGGGACGGCTCTACCTGTATAAAATCAGACGAGCATAGAAAGTCTAAATCTGTCGAGAGAACTTTCACGGCAGTAAAAGATCCTCTCATACTATTAGATAAACTCGATAGTATTTGTGATGAGCTCTGTATGAAATACCTAAAGCCATATAGAATAAGAGGTAGAACAATAACGATAAAATTGAAGCGAAACACTTTCACTACCACCACCAAAAGTTACAGCATGCTCGTACCGACCAATGATAAGCTAGTGATATATTCTGCGGCCAAAAACTTGTTGATCTCAGAAATCGCAAACGAGCCACCGGAAATCAGCTATAGATTACTAGGTGTCAAATTATCCAATCTAGCGGATGACGGTGTCAACACAAATCAATTAACTATTGATGCCTTGCTCAGAAACCAGGAGCTGAGTAAATCTCGTACATCGGATTCAAAAGTAGCTGGGCAAGATAATGGCAAAGCTGAATCAAGAGTGGAAAACGAAGACGGACTTGATAATGTCGAGTCAACTATAAGTGAGAAAGGACTAAATCCGGCTCAAAATTTAGCTGATGTTGCTGATAGTGATAAAAAGAAAACAGCAACCAAGCGCATCGAAGACTTTTTCTCCGCTAAGCTTGATAAGACCTTCTATGATTCACCACCTGATTGTCCTATGGAAGAGGCTCTGTCGAATCAAACTGACAGCCCTGATACTTCTGTAAAAGATGGATCGAGCCCGAATGGGCTAGATACAATCTGCGAATTCGACGAGGCATCGCGAACAGAGCGGCCGCCAAATCAGCCCAATCATGAGGACTACCACTGTCCATACTGCTTCAAAACCTCGCCAGATTTCGTATCGTTAGAAGCCCATGTCGAGAAGTGCAGTCTCAAGATATCCATCGATGTAAACAAATCCCTTTATTCGCAGAGGCCAACCGTTAGACCACTGAATTCGTCGACTGACTCTCATGGAAGCGCTAAATCAGAGGGCAAATTCACTGTTCTCCGCCAATCAGCCAAGAAAGTGAAGAGGAAGCGAAATTCAGAAGATATGAAGTCCGTATCCCCGAGCGCCTCGAGCTTTGACCAATATCTCTCCACACAGCCCTCAAGTTCCTGGAATATTGGAAAGAAAGCAAAGACTTCCTTTTATCAAAAATTCATCGAATCGAACTCTCAAAGATTATCACAGTCGCCAAGGGTTGAGCCTATGCAGTGTCCATATTGCATGCACGGATTCTTAAGTTTCGAGTCGCTCGAGAATCATGTAATTATGTGTGCAAAGAACACAGCCGGACAGTGACACGTAATTGTAGCAGAAGATTGTCACTATCGATGGAAATAAATCACGAAAGTCCCCTAACTTCCTTCCTCGAAACCGTGTTCTCGATTTTGAATGTAAGCTCTGATAGTTAATCTTAACTTGTCCCCGCCGCAAAGGGCGATTGAGGCTCGTTCCCTTATCTGGGATGCAGACCGAAGGTCGGTTGGAAGATCTATCATTGCTGGACTCAGCGGGCAACAAGGGAGATACGAGTTCCGATAAATGTAGCGGTCGCTTGTCAGCGGTTGACGCTTTTCTATATGGTCTCCCAGCAGGCATATTCATGTCAGGAATTCTGCTTGTAATTTTTATACTGTTTGGAAATTCGATCACCGGTAGAAATGTGCGAAAGGAGCAGGCTAGCGCTTCCTCAAACACTCGAGCCAATAGGCGGGATATCCTAGGTAAGAAGAACAAACGTGGACCGCCACCAAGTGTGGACCTGAGACCCGTTGATATGAATCAGATGGCCCTCCGTGAGGATGCGCCTGACGATATCAGAGCAATGGCTTTGGCTGGCAAGTTGTCAAAGATCAAAGTCCCATCGAAGCAATCAATCTAGTCATAATGTATTCATCGTGCCCGGAAAAAACTAAGGCGTTTATGATTGATTATCCCCAAATTACAAGAATGCGAACGTCGTTGATGAAACTAGATGCCAAAAATACGTCTAGCTGTCCGTTGAGCCATTGATTCCATACTGTCTTCGTTTGTAGATGAGATCCTCTGCATAACCAGGTTGGGGTCTATCTCTAAAATGAGTCCTCCGTCACATATTTCATCCAGCGCCATTATGACACGACTAAGGTTGTCCAACACAGTGTTACTGTTCATATTGTTGCTTGCTAGTGAGCTGACTACCTCAACAAGACAATTGAGTACACTTTCTAATACTAGTGGGTTTTCACCATTTCCCCCGGCGATATATATATGTGAATCTGTAATAAATTTGTGGACGATTAGTAGCCCATCCAAAACGATTATCTCGTCTTTTGCCTTGGGTGTCTTAGTTTTGGCAAACAGGCGTCGTTCAAATTGTTTTGAGTTAAGCTTATCGTCATAATACTTGGATAATATCCGCCGACCATCTATCTGCAAGATTATGACGGCTTTAACAGTGTTCAATATATTCATCTTGAGGGGGAACAACGATGGATATGGTTTTTAAGTATTGAAATGATTATATCTGATGATCATGTAGGCTTGGACACGTTCGTTCCTAGACCATGATGGATACCGGTTTTGTCTTGGTATGTCTTACGCATTCGTAAACTCGCCCCGTTTCACCGGTATCGTGGGTTGCCCGAAAACAAAATTTTTCCCTTTTCATTTGTGTAAAAGAAACAAACACTAGCGGCTGCGCGGTGGTTGTTTCCAGGACAGCTGATCGACGTCCAGAACTGAATGAATGAACCAAGATTGTAACGGATGGTAGCTTCTACAATTCATCAAAAGCGATCTAGTTTAATAATTTCTGTCATGAGTTCACACCTCTGCGAAGTACGACAAGTTAAAACCTAAGGCAAACGTTATGGTTCGGTCTCTCCACCATTGTATACTCATGGTAGATCAAATATAGAAATGCATCAAGAGAATTTTCCTTGAGCTGCCTCTGTTACTCATTCAGAGTTCCAACTGAACATCCGCCATGTCTTCGACAGAGTGTAAACGATTGATGTTCCAACCCTTCTCCTCGATCATAAATCCGGGATTTTGGCAACAACTGACCACAAAGAAACTAAACGAGCTAAAATTGAGCAAGGAGCCGCTGCCAATTCATGGCTCATACTCTTGCAGTAAGTTGGATACACAGATTGTTTCGTCACAAGGTGGTCTCTTGATAACACTAAGATTTTTCCACAGACCTCTCCGAAAATTTGCCATGCCTCGCCTCATTCGATCACGGTTCATTCCATAGCCAACTAGGATCAGACACTAAAGCATCATGTCCGCTTGTTGGGGAAGTTATTTGCACCAATATCATGCAAGAATTTCTTGACTTTGATAAAAAGGCACTCATGGAGCGTCATGGAATGGACATATGGAAAGCAATCTATGATGGTACTGCTCTTGTTGACCCTGAGAGATACCTTTCTAGATTCGGACTCATAGTTTATGCAGACTTGAAGAAATACAGATACTACTATTGGTTCTTCTTTCCTGCCATCAACTATCCGAAGGACACCTGTTTTGCATATCGAGCGAATCCGAACTCTTCCGGATCAAAATCCGACCCACTCTCGAGTCAACCTATTCGGGACATCCTAGATGAGAAGGCGTTGCATGCTTTAGAGTTGGAGCTCGATAAACCAGCGAGCGGAAGAGGCTTCCAACGAGGATATTTCATTCTGAAACACTTCAAAATCAGTCCTGACGGTCAAAGTCGTATCGCAGCGTTTCCATTGTCCCAATATAATGAAGCAAAGCAATCTGAGGCAAACCAATACGACTGTGATCTATACTTCGCTTTCAGCGATCCATCAGCTAATCCTCAACATCCAGGCTGGGTGCTGAGAAATTTCTTGTGCCTTATAGCTATCCAGTTCCAACTCGAAACTGTCAGGATAATCCGCCTCCGGAGAGGCCAGACTTCAGCAAGGTCAAAAAGTGCTCTTGATCGTAGCATGGTAATTCATGTCAGATTGAATTTAGATTCGAACTATGCCGTGAAAAGTGAAATACCAGTATGCCCATCGATCACGGGATGGGAGAAGGATGAATCGCAGCAGTTGGCGCCCAAACGTGTTGACTTGTCGAGTCTGCTCGATCCGAAAAAGCTTGCAGAAGATGCAGTGAGTCTTAATCTACGGTTGATGAAGTGGCGCTTATTGCCGAGGCTGGATTTGGACAGAATATCTGGAACTAGATGCCTCCTTCTCGGGTGCGGCACCCTAGGATGCCATATTTCGCGTGGTCTTCTAGCCTGGGGAGTGAAGAATATAAGCTTAGTAGATAATTCAATGGTATCATACTCAAACCCGGTGCGTCAGACGTTGTTTGTATTCGATGATTCCGCCAAGACTGGTGTTTATAAGGCAGACGCCGCTGCAGCTAGCCTCAAGAAGATACAGCCCTCCGTAAATGCCAAGGCTTATATCTTGTCTGTGCCTATGCCAGGTCATCACATAACTCTTAAAGAGCAGGAACAAACCGAAAAGGATGTAAAACTTTTAGAAAAGCTCATAGATGAACATGATGCCATCTTCTTGTTGACGGATACCCGAGAAAGCAGGTGGCTACCCACAGTCATAGCGATAGCGAAACAAAAGCTGGTCATCAATGCTGCCATAGGTTTCGACACATTTTTACTTCAGAGATACGGCATTCGCAATTACTCAACAATCACCCCTGTATCAACCTCTCATGGTCCAGAACATCAACCTTCAACTATCGATCGTGAGCTACCTTTTAAGTCTAGAAGTGACAGTTTTCTATTGGAGAGCAACAAGTTGGGATGTTATTTTTGTAACGATATCGTCGCACCAGGAGATTCGACCCAAGATCGAACATTGGATCAACAGTGCACTGTATCACGTCCCGGAGTTGCCATGATGGTGTCAGCCATGGCTGTTGAGTTGCTCGTGTCCATAGTAAGTAGCAGTGCGGGTGCAATGACCCCCGCGCCGATAGATGCTCATGAAGACTCGTTCATAGATGAAGAAAGCTATGGGAGCGAACTTGGTATTGTACCCCATACTGTCAGAGGTAACGTATCTCGTTACCATGTTTACATGCCAACATCTCCATGCTTCGTCAAGTGCTCTGCTTGCTCTCAAGCTGTTATTGAAGCCTACAACTCATCAGGTTTTGAATTTCTGTGGCGGGTTTTCAGTGATCCGAGCTACTTGGAAGAGATTGCCGGCTTGAAGGATCTGCAGAATGTTGATGATAACGTATGGGCTCTGGACAGTGATGAAGATGCTGACGAAGTAGACTTTGCCGCGAGCACAACCCAAAGCGATAGTAAACTTCTTTAGTGAGGTGTCAATCATAGGGTTGATTCATTTCTGGGGTTTAGACTTTTTTGGATAAGACTTCTTTGCCTTGTTCGATTTCTTGGTAACCTTATTGCCCGCTTTGACGCTTTCGATAGATTTCACAGTGACGGTTGGTTTCCGTTTCATCTTTTTCGAGGAATCCTTATAGGAATTCGGCCTACCCACTTTGTCAGCTTTCTTATTGGCCTGATCGCGTATTGCTTGATTTTTTCGTTGAGAATTCACTAGTCTGGTTTTCTTCTTGTTGAGAGCGACCAAGTTTTCGATGCTGAATTCCACTATGGGTCTTTTGTCTTTTGTGAAGACGTTTGGTTTATTATTCAAGTTTCTGAGGGCGAATAGGGCGTGCTCGTGCTTGCTGAAAGCGACGAATCCGAACCCTTTGGAATCAGCCAACTTTCCACCTCCCTTCTTGTTCCTCATAACTCGGCATTCCACTATCTTTGCATTAGGATGCTCAGTTTTCACACAATCGGCAAAAATTCGTCTCAATCTCTGATCGTCGACTGAGGCAGGTAAATTATGAACACATAGGCGAGTATCACTTACAAAATTGTGCAAGTTCTTCAGCAAATCCTTTTTTCTGGTGTCTAGAACCCTCCTCTTCTCAAGATCACTCTTCGATAGATCTTCCGCCTCCTGACTATTTGGATTTATGTAGCCCTCTCTCGCAAGATTGAGATTCCTCTTGTCTTTCTTCGAATCTTTCTTATTTTTGGCTTCGTTCAACTTTTCACGGCTTATGGCTGGTAGTACTATAAGATTACGACCCTCCAAGTGGAACTTAGTTTGTAGGCTCTTGTCTTTGAACTCTTGAAGACATTTTGCAGCATCCTGGGGATCTTGGAACTTGGCAAACGCAGTTCCCTTCGATTCGTCAGTCTCCTTATCACGACACACCAAACAGTAGACAGTTTTTCCGAAACTGCTCTCGACGAAATCCTTGAGAGTTTCTTCTTCAGTGTCGAAAGAGAGGTTTCTTATAAAGATGGTATCATTTTCGTCGTTTGACGATTTTGTTGGCGGCACTCTCTTCTTCGGACCTTCACTGTCGTGGTTACCATCAGAGTCTCGAGCCAATTTTCGTTTAGGCATTCTGTCTAGAGAAGAGGGATATTTATTTTAGTCATGTGGCACATACTCATTGTCAAGAAGGACAATGTTCAACAACAATAAACCGGTGCATCCCGGGTACGTGCTCGGCCCCACATGGAAAATTCAACAATCGATTTATGTAGTAGAAAAATCGCTCTATAGATATGTGCGCCTTCGTAGCTCAGTGGTAGATGCGCCAGTCTAGTAAACTGGAGGCCGAGGGTTCGAACCCCTCCGAAGGCATTCTTTTTCCGATCATTCCAAAACAATCTCCACCATCATGCTGACAACCGAAAAGATTTTGGGCCCGAATGGGGACATTTATTATCTTACGCTACTCCTCAACCTTGTTCAAGTTTTTCCAGGGCTTCAAGGTTGGAGCAATCTAATTCGTGTATTGGTTGTTGGAAATGAGCTTGTAAAATTTCGACCATCTTCCTCTCATCTAGTGTTGAGATCATATTTATAGCTAATCCATCCCTTCCGAACCTACCGGTCCTACCGATTCTGTGTAGGTATGTTTCTTTATCTACGCCTGATTTGTCAACCGGCAGGTCATAATTAACAACAACAGTTACCTGGTCAATATCTATTCCTCGTGCCATCAAGTTGGTAGAGATTAGAACCCTCTGCTTCCCCTCCTTGAAGTCCAGTAACGCTTGATTACGTTCTTCAACAGTCAAATCACCGCTTATCAATCCAACTTGGTGACCGTCGTTGCGTAGTTTCTGTGCCAAGAAATTAGCCGACTTTCGTGTCTGACAGAATATAAAGGTCTGCCCGATAGATATCGTTCCGAAAATGTTCGCTAGTGCTCTATATTTGTCCTCTTCAGTTCGGGTCACAACATAGTATTGTTGGATGTTGGCCAGAGACTGTTCTTCGCGCTTTAGATGTATTTCGACTGCATTTGGTACGATATCGGTGGCAAAATTTCTTATTTCATCGTCATATGTGGCACTGAACAGCAAAATTTGACAGTCCTTGGGAAGGGCTCTTCGCATACGCATTGATTGGGCTTTATGTCCCTGAGTATCTATCATGACATCCGCTTCGTCAAGTACATATACCTTTATCTTGCTCATATCTACGTTCCTATATTTTAAGGTCGAATCAACCATGCGGCCAGGAGTACCAATGAGAACCGTCTCTGTCCACTTGGTGTTCGAGATTGGCTCGCCTTTTGCCACCAGCCTGAACGTAATCTCAGGCTTGAATTTCGCCATTGCTGTGGCAACCTTGAATGTTTGGACGGCTAACTCGTATGTCGGTGAAAGTATGATGACCTGTGGGTACATTTGAGAAACGTCGACTCGAGAAAGTGAAGCCAGGACAAAGGCAGCTGTCTTGCCAGTTCCTGATTGTGACTGAGCAATCATGTTTTTCTTTTCAGTTATAAGGATGGGCAAGGCTGTTTCCTGGATTTTGGAGGGCTTGGAGAATCCCATTTCGTACACACCCTTAAGGAGAGCGTCGTCGAGATTTAGCTCTTCAAAACTCTTGACACTGTAGAGAGGACTGTTAGGGTCACTTCGGACGATCTCTACATCGTTTGTTGAATTCAATAGTGACGTTCGTATGTATTTGTTCATGAGACTGAAGTCGGCCTTAGTTAGTTGCTCCTCGTCCACCTTGGATGCTGGTTCCTCCTCGATCTTGACCGGCTGTTCAACGTTACCTTGGACCGGCTTTTGCTGCTGCTGCCCCTCCTTGGCCTCGACGGTTGGCTGGTCGCCCGTGGTATGCCCGGTCGCAATCATTGTTATTTGATGAGATAAAATTCTGTGGAGGTTGAGGGAGAAAGGGACTTGATTGGTTCGAACAAAAGTCTCGAAGATAAAGTTGAAAGTAGCGGCTTCAGAATGAGCGCCCGAGTATGGGATTTAAAAACTTACACTCGTGCATCACCAGCCAGAGGCGCGCAAATCAAATATTTTCGGTCGCTGATTTAGCGAAACTTTATTCAAACCTTGGGAGCATCGACTTAGTGTCGGAAAAATCAAACTTGCACATGTTTTTAAATCTACTGAGAGTCCTCTCGTAAAGGGTCTCCGTGCTTATCTCGAACTCCAGTCCCGTAGACCATCAACTCAAACAAGCATAGGTTTCTGGTTGAATTTCACAATGCCTCCAACTCATGAGATGGCCTACTTTCCAACTTGTAGACGGAACTCCGCTCAAATTCGAGCCCAGTCCAAGTTCGTCGCTATAGCTAGGGGTCTCAAAGAATTCATAGACCCTAGCTTGACATTTTCAGACCCCAAGGGTTTATAAAAGACACGGGCTATTTTGTGTCAACTTCGCGCAGTAGGTTGTCTCCATGGTTATACGTTTGGAACGCATCCGATTGGTCAACTGTTATTGATCCCATATCTGTACCGAGAGTCGCTTTCAGATGCTAGATTATTCTCTGTCTCTATGACATAGAGTCGTGCCTTGTAAGAATCGTCGCGATGAACTGGACCGCGTTCATCATGTTCAGCAGCTCGATTATTGCATTCATATTCATAACCAAAGTGGACCCGCACGATGACTCCCAACAGCTGACGATTCGCACCAAGCTAGAAGCCTAGATTCTAACGGGTCAACATCAGTGTCAGATGAATGTTTAACATTGATAGCGTGTCTGTGGCGAGTCGGAAAGTTATGATGTGGTTTTCGGAGGCCAAAACCTGTCAGCACCTCACAAATAAGGACTAAGCTCTTCCAGGCGCTCGATTTCGCCCATTAAATCATGCAAAATCTCGTCAGCAATCGAGGCAGTTGCATTGCGCCAGTTGGATGGGGTCCACACACCAGCACCTGCAAACTGAGTCGAACACAGCTCTGCGTCATCGGACGATGTGTTGGTCCCGCTCACATCGGCAGTTATGGCGTTAGCAAAGCACCAACTCAGGTCTCGAGAGGCTAAACATGGAAGAGGGCCAAAGAGAGGTTGTGAGCAGGTGAGGACGGTTGGGTAAACTCGTGATGCGCTATCACAACTCAAATGACTAAACGAATCAAACTCGAACATCTCAGTGGCCAGCAAATGATGTTAACCTTTCGGTCGGCGTGTTTGCATTCGGCATGACAAGATGGAGAATCCTGGAAGCCGACTGGTTTACGGGAGCTCAGATTTGAACTGAGTGACTGCATTGAAATGGGGCCGAAGATTTAGGTCAGCCTAATTGAGTATAAAGTTGGAAAGAAGCCGCCTGTTTGGGATTTGGGATCTAAAGCTAAAGACTACATGTGTGTATTAAGAGAAACCCGATGGGTGCAAATCATAAATGCACAAGCTTCGCTTGGCAGCTTGGCAAGAAAAGGAGAATACCAGAGTGAAAGTGGTTGCAAGTTTACCCTCGTTTGTCGGTTATGGGGGAGTGAGCAAGTGCGTTTAACGATTATTATTCTGATTCCTTTAGAGGCGGAAGGAGGCATGATTTTTACGCGATTCTTGGTGATAAAGTTCAACTTTTGACACTTGAAATAGATTTAGAAGTCACTTATGACAGCCCCGAATCAAGAAAATAACTCTACACCCAATACTAGAGCCTTGAGTGCCCGGTCGTCTTAAAATGGAGCGGAAGTTGTTGTAAACTTGCGATAAACATTATCTACTGCCAACTCTAGGAGGCTAGTTTGTGCCGAAAGTGGAAAGAGCTATCCAGCTAGCCAGATCTATCTTGTCCAATCAATTTGAATCAATTTAAATCCAACTCCAAGCTGTTATCCCAATTCCATTACGATGGCGATTGTTTTAAAGTTCAATTTTTGCTGTTCCTCACAACAATAAGACCTCGGCTCACATGGAACTATAAATAAAAGCTATCCATCCTCGAGCTTAAAAGCTGGCTCTTGGTCTCTTCGAAAAAACAGGCTCACATTTCATCCTGGCCGATTGAATTCAATGTTAACATCGTTTACTGTCGTTGACTTGTGTAATCAACGTTCGCCATTCCAATATAATAGACAGATTAGCGTCATCTCAAAAGTGATTTATTGGAGCCTCCAAGTGCAATAAATAAAATTGAACTCGCTTCCTCCAAGGACCAAAATGGTCAGAGGCGAGGAGGAAGTTGATCGCTCGTTTTCTTAGTCGCAACCTGACGAATTGCCGCCTAGCTCCTGTCTCGCCCTCTCGGCCTCTCGACCTCAGGATAGTTGGGCGCCCAATCAGCTTGCTTGGCTAAATCCTAGAATAACAATCGCCAGCTGTCTCTCAGCCAACAGCCAGCTCAAAAGGCCAACTCGGTGCCAGCTCAATCTTCCTCGTCTTGGGTGGTCAGTCGATGAGATAGAAGTTTTCACCGGCTACAGCTAGATAGATATATTCCATTCGAGTGGTCGGAAGAGGGCCTCAATTGGTCAAGCCTAGGCAGAGAGGAGAGAAGGGGTTCAGTGGACAAAAGGGAGACCAATTTCGGGCCTTTTTATATCACACAAATTGATAAAAATTGTTTTATATCAGCATCAATCATTGAAACGTTGCAAAATTATATATAAGCGCCTCTCGCTCGCCGTTGCAACCCAATTCCCGCTGGGATTGTGGCTCCGGAGGGATTGAAAAAGATTGATTTATGGGCCCCAACAAAGTGGGCTCCGACGTTGTGTGGAAGCGAGAGCAGCTCGACCTGGTTGACCAAAGGCATCCTATCCCAATCGGATTTGTTGTGCGCAAAAATGGGGTTGTCATTTGGTCAAATGATTCAAGTGATGTTTTGCTTTCGCTGAGTGTAGATTGAGGTCTACTCTTATAAGCTAAGACACTCGCTTGGCGGGATTCCCACCAGACAGGTGAATTGTTTGCATCCTGAATGTGTTGAAAATGTTTACAGAGAATACAAATTGGGCAACATTTTTGAGTGCTCTGATCCAGAACCCTAGTTCTGGTCCAAAAGTGAAGATCAAGAGTTTTCGACGGATCACCTGACCTGCCAGACTATGAAGGCTTCGGCAACAAGCCCAGCTGCAGGCTGCCCTGTTTGGTTGGTTAGATGACCTCAACGCGGCCTTTATCGAATATTTTCACAAATACGCCCAAACTCTTTGATACTCTGAAATCGACCTGATTGCAAGTTTAATATACGAACGCACCAGGCCGGCTTAGGGGGCATGTCTGGCCAAGCTTAAGCTGTTAACCCTCGGCAAGCACGCAAAAGCGGCTCCACCATGTCGCCTTGGCCCATGAGCTATGAAAGACAACAGCTCCAATAGCGGAGAGGAGAGGTGAGCGAGGTCATGAGCAACGCGGAAGAGGAAGTAGAGGTTGCACAAGGAAGGCGGTCTTGGTTCGCGTGCTGAACTACTTATTAAGGCGTAAGTTGGCTAGTTTGTTAATCAGTAATCCCCCTTTGCAATGGAAGCCTCACCTGTCATGACGGATATCCATCCTAACGCTCGATCGTAGCGAAAGTTCTCTGGAAGATGCGCCAAAGTCAATCGCCGATGCAATAAGAAGCCTCTGCTTTGAATGGATGAAGGTAAAAGGGGATGTTCATGTTAGTTATTGAAACTAGCCGAACTTGAACTTGTGCGCCTGCAAGGCACATCTATTTGCTCTCCCCCTCTTTGCGAGTCTTTGAGGGTTACGATGGAGGATCCTGTTAAAAAAGCTTTGATTTTTACTTGTCGTCAGCGGCAAGCAAACTGCAGCCAGGTAAAGGATTGTTTCGTGGCAGTTGAGCGAGTTGGTGGCCAAAGTGGCGTCCAGTTGCCAGGCACCGGCTCTTCCCATTCACTTGCAAACAAATGCGGCCACCAACTATCCAATACTTGATTTATGTCCATAGATAGATTTTGTGCATGCAATTGCGAGCCAGATCCAGCCAGCTAGTCAGTCAATGTTTGTCTGATAGTCGACCGGAGCCCGTTTGCGTTGATCTGGCAGCAACTGCATAGAGTTTGCGCTTTAGTGTTCATGTGTTTGGGGGAGGGGAGGGGGACCTTTTTAAAGATTAAAGAGGCGCGCAGCCAAAGCGCGTAGACATAGCCTATCTCTCTAGCTTCATGCCGCTGCCTTTAGTGTCCGCGCGTATTATCAACTGAGGCCAATGGCGATTTAGTGAGACTAGTGCAAGGGACATGCAATGTTGGCCTGGTTGAGTTGAGCGCTGGTCCCGTTGCGATCCATGTTTGGCCCAATAAGATTACCCTCTAGACGCAAGCGGCTGATTTCAGCCATGGCGCTACCGATGGCTCAAGTTAGTGCGAAGTTTCAGCGGGCCCAATTGGGCCTAATTTAGAGTGAGACCGCTGTGGGCTTATTTCCTATAGCGGCCAATCAAACCTGGATGCTGGGCCCACCAACAGTTACAAACAAACCAAGGACATTTGCCATCGAGCAAGTTGAGTTGCTTCAATTGATTCAAAATAAACATGAAACAACAAACCAATCAGCGGGCTATCACCTGAATCAGGGCCAAGTTTGGGTGGCGGCGCTCTTCAGTTGAGTTTTAGCAAATGTTTGAGTCAATCCATTTGCCAAGCAGTGACTAGTTGGCGAGCTAGTGAGAGAGGAACTCGCAAATCGATCGATCGATGGATCTCGCAGTTTCGCGATGCGTAAGTGAGATTTACTTAGCAGAGTGAGAGGGTTGCACCTCGTTTAAAAGAGGGCAATCTGTTTCAATTATTATGTTAATTAGACGGAAGAGCGTGATGGTTGAGGAGCGGGCGTCAGTCAATGGTTAGGGTTGAGCTTTAATGTTCTTGTTATGGCTCAAATTTAGAGCAACCGAACACAAGCCAGGACAGATGGATGGGTTGATTTGGAGTGAGACTTGAAATTGACAATTTAAAGTTAGACTGATGAAACAAAAAGTGAGCTAGATAGTGAGCAGATCGTTGAATTTGAGACAATCTAAAAGTTTTCTAGTGAATTTAGTTATCCGTCGCTAGCAAGAATCTTGTACAATGAACCAATTTGAGCCTTTTGATGGTCAGATTAGCTCTAAAAGTGGCAAATAGTTTTAAAGTATCAGGATCAGTTTGTTCTAGTATCGAGGAAACTGGAGCTGGCAAAGCAAATGATTTTGAAGGGAAAGGTCAACAAGGGCGAGCATGCAAAGCATCACCATAGTCACCTAATGGTGTTTCCAAAGTGCGGACTTGTCGGCGGCGCAGGTGGAGAAGAGTGTGAGCGTGGCCAGGCAGTTTGCGTAAAGAGATGTAAGCCAAACGAGGAGTTGCCGCTCTCTGGTGGCGACTATAACGAAACTAGCGGTAGCGGCGGAGGCGTGAGCTTACATCAAATTGGCGAGCAAAACCTGGCCAGCGCTGGCACAAAATCGGCCCGTTCAACTTCGTCGGGCTCCTTGTCGTTGTCGCCGGCGGGAGCCTGCGAGCCAGGTAACAAGTGCGGCAAATGCCAGAATCACGAGGTTGAAGTTTCGAAGAAAGGTGAGTATCTGCGGGCTTCTTCTTTCGCGGATGGAGGAAAAGTTGGACCAACAAGATGCGACCACTGAAGGCGGCGCGCTTGCTCATATTTTAAAGCGTGACTTTTAGCCCAGACGGAGGAAGAGTTGCTGAAAGTCATTATTGTCTCCGCTTCCGTTTCCAGATTCCGCTCGCGGAGCCGTCTGATTAGTTCGAGCGCAAAGTCGAACTCTTTGGCCTGGCATCGGATCGGACGCAACGGTAGCACGTGCAAATCATGCGACCACGTAGCCTAGTTAATGGCTAGCAAGTTTGTCGTTTTGGCCGCGCTAGTTTGGCTGGTGCATAATTTGCTGCCAGCTCCCTCTGAGGCGGCGGCGGAAACGAGAGGCAAGAGTGTTGACTCCTCTTGATTTGGTGGCTGAATTTACACGAGAGAGAGAGAGAGAGAAAGGCGCGTTAGTTTGGCCTGGCAGCTCTATTGGGAGCAGCTAGTCTGGCGAGTTAACAAATGTTTGACTCTTAATTGAATTCAACAGTCTAGATATCTGGCCTGAGGGGCGGGCTTTTTAGTCGGCGGCGGCGGCGATAAGCGGGCTATTCTCGCACGATTGGCCTGATTGCAAGTTCGGGAGGAGAGTTGCTCGGCGCGGATCGGTGGCGACACAGAGCGGCCGCGAGCGGCACCTAGCGCCGGCAAGTCTCTAGGCGCCGGCCGCTGGATGCAGCGTGTTCAGTATGTGAGCTGCACATTCACAAGCACACGCGCGCTCGCCTTTACTACGCGCGCAAACCACGTTTGCCCAACTCGGGCCAACCATTCGCACGTTGCCCATACCTGGCGCTCGCCTCGAGCTGACTTTGGCCCTCTCGTTAAATGAAGCCCTTTTATGCAATTGCCCCTTAATGATTAGTTAACAGTACGTTAAAACAACATTTCGCAGCGCCGTTAATTTGCGCCTTTGCGCCAGCAGAGAAAGACTCAACTTTGAATGGAGCCAACTGGCTCGCCGTTATGACTGGCAAAACACAACAATAATCCTCGCGGCCTCAAGCGGCCATCCGATCCAACCTACTCATCGCCGTTCGCCCAGAAGATCAAGCAAATTCCAATATACAATAAACTAATTACTGATACTAACTAATTTGCACGCCCGCTCAGCTTTGGCGCTTCCGGCAAAACGGGTTCCGCTTCTGGTCTCTCGAGTTCGTTAATTTGGGTTTGAAATGATTGTAGTATTAATTTTTGTCTAAACTAAACTGAACCGAACTGAACTGAACTGGACCTGCGCGGAGCTAGTGATGAACTCGACTGAACGAAGCTAAGCTGAAATGAGCTAAGCTGCTTTAACATGCGAGAGCAGCCCATACTCAATCCGACGGCTTTACTCGAGAATCGGGCGATAGGAGGCGTTATTATTTCCTAGACTCTATCGTTTCATATTGCCACCAAATCCAGCCGGCCAATCATGGTCGGCTGTTTACACAAGAAGCGGTTATCTAGCAAACGAGCTCCACTTTGCTTGCCTGTTCCTGCTCATTTCCGCTCCGGCCGCCCACTCTCATGTCTCGTTCACGTTGTTGTGCCACTCAAATGGGAGCAAAATTACCCCTACAAACTGATAATAACTAGCGCGAGCTGACAGCTAAATTGGCTGCAGAGAGAGAGAGAGAGAGAGAGGCCAAGTTGGCTGGCAAATCGGCTTACACGTGTTGAGTGAACACTTGGCCCCTGGAGCAGGGATTCCTTTGTTTGGTGTGTCGCCCATCAAGCAAACTGGACACTTGCGGGCCATAACGCGCCCGCCAATTAACCTGGCCCTCCAAGGGGAGGCTGGCGCTGGGAAGAGAATGGAGTGATGAACTTGTATGGGTTCGGGCGGCGCGCAGGACTCTTCCATTGTCTCGCCGCGGGCTTTGGGCGTCCAGTTTGAGCGCCAGGTGAATCGCGCGCGGGATGGGGGCGGCAAATTAAATTCATACTGGCGGCGCATTGCAGGTAGCGCGAAAACTTGATGCGGCCTGACCGCGATCGCAAGCAAGCCTCAACTGGAACAACACAAACGTACAATCGTCCACTCTGTGAGCAATCGATATCTCACCCTGAGTTCAGGTTAGAATATTTCATATTCAGCAAGCAGCCTCCAACTTCGTTGTTTGAATCGTCCCTCAAAACGACCGATGAGCTTGCCTTTCACTCGGGGGCCACCCAGCGGGCAAAGGAGAGAGCAAGCGAGCGGCCGCATTGCTCGCAATTGGCGGGCAACAAACGAGTTGGCAGGTCAAATTGGATGTAATAGTGGGCATTCCATTGTATCTCCCCCCCCTAAGTTTGCCTTGTTTCCAACAATTTGCCAACCTCGAGAGCTGGGAAGTTTAAGCCTGGCGCCAACCCATTGGAGCGCGCAGATGGCGCGAGAGCAAATGGAGAGGGAGAGACGAGCATGCGCCGAGTGCGATATGAAAAATTGTTGTTGCCGCCAGTTGGCCAAGTTCGAGCAGAAAAAGGGTTGAGGTTTACGGCAACTCTGCTTTGTTTGCCACTCAAATTCGTGTTTGCCCTCAGACTGACTAGACTGAGCTGGTCTCTCGCCAGCTGAGCAAGTCAACGCATCCTATATTGAGGGTGTCACTAGTTTGAGTTGGTGAGCGCAAAACTTTGGCCGCGTCAAGCTAGCGTTCGCCTCAAATAAACCCGTTTAATTGCTTGCTTCGTGCAGGTGAAATCGAGCTCAGTTGAGATCTCGTTCTGTCTTGACTCTCTACAACAGAACGAGAGATTGAGGGAGGATCTAGCGAGAGGAGTTTTGTGAGTGCAAATCAATCCCAGTTAATGGTTTCTTTTGGCCAAATGAGCTGTTGTCTCTCTTGGGCGACATGTTCGAAGACAACGGAAACAAGTGCGGAAAATGCCAAAACCACGACTTTGAGGTGCTTAAAAAAGGTTCATAGTTAGTCCAAGATCAAAACAAACAGCAACCACAAACCGATCAACCTCTAATAACAAACTGAACCCTCTCCACCTGCGCAATCTCGCACTCCCGCTAAGGACACGCGAGGGATTGTCCCTTCAAGAAATGCAACTGTCTAAAGTGTCGTCTGCTCGACGCTAGAAGGTAAGTTGCCTGAAATGAATCAAGTGAAGAGGGTTTGCAAATTAAAGGCTCACACTCAAACTATCAAACTCGGCAGCGACATCCTCCAGGTCATCAGCGGAAAGGAGACAAAACTCAAGGGCACCAAGAAGGATCCGAATTGCGGCTTTTGCCAGAACCACGGCGTCAAAATATTGCGCAAGGGTAAGTTTCATATCCAAGGCGCTCGAATACCCGTTCAAAGTTTCATAATTCAGGCTAACACGATATTGTTGGCTCAGGTCACGTTAGAAGTTGCGGCTTCGGCCAGGAGCGCCACTTTAAGTTGGACAACTGTTTCGACTGCGAGGTTCATTACATTCGGAATGAGGTGAACAGGTTGCAAATCAAGATGAGGCGCGCAATGAAGGAGGATAGGACATTGAGCGAGGAGCAAAGAAAAACAGCGCGCGAGGCCATAACTCGTGACGAAGTTGAAAAAGGTAAGTCGAATACGGATTTCACTCACTTAAACTTTGTTCGAAAGTCTCCATTGTGGTTCAGTTTGTCGATGGCTAAACTGAGCGCGCTCACTCTAGTGCATCCGTCGTGCGAACCTATAACGCGCCTTGAGCGAGATCGCGCGCGCGCAAACACACACACAGCTCACAGCGCGCGCATCCAAATTGCCAACACTCTTAGACATACAAAGTCAAGCGAGCTCGGCCGAGTTGACGAGGGATTTGCGCTCCGTTTAGCGTTCTATAATTGAACTGAAGAGAAATCTTTTGTTTATTTACATTTGCATGTAAATGCACAAAACACTTTGATGGTTGTTCTGTCCAGCCGAACGCTAGGCTACTTTTAGTTTAGCATTACTATGATGATTTCGCACCACTTCCCTGAGCATCTCGCACTACCATCTTCTCGGGCCATTGTTATCATTATTATTAAGTTTAAAGTTGGTGTAGTTTTGTTTCGTCATTATGAGCGCGCTTTCAAATGATGGGTAAGAGAGAAAGTTTTGAGCCAGCAAGCTGGTGAAGGTTCGATTGGCGGAGTGGCGAGATGAAAGAGGAGAGGATGGCCAACAATAGCGTCTAAATGGATGTCGATGGGCTGGCAGAGGCGTCGCAACTTTGCCTAGAGCAATCTATTGCCTAGCTGAGCTACAAGCCTACGCAATCGTGCACAAACCCATAAGCCGCCGGCTGGAGAGAATGGCAAATTTCCAGCCCTAACTTATGGTGATGGAAGCAGTTGTTTTTGGTTGAGATCAGGGAGCGTTGAGTTGAGGTTTGGGAAAAGAGTTGCAAAATATTGTTTTAGTTAGTTAACAAAACTAACAGCTTCAACAGGAGGGGTATGGAGGTGGGGAAGGAAGCCCAGCCTAAAGCTGGCTTCCCACTAGTAGGCTGCCTCTGGTAAACTTGAATCTGTGAATTCAATATATTAAGTTTAAAATAACAAAAAGCCAATAACAATAAATAACAATGATTATTAAACTTTAGAACTTGTGATTTCTATGCTGCTGCTGCTGCTGCTGCCAATGACGCCGCCGGCTCCGCTCACTCTGATCCTCAAGCAGCTGGAACTGAAGGGTTCCAGTTGAGGCCAACCAGTCTGTTTGGCTAAAAAGTTCGGCTGGCGGCCATCTTGGTCCGCGCTCACAATGCCTCCATGATTGCTCGTTATCCGGCTGAGGAAATCTTCATGCTACTGCTGCATGGCTTGATGTTCCTGTAGTTCATCCGGATGGATGAGTAGTCACACAGGCGTACTAGCAGATGTGATTGATGGCCAACCAACCGGCCAACCAACTAGTCGACGGCTTGTTGCTGTAAACTTGCTAGCAGTCATTATTAAGCTTCGGATTGCCATTTAAAGCACTCGAACATCAAACAACAAGAGCCGAGGCTAAACTTTGTTGGTCTTTGTGGTTACCAACAATTGGGGTTCGGCCGTGTCTATGAGGCAAACAGAAACAATCGACAAAGAGGCTTTAGACTACTGACAACAGAGACGCACATTGAGATAAATTGTCCATAAACTTTAATTTTTATTTCCATGTATCTAAGAGGAAAGGTACACTCACTGGTTGATGCAACTGCTAAACACCAAACCAGAGCCTCTTTTGACAGCTCACCCGTACTCGGCAATCCATGTTGGCCAACTGTGGAGGGCAGATACAGACGGGCCTATTGATCTTATTACCCAACATACCCATTCGTTCCACCTCCAAATGCATCAGGTTCTAAACATCACTCTGTCTCTCCTTCTACCTCCCCCTAACGCATTATCCAGTTTGTGATATGGCCCGTTTAGCTCGGAAGAAGCGCGAGAGCATGATGGCTCAGCAGACAGGCGAATCGTCGCAATCTCACCAAATGCAATCTGGTCATAGTATATCCCCATCCTCTTCAACAGTTGAGATGGTACCGGCAATCGAGTCCCAACAAACTGCCGTTTCCAGGAGTCATAGTCATCACAATCAATATCACCAAAACAATAGCAACCATAACCAATTGAATCATCTAGCCAGACAATCAGGTGTTTGGCGGCCTTGGTCGCAGCATCAGGTTGCTGCAGCAATAGCGGCTCAGCAGCATCAGCAAATCCACTTGGTTAATCAGTCGCAATCGGCTCCGAGTAGGCGCCATAGCCAGCAATTAGGTAACCAAATTACCGCGACGACACGTCAGCACCAAGCACAGCAGAGGTCGCAACACCAGGCCAACTTGGGCGCCGCAAACCAACACCACGATCGGCAGCAGAATCCTGCGGTTGAACCTATTGCAGGGGCCAATCATCAATCGTACCTGATGAACTCGTTGCAGACATCTCAACAGCAGCAGCGGCGACTCATGTTGAGCCAACAGCAGCAGCCGCAAAATCTCAATAGCTTGTCCACTAGAACTAGTGACAACATTACGCTTGCCCACCAAGGTTCACCCTCTTCCACGCCGCCAGGCGCTAGCGAAATGGCACCCATCAGTGGAGCCCACTCGGCAAGCTCAGATCCGCAGCCGCTACCTTTAATCCAGAGAACCATGCAGGAGCAGCAATTGTTCAATACCTTGCAATTGTTTAGATTTATTGTGGCGCAATTCGCACAACCAGATCATCACTGATCCAGCAACTTAGAGACTGGTGAGCCAATGAGGATTTGCATCTCCAATCCATATGAAGATCCTCATATTTAAGCTCCACTGCTTTGACCTCTGAGGCGAGCCAACTGGAAAGCGTTCAAAAGAGGGGGGTCGACACTCGCTTAACCTTCAAATCTGGACGCAGTCCATGGATCCAAGGGGGTGGAAGAAGGGCCA
>Ga0209372_1000038_pt1 | contig 99206 bp, 64 predicted proteins | sample AgamicAtPe_FD_187170 | JGI IMG/M metagenome (GOLD analysis project Ga0209372, IMG submission 187170) | Agave microbial communities from Guanajuato, Mexico - At.P.e (SPAdes) (version 2) | ecosystem: Host-associated > Plants > Phyllosphere > Phylloplane/Leaf | place: Guanajuato, Mexico | collected... | reverse complement strand
GGCGGCGGCTTGCGAGCAGGCGAGCGCTGGGCCGCGCGCTTGGCCTGGCGGGCGCGCAGCCAGAAGGCGGCCGCCAGTGGAGCGCGCAGAATGGGCGAAAGTCGGCCAGCGAGCTGAGCTGAGCCAAGCCGAGCCGAGCTGAGCTGAGCTGTGCACTGAGCCGGCCAAAGAGGGCGAGCCAGCGCGCAGGTAGGGCGAGCAAGCGAGAGCATTCGGGTTGGCGCATTTGCGGGCTTAGCGGCGAGAGAACCAGAACGTGACATATCGGCCATCAATCGGCGCTCCATCCACTTTGGCCGGCGAGTGTGTGCGTCTGCCCGTTTGTTTCTGCGCGCCCGCTGCCTCTGCGTGCGGCTCTGTTTTGGCCGCAAACTCCAGCGAGCGCTTGCATCAGTTTGAGGCCACCAAAACAAAAACAAAAACAACAACAACAACAACAGCAGCAGCACCAACAGCAGCAACACAAACCGGCCCAAGAAACGCGCCCAAGCGGAGGGCGGCCACCTGTCTGCGCTGAGTTTGCAAGCGGAGCGAGTTGAGTTTGAGAGAGAGTTAGAGTTGCACTTGTTGCGCCAGTTTTAACGAGGGGGCCCCAGGATGCGGCAGCTCAAGTTGCGCATGTCCGACGAGACCATCAGGTCTGTGATGGTCGACGAGAACCAGCCGGTGGCCAATCTGATGGTGATAATTTGCACGAAACTAGGTGAGTTCACGCGCGACGCTGGCCGCTAACTCCGCGGCAATCGGCCAAGGCCACTAACCCTCAACAACAACAACAACAACAGGTATAACAAACCACGACGAGTACTCGCTTATTGCAACTGGCAAGCACACGATCAATGGGCGCAGAAAGGAACGAAACGATGGCCGAATCATCGACCAGAAGATGGAACAGCTGAAGAAGCGGCTCAAGACCGACGAGGATCTCGCTTGGGTTGACCATTCGAAGACCTTGGACGAGCAGGAGATTCACGAGCAGGATGTTGTTTTGCTAAGGCGCCGTTTCTTCTATTCAGACCAAAACATTGACACGCGCGATCCAATTCAGTTGGGCCTCCTCTACGTTCAAACGCGCGATGCCATCCTGAGCGGCACGCACCCGGTCACGCTGGATGGGGCCTGCAGGTTTGCGGGCCTCCAGTGCCAGGCCCAACTGGGCGACTTCGTTGAGGGCAAAACAACTCGGCCTGGCTACATTAACTTGAAGGATTACCTGCCGTTAGATTACTCGAAACAGAAGCACATTGAGCGAAAGGTTTTCATCGAACACAAGCGCTACTATGGCCTGAGCGAGTTGGAGGCGAAGGCCAAGTACGTGAGCGAGGCGCGTTCACTGCCCACCTATGGGGTCACCTTCTTCCTGGTTAAGGAGAAGCTTCCAGGCAAGAACAAGCTCGTTCCAAGGTTGTTGGGAATAACCAAGGATTGCGTAATGCGCGTCGATGCAGACTCGAAGGGAATACTCAAAACGTGGCCACTAACCACCGTCAAACGTTGGGCGGCCTCAATGAACTCGTTCACGCTAGACTTTGGCGACTACTCTGACTCCTACTACAGCGTTCAAACTAGCGAAGGCGAGCAAATCTCGCAGCTTATTGCGGGTTATATCGATATAATTTTAAAGCGACGCAAGGCGAAGGATCACTTTGGAATTGAGGGCGACGAGGGCGCCACCATGATTGAGGACTCGGTGGCTCCATCGCGCGCAACCATCATCCAAAACAAGCCGGCCGCGCTGACGAGGCCACCGTCGGCGGCGCCCTCGCTAGTGGAGCTGAACTCGAGCGTTGGGCCGACGGTTGAGCGTGTCAAGCTCGAGGAGGGGCCGCTCGTTGAGCCGGCCGAGTTTAGGCCTGCGCTGGAGGTGCGCGGCCGGGCAGAGATTGGCTACGAGACGAGGCCGGCGACCAAGTACGTGACCAACTACGAGCTCAGCCTGCCGCAGCGCGACCTCCAGGATAGGCTCGAGCAAGCGCAGGAGGCTGTGGAGGAGGCGCAGAAGGTGTTGGACAGGGGCGAGCACTCGGCGGATCGCTCGCGCTTGGGCCCAAGCGAACTGGAGCAGCGGAAGCGCAAGTTGTCGGGTCAGTTTGCAGAAATTAACGCTGCAACAGCGCAACTAGTCTCGCTGTCGGCCATTCCAGAGGAGGAGCTCAACTATCCGGCGCTGAACACCGCAGTTGAGACTGTTGCGGGCAGCCTGCCTGGCTTGGCCAAGGACGTTAGGGTTGTTGCCTCGCTCATGGAGGACGAGGAGGGCGGCGAGCGGCTCATCGAGGCGGCCAGGCGCCTCTGCAAGGCCTTCTCGGATCTGCTAAACGCTGCCGAGCCGGGCCCGACGGTTCCCAGGCAGAGTCTCATAAGCGCAGCGAGCAGGGTTGGCGACGCAACCCAAGCGCTGCTCTACACGATAAACGATGGCGACGAGCAGGAGGAGGAGGAGCGCGAAAAGGCTGATGTGCTGCTGTCGCTGACCAAGTCTGTTGCAAACTTGGCCGCTGCCTTGGTTCTAAAATCGAAGGATGTTGCCTCCACCTGCCAGGATAAGAGGCTCGAGGAGTCTGTGATTGGATCCGCGACTCAGTGCGCGCTTGCCACTTCGCAAATGGTGGCCAGCGCTAAGATTGTTGCGCCCACAATTCACGATCCGAGTTGCCAGAGGCAACTGCTCGAGGCTTGCAGGGAAGTTCAGCGGGCTGTTGACGGAATTCAGGGCGCCTGCGAGCAGGCAATCAGGGACGAGGGCGTCATTTGTGGCATAAACGACACTGCAAACAGGGTAAACCGAGCACTCGACGACCTGATGGAGCACGTGCGCAACATGAAGCGCCGCCAAGCGAGCCGCACGAGCAACAGCAACGCGAACCTAAACACGAGCTTGAATGCAAACACAAACACACACACGAGCACAACCAGCACAACAACAACAGTGCACAAAATACTGGACGAGTCCTCGGGCCGGCCGCTCTTGGCCGACGGCCCAGACCCGGCCAAGAGCGAGCTGGTGAAGCAGGCGCGCACCTTGGCGCGCGCAACCGCCAAGCTCATCCAGGACATCCGGCCGGAGGGGGGCGAGGCGAGGCTGCAGCAGCAGCAGCAGCAGCAGCAGCAGGTGGAGGCGGAGGGCGAGCACGAGCGCCACAGCCGCCAGCAGTCGGTGTACGACGGCGAGCGGCTGAGTCCCTCGTCGAGCGCCAGGCAGGAGGCCTACGAGGAGGAGCGAGCTTACCGCCAGCAAGTCCAGCAGAGGCAGCAGCAGCAGCAGCAACAGCAGCAACAATCCTCCACAACCACAACCACCATCACGACAACGGTGTACGACCAGGAGCAGCGACAGGAGCGGCCAGTCTCAATGTACGAAAGCGACTCGAGTTGGCTCGGCCAGGAGCGGCGCACTGCGGACAGGGCGGAGGAGTTCGAGGAGCAGAGGCGGAGGGAGAGGATTGTTTCGAGCAGCCGAGAGGAGTACGTCGAGCAGGCGGAGCAGCGGCAGCAGCAGCAACTGGAGCAGGAGGGCCACCAACAGCCGGCGGCCGGCGAGCAACCGGAGGCTGCAATTTCGGGAATTGTGGGCGACTTGGAGACGACGATCCTGTTTGCGACTGCGGGAACTTTGCGCGCCCAAGACGAGCACGACAGTTACCTTTACCACCGCGAAAATGTGCTCCGTTGCGCAAAGGCCCTAGTGGCGGACACTAGGCCGCTTGTTGCGAGCGCTGCCAGCGACCAGCAGCAGCTTGCGCAGGCGGCCCACGAGTCTGTGTACACAATGAGCAACTTGGCCGACACAGTCAAGGCCAGCGCAGCCTCGCTCGGCCCAAACAACGTTGAGAGCCAGGTGAACCTGATAAGATCTGTTAAGGAGGTTGCAGTGTCCTTGAGCGATCTCATTGGATCGACAAAATCAGCGCTCGGTTGCGACACGAACGATCCAAGGCTCATTCAAGTGAAGGATTCGGCCAAGACAATGGTGAGCAGCGTGACCTCGCTGCTAAAAACGGTCAAGTCGGTTGAGGAGGAGCAGCAGCGCGGTGTTAGGGCCATTGAGGCCGCAATTGAGGCCATTGAGCAGGAGCTCGCCAGTTACGCAAGCAAGTGCGCGAACGAGGATCCAAAGCGGAAGCCGCGTTGCTCGGCCGAGGAGTTGGCGCGCGCGAGTAGGCCGGTCACAATGGCCACCGCAAAGACAGTTCACGCTGCCAGCAGCGGCCTACAGGACGACGCAATTGTTGCCGCAAACATGGGCAGGAAGGCGCTCATTGACCTGCTGAGCGCTGCCAGCTCGGCCAGCTTTGGCGCAGACTCCTACGAGCTCCGGATTCGCGTCCAGGAGGCTGGCCGAAGTTGCGCTTTGAACTACAAGCACCTGATTGAGTTGCTCCATCGAATCTTCCAGCATCCGTCAATTGCGAGCGCAAATCCAGAGATCAAGCAGGAGTTGATTGCGCAATCGAAGAGCATTGCAAGTTGCGTTAGCGAGTTAGTTAGCTGCAGCGAGTTGCTTAGAGGCGGCCAAAGTTGGCAGGAGGGCGGCGGCGACGACGAGCCGACGCTCGTGGCCGAGAGCGAGCTCCTTGGGGCCGCGAGCTCCATTGACGCGGCCGCAAGGAAGTTGGAGAATCTAAAACCGCGCGTCAGTTCAGTCAAGGTGAGTTGAATGTGATTCCTATGCGCAGCCCCAAGGCCAGCTACTGTACCGGTTTCAGCGTGGAGAGCGGCGGGCGAAGCTGGTTGCGTTTAGATATGTTTGATATTCTTGGTCGTAAACGAGAACTCTTATTCAACCAAGAATCGAACATATGCTCAACGAAACAAAGCTCAACGAACAGCAGCAGCGGCAACGACAGCAGCAAAACGGAAGGAGGAGATGAGATGCTGAAAGCTGAGCCTCTTGCGCAAATTGGACCAAACGAGCCAAACTAACCAACCGATCTACCCGCAAAACCCAAACAAACTTCCATCGGCCGCCAAGTAACAGCTTCCGCACGAAGACTTGAACTTCGACGAGATCATCCTGGACGCTGCAAAGTCTATCATCGAGGCCACCGCAGCGCTGCTCAGGTCTGCGTCGGCAAGCCAGCGCGAGTTGCTCGTCGATGGGCGCTTGGATGAGACGGAAACATTCTACGCAGCAGACAACAATCAATGGTCTGAGGGTCTCGTGTCCGCGGCTAGGATGGTTGCGGCGGCCACGCACAGCTTGGTTGAGGCTGCAAACGCGCTCGTCCAGGGCCAAGCGAGCGAGGAGCGACTCATATCAGCCGCCAAACAGGTGGCCAGTTCCACAAACCAGCTCCTGGTTGCTTGCAAGGTTAAGGCAGACCCAGATTCCAGAACAATGACAAGACTCTCAAACGCCGGCAACCAGGTCAAGCGGGCGACTGATAATTTGGTTCGCGCCGCACAGCAAGCGATCGAGCACGACGAGGAGCAGAGTTTGATCATAAGCAATAGGAAAGTTTCAGGCATTGCGCAGGAGATTTCAGCGCGAGAGCAAATTTTGAGGAAGGAGAAGGAGCTTCAGGTTGCAAAGACGCAGCTCATGGCGATCAGAAAGGCCAAGTACAGCAACAGGCCAGACGACTACCAAGGCTATGGGGGCTCCTTGGCCTGAGGGGCAACTTTGTAAATACATAGGACCTCGCAAGCCTCTTGCATCCGAGGCAGCTCGCTCACAGACAACCGCCGAGGGACGAATGCACAATTGCGAGGTGAGGGATGTGTTGATAATAACAAGATAGTAATAAAGAGCAAAACCAAACAAACCCTAACTCAAATCAGCTGGCTCCAGTTTTGAGTCGATGGCTGGCCGCGTTTTGTCTCGCACCTCTTGAGCATAAAACTGCAGATTTCCATCTGAGCCGGTGGCCAAGGAGGATGCATCCAACATTTCCGGCTCTCGTTTGGCGGCTCGTCCAGGAGCAAGGGCAGCGAGAGAGGCGGCCACGAAGGGGAGTTCTCTTGCTTTCTTGGCCGTCCTGTTCGAGGCAAGCGGCTTCAGGTTGGCCCACTGTTCTTCACAAAACTCGGCCACTTTTCGGGGGCTCAATTTGCGAGCATGGAAGGTTAGTCGAGAGGATCGTTCGAAGTAATAGAGCGGAATGAGTGCTGGATGATTATGTGTCGAGTTTGATGCAGAAGTTTGCCCAAAGGTTGGCCGACCCAGCAAGAGGGCCGCCCCTCGATGGGGACAATCTTCTACCACCAAGTCTGCGAGGTTTCCAATTTGGGGGCCACTCAGCAGGTTGCGTCCAGCCATAGGCTAAGCTAAACATTCTCTCTCTCTCTCTCTCTTGCCGCTCGAGCCATACAATTGCGCCAACAGCACACCTGGAGATGAGAGGAGGCGAGTTTTATTTGAATTTTATCGCTGCATGCGCAATGGGCCCATGGCGACCAACTCGGCCAACTCCGTGCGGTTTCGAGGCTTTGCCTTGGCTCGAGCTCTTCTGTTGCCCGAATGGAGAGTCTTGCTCGCCGTCCATCCAGCCAAATGAGCAAACTCTCGCTCTATTTCGGCCAAACACTGTCGCCTATGCGCCAAATCAAGGCGCACGTTGCTCGTAAACAAAGCCGTTGGATTGCAGACCATTGGAGGCGCCACTTACTTCCCGCCCATGGATGCAAAACGGACCTTTTACTCCTATTCTGGCCAACAGACCACAAAAGGCCCATCCGATGGCGAGTTAAACCGGTTCAGTTTGGCCCAGTCATCTCCTCCTCATAAGCGACTTTACCTGTGGTCAAGCATGAACACTGTCCTCGGGCGAGAGTTCCAGCAGGAGGCGAAAGAGGAGGATGACTCGAGGTCGAGAATCTTGGAGGGCGTTCGAGTGAGCTAAACACTAGACGCCGATCAGTCACCCTGACTCACTGAGCGATAGTCTCCTCTGTCAGCCAATAGAATCAGGCTGCCTCCATACTTCGGCTGGTGGCCAGTTTGGTTGTGATCGGCTGGAGTCTGTCGGCTGGTTTGGAGGCAAGAATCAAGCTGCCGCCCGCTCGAGCTTGCTGGTCCAACTGGACTCGCTTGCTCGCAGTGTTCAGGCAGAGAGGCAGCCATTTGGGCGACTTTGTACAAGGTTTTAGTCGAAACAGCAACCTGCTGCCCATGCAAGCTCTAAGAGAATAAACACAGTCTCTCAGGGAGGGTTCGAATGAGTCGGCCACTTTGGGGCCGAATTCAGCCAACGAGGGGACGGCAAACGACAATGACTCGAGAGGCTAGATTGCCACTTTCGATAGGGGGAAGGAAGATCTGGTGGGGAGAAGCGTGGGAGACACAAACCCAAAGCTCGAGATGCCCGAGTGGCGAGTAAGAGTTAACCTGGAGAGTTGATTCTGTTTGAGCTAGAGGGCGCCCACGAGCGGACCTCTGACTGAGGTGTGAGAGGTCGTCTTCGAGGAGCATTCGTCAGAGCAACCTCAATGCTCCTCTATCTCGACCATCGCAAACAGACTTGCCACTACAGGAGCAGAGGCTGGCATCCTCGCAGAGAGGATGGCCTCTCCACCAGACAACAAAGTTTCAGGAGGAGGCTCCAGATGCGAGGCTGCTTGAGGTGGTGGTGCCGTGCTCGACGCTTACCTGCCCGCCTTGGCCAACTTGAAAGCAACGGCGCCCGCCAACTGGATGCGTCAAGTCGCCGGCCCAACAATGGGCTGATCGCGCAATCAATCGCAAGCTAGCTAGTCAGCCGGAAGCTGAGTCCTCGGCCAATTGGAAAGCGATTTGCGTGCTCGAGTTTGCCAGCACACAAGCTCGTGGCCACTTTATCGCTTCCGCTCATCTTGGTGCTCGCTTTTGGCGAGTCTACTACTCCAAGTTGGGCGAGTTTTAACAAAGCAATTTTGAGCCAGCTCAGCTGAACGCGCTCGGGGCTTTGCTCGACCAGTTTCAACGGGCCACAACCAATCGGCCAGCCAGGCAGTTTTGCCGCCCGTTTTGCGCGACCACCAGCTCGGCGGCGTCGCTCGAGTCGGCGCCACCAGAGGGCGCTGGCGGCGCGCCGTCAAACCCGCCGACAAATCCGTCAATCGCGCCAGCTTTGGCCGTCCACTTCGCGGGCCAAGGCGGGCCAATCCGTTTATCTCGCCGGCCAATCTGTGCCGCCGGCGCACTTGGCGAGAGCGGAAGTCGCCAGTCCATGATACTTATCAGCGAGCCAACTGGAGGCGGCGGCGGCGGCGCCACTTGCGCGCCAGCCGAGCGGCCATAAATTAATTTAATAGTTTGGAGTTGGATGTTGGAGCTGAAGCGGAAGCCGAAGCTGAAGCCGGAGCGATTAATTAGTTTTGGGCGAGCGAGCGGCGGCGGCGGCGGCGGCTAAAAATGAGGCCGGCCCCCTGGTCACTTCCGCTCCTGCGCGGCCATCGATCGGTGCTGCGAGCGGCGCGGCCAGAGCTCAAGGGCGCGCGCGCGCGGACAATTAATTAATTTGAATGGGCGCTTCCGGGCGCGTGTTTTTAACCCGCAACTCGGCGCGCGTCGCCGCTCGGCGGCTGCAATCAAGCCAGCTTTTGGCGAGCGTAATTGGCTTTGCCTTGTTTCCAATTTGTTCCTCCTTTTGCCCGGCCGCTGGGGGCGCGCGCATGCGTCCGGGGGAGTGCGCGCGCGCGCGCACGTCACTTCCGGCGGCGAGAGTGGCGCCGCAAAAGGGGCGACTGCGCAGGGAGTGAAACTGGCCGCTGGCTGCGAGAGTTGTGCGGCCGGCGGCTCCAGCAGCCGCACTGATTGGCTCGGATTGAGTAATTTTGTGTTTTGTTTCGCCTCCTCTGCCTCTCTTTGCGCTGCCGGCGGCTTGCTCGCCGCTCTCGAGTGCCGATCGGCTGAGCAAACAATATCGCTCCCATTCAAGTGGAGCCGCCCGAATCGGGCCGGCCGCGCTGAAGGGGATCGAGTTGCGGCGGCGGCGGCGCAGTGTCTCTCTATCTGCGCGATCTTTGCGGCTGCGCTCGCATTGTCTAGCCGGCGGCCCAGCGGACGGGCGCCTTTCATCGCGCGGCGAGAGTTGGAATGGGAGGACTGAGAGTGGCGCCACTGGAAGCAGAGCAACAAGAGGCAGCGAGCGAGTTGCTTGCCACCCAAACTGGCGCCACTCTTTCGGGCGGCGCTCGCGCATTGAGCTTGGAGTGGAGCCGCGGCGCAGAGGAGAGTTTGCCTGGCGAGCGAGCGGACGGAGCCAACCAACCTTGAGCGCTGTTTGAGCGGGCCGCGAGTTTTCAGCAAGACGCCGCCAGGTGTTCGAGCGGAAGAGGAGGAGGAGGGGCGGGTGTTTCGAGCTCGAGCTTGGCCGCGCTGCTGGCATGGCGCGAGTGGCCGAGCTGAGGGCCAGGGAGCGCGAGCGGCCGGAGAGGAGCCAGGAGGAGGAGGAGCAGCAGCAGCAGGAAGGGCGAGAGGAGCGCGTGGAGGAGGAGGCCGGCCAGCGGGCGGTTGGGGAGGCGGAAGCGGCGGGAGCGGAAGCGGAAGCTTGCGACGAGGCGGAGGAGGAAGCAGGTTGCAAGAGGAGGAGGCAGCGCGTTGCAAGCCAGCAGCAGCAGCCGGGCGCAAGGAGCAGGCGGCGCAGACGGACTGAGGGCCCCGAGCGGCCGACACTTGGGGCGCCAGCAGCGGCGAGCAAGCCCGGCGAGAAGGCGAGCGTTTGCGCCGCCTGCCTGAAGCCCATCCGCGAGCGCTACCTGCTTGCCGCGCTCGACAAATACTGGCACGAGGATTGTCTAAAGTGCGCGTGTTGCGACTGTCGCCTAGGCGAAGTTGGCTCAAGTCTCTTCACGCACTCGGACAAGCTTCTCTGCCGGCGCGACTTCCTGCGCATCTTCGGCCAACACGGCCTCTGCGCGGCCTGCAACAAGTCGATTCCGCCCTACGAGCTAGTGATGCGCGCAAACCAGAACGCCTACCACATGGACTGTTTCGCCTGCCAGCACTGCCGCTATCGCTTCTGCGTGGGCGACCGCTTCCACCTGGCGGACGCGCACAGAATCCTCTGCCTGCTCTGCCACTCGGACGGCCAGCAAGCGGCCGCGGCAGCCACCGCCGCCGCCGCAAGCTCGACGCTTGCAAGCGCCGCCCAAGCGCCCGCAGCGCCACCCCAAGCGGCCAGCTCGGCCGCCTGCGCCACCTGAGCCGGTGGGCGCGCCGGAAGCGGCCGCCCACTCGCCCGCCGGCGCAGCGGCAAAAAGGCGCCCAATCAAGCTGAGTGCTTTTTCCGTCGCCGCCGCCGCCGCCCCCTTGCGGCCCAATTTGCATCCGGCCCCACTAGGATCAATTTGTCCGATTGTTGTTGCCGCTGCTTCTGTGTCGCCGCCGCCGCCGCCGCCGTCGTCGTCTTGGCCGGAAGTGGCGCTCTCAGCGCTAACAATGCGCTGAATTGTGCGCGAATCACATATAAATATCACATTAAATATATTAAAACATTAATGATGATTAAACGGACGCAACGAGGCTGGAAGAGGCTGAGCTGAGCTGAGCTGAGCTGAGCCGAGCCGATCTGAACGGAACCAGACCAAAGCAGAGGAGGGGAGAGGAGCGGCAAGTTAGCCAATTGCGATAATGAAGGCGCCCACTTCCGGCGCGCGCGCACCAAACAAGTGCCCTGATTAATATGAGTCGCGCGGATTCGGGCGCCGCCCAGACAAGCGGAGCCAACTTGAACGACAATAAAAATTTGCCTCCATTTGCTATCTAGACGAGTTGTTGTCGTTTTCGTTGTTATTGAATGGCATAAACTGGAGTCCACTGTTTCAGCCGCTAGATCAAGTCTGCGATTTACTTTCTGCGCCGGATGCGAGAGGCGAGTCGACTCGAGCGGGCCGGGAGCTCGGCTTTGCGCTCGCGAGCCGAAGAGGCGCCGAGTTCAAGTCTGGATTAAATTGGAACAAAGTGGCCGCCCGTTGCAGTTTGCCTACGACAACTGGCGGCGTACGACAAACAAGGACGATGAGTTCAAACACTGTCACTCACTCGCAACATTTGCCCACCTCCACTCGCCAAAACTCCCAATGGCGGCCATTTCTCAACTTTATTGTCCGCTAACAACAAACATCCGAATTGCCGCCGACACGCCGCCCTCCTGTCCACTTCCGCCCTCTCGCGTTCAGAGCGGGCCATTTAATTTCATCAATTGCCAGTCGCAGTGAGCGCGCGATCGGCTCGCTCGATACTGTCGAGTCGATAGTCTAGGGAGCCTTGCTCGCTGGCTTCCCCTTCAGGGCGGGGGCGGGGATAGCGCGATCTGGCGCAAGCAAGACCAACTAAACTCCAGATGAGCGCCACCGCCGCCGCCTCAGCAGCAGCAACTAGTTTGGAGGCGCCCAGGCGGCGCTGCCGTCGCGGCTCTCGGTCTGCGTGAGCGCCGAGTGGTTTGAGGCCGGCCCGCGCGCCCTCAACAGGCCCCCGCCTCTCAGGCTCCTCGCCGTCAACTCCAAGTCCAGACCCTCAGCCTCCTTCCCAGCCGCCGCCGCCGCTTCCTCTTCCTCTTCCGGCTCCAGGTCGGCCGCCGACTCGAGCGCCCCGCCGGCGCCCGGCTCTTCGTCGGCGGCCAAGTACGACTCGAGCGCCTCCATGGCCAGCGAGTCGGCTGTCGTGGCGTCGCTTGCGCTCGGCGAGCGAATCCCCTTAAGTGGCTCCATCTGCTGGAGGTCTGCAAGCCCAGTTTCGTGCACGAACGCGGCCGCCGCAGCCTCAACTTCCGCATCTAGCTCCTCGGCACTCAACTCAACTGGCGCCCCAACCACCAGCTTGGTGGCCGCCTTTGGCCTCTCAAACTGGCCGCTGGTGTCGCATCTGAACGCGAACCTCTGTCGCCCGAGTTGGCCAAAGTTGGCGTGCCGGGCGCCAAGGGGAGTGCGCCGGCCGGCAGGTGATGGAACCCGCTGCTCAGGTAGCAGCTCGCTTGCATTGAGCTGGCGCAATTTTGGAGCCGCCCCCTGATGGCTGCCCACCACTTCGCTGCTTGGACCCTGCAACTTTGGGTCAATCGCAGTCTGCTCGAGCAAGGTCTGCGAGCTCCTCATTGGCCTCCTCCTACCTACCTCGGCCGACTCGCCGCTCGTCTGCCCGAAGGCCCTGCTCGCGCTCGAAATCTTTTGCACCGCGCCAACTAAATTGCCGCCCGCTTTTGGCAACGAGCCGCCAAGCCCATATTTTTGGCCAGCTCGACCCGATTTGGTTGCCTGAGAGTCGCGGCTCTGCGAGCGCTGCATCTCTACATGCGCCGGCTGATTTTGGAGTGAACGCAAGCCCATCGTTGCGGGCAAAGGAGCTTGCTTGTCCGCCGCCGGTGGCGCCCCCTCTGCTGGTCCAGATTCGGGCTCCATGCTGGTTGGCGAGCTGGTATTTGTGCTCGTGGTCGCCCAACCAGCCCGATGCTGGTTAGTTGCCACAGGAGGCTGGCCAACAGCAGCGCTCGCTCGCATGGAACTCTGCTGGTCGCCTCTCTTTGGCGCCTTTGGTCTTCTCATGTTGCTGCCTGAGCTGCTGGCCTGCGCAAGCGACGAGCTCGAGGCCACTTGACTGGCCCCAAACGGGCTAGTTTGGTTTGAGTGGCCGCTTTGCGAGTTGAGCTTGCTCTCGTTGCGATGATACTCGGCAAGTTGGTTGCGTCGTTCCTGTTCCGCGGCCGCAAGACGGCGGCCATTGTCCAGATTGGCCAAGCTGTTGCTCTCACCTCCACTCCTCCTCTCCTCTCCCTTTCCGGCCACCTCTGCGCCTCTGTCCGATCGGCCAGCGCTCAACTCTTCGTCAAGCTCCTCCTCCTCGCTGTCCAACTCCTCCTCCTCATCTTCGTACTCCTCATCCTCCTCCTCCTCCTCCAACTCTTCGTCCTCGTCGTCCTGCGAGCATGACTCGTACGATTGCGACATCGGCGGCGAGGAGTAATCGGTCGCGTCGCCGTACTGATGCTCGGTGTCGCTCGAAACACTAAAAACGGGCCTCTTGCTGCTCGTTCCGCCTGCAAGCTGGTCCAAGTCCTCGTTCGTGTAATAAGTGTTGCTCTTCTTTCTATACATCACAATAACAACTATTATAATACAAAATAGGGCCCCAATTATGACGATCGCAAGTGTTAAGCCGATTTTTGGCTCAGAGGCCGCAAATCTGGGCGCAGCACCTGCGCAAAACTTGAAATCGCCAGAGTTCAGCTCGTGTATATTGAACGCGCTCAGCTCTCCAGGAAACTCGCACTTGAGACAGTAATCTCGAGCCTTGAACTGTTGCGTCTGCAAATCAGTGGTGCCACCTTGAGCTTGCGTAACAACAGTTGAAATGGTCTCAACTATCGAGAGATCGTCCTCGCTGGTTGCCAATTCCCTTGGCCCTAGAATGGCGCTCAATTGTAATTGTTGGTCGTTGGTCGTAAAGAGGTTGTAGTTACTTGTTTGGTCTTGATCCTGCGAGCTACCAAGTATGAGATCAAAGTCTATGGCCTCCTCTATCTTATCGCCCGGCTCGTTTCCTATCAGTAAACTGTAATCGTGCTCACTTTCATCCATCAGCCGTCGCTGGTTGCTCGCCCCTAGGTTGAAACGATCTCCATCTTGATCGTACTGTCCGCCTGTCTGATCCTGTTCATCCTCCGGCCCGTCCACCTCTGAATCGTCCTTATTCCTACTTTCCGTCATCGATGGAACAATGCAGGTTGCATTGTAAATGGGCGAGCGAAGTATCCAATCGTACAATGGCGCGATCTTACACTGCGAGCAGAACCAAGGGTTTGAGCCAAGATTGAGCACGCGCAAGGATGGAAGCTCGTCGGTGGCGACCAGAAAGGATTCGTCGAGTTCGCTGAACTTGTTCTGGCTTAAGTCTAGAATCTCAAGCATTCCGAGTGGCTCAATGGTTTCCGCAATCATCTGGTCGAGCTGGTTGCGCGACAGGTTCAAGTATCTGAGGTGACGAAGGTTCTTGAAAAGGCTCGGACTTGGAAGGGTTCGGTCGAGGCCAACTGAGGCCAAGTTGAGGAACTCGAGTTTGAGTAGTGGTTCAAGGAGTAGATCGAGCTGCTCGCTTAGCAGTTCATTGTAGGAGAGGTCCAGGTACTCTAGCTGACCGAAGAGGGGGCCAAAGATGCTCTGGCTCAGGATGAGCATGTTTTGCGACGAGCTTGCTGGTTGTGATTGGTGTTGGGGCTGCTGCTGCGCCGCTTGGGCCGTTTGGGCAAGCGGGTCAGGCAAGCGCGCCGGTTGGTCGCCAGCTCCACCCTCACCGCCACCACTGAACAGGTGCGAGGCTAGCGGGGGACGCGCCAGGGCATCCAGGAGCAGGCCAGGTAGGGGTATGCTTATGTTGTTGTTGGCGAGCACGAGCCGCTTGATGGTCGAGTTGCAGAAGGCGCATTTCGATATACTTTGGAGTTGATTGTAAGCCAAATTTAGCTCAATTAACTTAAGGCCATTGAATGCTTTGTCGCGAATTGATGAAATTTTGTTTCCCCTAATGGATAAAAATTTCACATTATAGAATCTGTGCAATTGTAATAGTTTTACTCGTTCAAGTTTGTTCTGATCAACATTTAGTTTAATTAAATTTCTAAACACAACCCCAACAAAGGATGAACCTGTAAAACCTTTACCCACTGCCAAGTTCTCGTTCGATTTGTTTACTAATAAATTTGATGCCATTATAATACCCACCTCACCTGAGCTTACCTGTACAGGTGAATGCTGAAATGATTTAATTTGATTTTTAGCTAAGACCAATAGTCTTAGGCTATTTTGCATTGGTTCAAATAGATGCAAATTAATTGTTTTGAATGAATTTCCAACCAAATTTAATGAGATCAACTTGGTTAAATTGGCAAATTGGTGGGCGGCTAACTCAGACAGCTGATTATAGGCTATGCTTAAGCTTCTTAAGTTGAGCAAACTGTTAAATAGTGCAGATTCTAGCTCGTTAAGTTTGTTAAAATCTAAGTTCAATTCAATTAGCTTGTCTAAATGTTTAAAACAAGCCTTCGAGATTCGATTCAATTGGTTGAAGTTTAATCTAAACCTTCGCAACTTTTGGCCCCGTTTAAATACCTCAGAATCGCACACTTCAAAACGAAGATTTACGAACGAAATCTCTCTAATTGAATTGAACTCCACTAATCTTGGCATCCTGAACGCTTTAAATGGTTGCTCGGCGAGAGGGAATTGACTTGACTGAGCTTTGGCCAACTCGTTCACCTGGCCACCGGTTGCTTCTTGTGAGCTAGAATTCTTTCTTGATGATTCAATGCTTGTTTGAGGCAAACTAATATGGATTATCTGAGTGCGCCGGTCGATGCTTAGAACATCTGAGAAGCGGCCATCCTCGCAGGTCGCGCGCGTTAAATTAGCCCTATTCTCTGCATCACTCCTGTCGGTCACTAGAATTATCGAACAGGTACAATATTTTGCGCACCTATACTCGCTTCCAAGCAAACTGCTCGGTCTCATCTTAGCTTGCAAGTTTGCGCCCACAATCCTTGCAAAGGGCTGCCTGCTCGCTGGCCCAATGCTGCCCGCACTACCGGCATAAAGCTGCAAAAATTCGCCTATAGTCGACTTGATTTTGTTGTTGCTGTCTCGACTTACCTGCTGGCTTGGTGCTGACGAACTTTCGCCCGCGCTTGTTTGGTCATGGATGGACCTTGAACTTGCGTCCGCGTTTGCTTGCGGCAGAAAGCAAGCGAGCAGACAAAATCTGACCAGAGTCTTGACGCGCGCCGTCGCCATCTTCAAAGCTGGCGTCGCCCGCCGCCGCCGCCACCTCGCTGACTGAGCCACTTCCGCCTCCGACCGCCAACAGCCGCCCCTCGCGCCTCAAAAGCGACAAACTCGATGCCCCCGCTCGGAGGCAGATTTTGTTTGGGACGATGAGGCGGACGCCCTGCAAACTAGTCCGAGTGTCCAGTGGATACGAGAGGCCCACTGTCCGGTTCTCTCTTAGCCCGGCGAGCTCCGTAACAAACGCGCAATCGATAACGCAAACTCTAGCGGTCCGTTTGCAAATTCAGCCAAAATGAGGAAACGCCCTCCTCGCCGGCCTCTCTCTGCGCTGGCCCTGGCCCCAAAACAATGGGCAACTTGAGGCCAGGTGACGTGCGCTTGGCTCTTGGGCCCGTGGCTGGTCGCAGAAGTTAACTCGCGCTCGCTCAAATAGAGAGCAACTCGAACCAAGAACAGGGCGAGCTTATCCCCTCCCAGTGGAGCTCACCTTTTGGTGGAACACAAAATCAGCTGCCACTAATCACAAACGCAACGAGCGCCACAACTGGGCCGCTCGTATCGCGTGACCATACCTTTTCGTATTCAATTCATCGCTCGTTGTCCATTCTCTACTCTCATCCACCCTCCACCTATTCAATGGTGGGTTCAAGCTGGCTGAACATGCCGACCGCCGCCAGAGGGGGCTGGCCATGGGTTTGGCTGGCGGACAGAGGTGTGATCGATGGCCTGATTTAGATATACGTAGCACCTCTCGCCTTGCTGAGGCCCGAACGTTAGTGCCAACTTTGGCCAGTCTACTTGGCCCACGGCATCCGGTTCCATTCACACCCTTCCGCTCTACGCATCTCTGTCGGGCTCTCATCGGCTAGGTGGCCCTTTCATCGGGCGGCGAACATGAGCAGTCTGTGCGCCGGCCAAGCCAGGGACAGAGAATGCGACGCCCACCCCAATGCCAAGATCAAACAACTGATAGGAGGAGGAGGAGGAGCACCACCACTGCTCCTGATGATCCTATTCACACCCATGCAAAAGTCTCTACAAAAGTCCCCGATTGCGCGCTCGATATGCCAATAAATTAGCGAAATTTGCGCTCCTAACGTCGAGTCGAGTCGGATCGAGATTACGATTGTTCGGATGCTCGAAAGTGGTACCATTTATTTCTATCACCGTGCTTCCAGTTCCCGTTCGGGGACTTGCATTGTGACAACCGTCTTTGCTGCCGTGTCAAAGTCGTCACAGGAGGTTATATTCAATTGACTAGCTCTTATCATTTCTTTCGCCTCGTTAACGCACGTTCCTTCGAGCCTAACGACAATCGGCAACTTTAGTCCTAAACTCTTGCTTGCTTCGATGATTCCTTGGGCCACTATATCGCATCGCATGATTCCACCAAAAATATTGACGAAAATTGCCCTGACATTCGTGTCGGAATTAATAATTTTCAGGGCGGCTGTTACCTGCTCCACACTAGCGCCACCGCCAACATCTAGAAAGTTTGCCGGCTCGCCGCCGTGCAACTTTATGATGTCCATGGTGGCCATAGCAAGTCCAGCCCCATTAACCAAACAGCCAATTGAACCATCTAAGCCGATAAAGTTCAGATTGTGCTTTTTGGCCTCATAGTCCCGCTGGTCTGTTTCGAGTCTATTCATTTGCTCTATTTCATCAATCCACTCATGTCTAAATCTAGCGTTTTCGTCAAAGTTTATCTTTGCATCCACACAAATAACCTCGCGTTCCTTTGTTACTCCCAGCGGATTGATTTCTATTTGAGTTGCGTCCAATTTCACGAATAATTCGTAGAGTTTAACTAGCTCCCTTGCACACTTGTCAATAATATCCTGCTCAGTTAAGTTAATCTCGTAAGCAGCAACAACCATCCTTCGAGCAGTGTCGAGATCTAACTCTGTGTCGATTGGCATGGTGAATCTCTTTATTGCTTTTCTATTCGTCGCGGCCACCTCTTCGATATCCATTCCGCCACACGGACTTGCCACCATTACAGGCCCCAGATCGTAGCTTCTATCCAATACTATGGCGAAGTAAAACTCCCTTTTCAATCTAACAGCCTCTGCGATCATTACTCGCTGCACCAAAACTCCATCGCCTTTGGTTTGCTTCGTAATTAGATAATCGTTTAGCATATGTTCAGCATCCCTGATTGCATTCTTTCTGCTGTCGGTGATTTTAACGCCCCCTTGAATGCCCGATTTTCTAAAATACCCCTTTCCCCGTCCTCCAGCAAGTATCTGTGCCTTGACAACAAACTCCTTAGAGTTGCTTATGTCGTCCTTCATTCCAGACCATTTCGATTGTGCCAAATCACCACAACTCTCTGGATATAACGCCTGTCTGATTTCTTCTAAACTCTTGACAACCTTAAACTTTTGGACTGTCACTCCGTTTTCGTGCAAAATCTGTTTCGACTGGTACTCTTGCAGGTCAAGGAATCTTCGTTGCTGATGGTTCACGAGCAGCGAAATTCTGTGAGATATTCCTGGGAGTAGGAGATGGCTCAATCTGCTCCTCGAGCTGTGGCAAATCAGGTTGGAAATAGATGCTGGCATGATGATTTGTTTCACTATAATTGTGTTTGCTGTCACCCTCAGTTTAGCTGAAATATTCGGTGTCTTGCACGAGCTTGATCAAACTTGGCCATCATCATGCATCGAACTTCATGAGTGAGAGATAAACAAACCGCATGCCGCCGGCAGTACGTAATGACTTGACACGTGATAACTATTTTGGACTCCATCCGTAAGGCAGTATACATCGGCTATTTGACGCTGAGCATCACATCGAAACCAGACCGGGAGGTGGACGTGACTAAGGATCTTGGACGAGTTAATTAAGTGACAGCTAGTAAATGGGTCCAATCGCGGTCCTACTATTTATGTTAACTTGCTTAGTGATTGCTAAACTTATACTCAGATTTACAAACGGGTCCGAGGGAAATGTCATCAGACCAGCTTCAAACGATGCAATACTCATATCTGGCTGTGATTCTGGTATCGGTCTTGAGCTAGCCAAGAACTTTTTTGCCGCCCTCAATCTTAAGATCATATGCGGTTTTCTGAATCCACCTCACAGTAACGGTTACCAAGAGCTCTCCAAATTGGCAGAGACATCATCAGGACATCGTTTAATTTTATTGAAACTAGACCTCACCTCAGATTCAGACGTCAATGATATCGCGCAATCAATCGAGAGGCTTCGGGCTAATGGGGAGATAAAAAGCCTCTTAGCGCTCATAAATAATGCCGGCACGATGACCTATGGTGAATTCGATTGGCTCACCTGGACACATATAGATCATCAAATTCAGGTCAATCTAGTGGGGACAATAAGGCTCACTAGGGCGATCCTGTCACATATCATCGAGTGTAGAGGAAAAATTATCAATGTTTCAAGCGTCAACGATTCCACAGTGTTTCCCGGTCTTTCAGTCTACTCAGCAACCAAGAGTGCCATATCCACTTTCTCGAGAGGGCTCGGATACGAGCTCAGGAAATTCGGGGTTCATGTTGTGACAGTTAGGTTGGGCGACTTTGCTCGACTCACGAACATAATGGCCAATCACTCGTCAAATCAGTCAGACATGTGGAATGGGATGGATACAAGGAAGAGGATCATGTACAACGAATTCTTCCATGAATTTAATAGGCATCTGCTGAGAAATTATGGTATGACAAGCCCCAAAGTATTTGAGCAATCCTCTTTGTTTGTCGATTTCAAGCGAGCTGTTTTGTCGAGAAATCCACCTACAACCATTACCTGTGCCCCACTAGCATATAGATTGTTTTACTTTTTGATGGAGCTCACACCTGTTTGGATACAATACCACTTCCTCGATGTATTGATACGCTTTGCATTCAAATGGCAACCTCCACAATTGGTAGCCCGGCAGGATGGCGTAACCCGAGAGGAATGAAGTTTTGTTGCGTTCTAATCCTCATCATAAGAACATTGACATTGACCGGAAATCATTCAAAGTTGTAGGGAATGCAACAAGTGTGCTGGACAAAATCATGTCGGGTTCGTTTTCTCTAGAATACGCGCTACCAAAGACGATGGATTCGGTTTTTGTGCCACAGCATAAACATTGAGTCGATGATTTGTCAAAGCAGTCTCTGTCGTCTTGCCTATGCACGAATAACGGACTTCGATTTCACCCGAACTGAATCTTGACTTGACCTCGCTGGTGAATATGTCTTGATCGATTTTCGTGAACGCATCGACTCCCGATGGACTGAAGAATATCAGGTTCAGGATCAGCTTAGATTTTCTCGGATGGTCGAGGGCTCCTATTGCCCTGATCGAGCGAGAAAGGATATCTTCCGATAGACGGGTTTCATAAACGACCACAGTTTCGACTCGAATCCGGTCTGTTCTCGCCAATATTTCCTCAATCAGATTGTCCGATCTTGAACCTTTTGGATATAACAAATTTATAACGGTAGACCTATCCTGACAATATGTAAGAATAAACTCGGCCAAGGTTCTAGCGTTGCCACACTCTGTTGATCTGTTGTTGAACTTAAAACCCAACTTCGTCCTGAACTCTAGACCAGACTTTTCTCCAACAACAAACACAAAATCAGAGTCGAATCCAGCTAGGAAATCGCTATGATTTTGGCCGTATATTTTCGCAGCTCGATACAATGCCTCGACAACCCTAGGTGAAGTAACGATTAATCCATTGATTTGTTTCTTAGCTGCCTTAGCGGTCTTGATTAATTTTGTGAAATGATCCAGATTCTTGAATTGGAATTCTAGCACAGGAATGACAGTTGCCTTAAGATTTTTCAGCTTGAACTCCTCCAAATACTCGTCTTGATTGAGATTCAGATCATCATATGAACCTTTAAACAACAGGTGAATGGAGTCCCTTTGATCTGTGACGAAATCTTCCATCTATTTGATAGATTTGATCCCAGCTGTCAAACGAAGACATTTCAGATCAAATTGGCTGAGTCCACGTACTGAATCTGCTCTTGAACTCTGGGACTTGTGTGCGATTTCGTCAGAGCAGCCAAATCATCAGGTCGGAACGTTGAGCCCGAGAAAATGGGATACACTGAAGCTCGCTAGTTGGAGGTGCTCTCATACCTTTCGTTCAATCATACTATCAATCTGCCGTAAGGCACAATTTCGAACCGTTGAATCGAACTTGGCAACTGGCATGATGGAGAAGAGTTAGATAAATGGCTGGTACAACTGTAAGTTTAGGATAAAATTTAATCGCTCTGTTGAAAAGGAGGTTAGTTTTTTCCAACAAACCGATGATAACAAGCCATAATTGTTCAGTTTGATTTTGTCAAATAACATCTTAAGTACATAGTTTCTGATCAGCTCTTGTATTTGACTGGAGGCACTCTTTGTGTACACCTGTCACAAACCCACTCGGCTAAACTTTCTCTCATGAGTTGATCGAAGGCTAATTGGGTTAGGCCACTGCAAGAAACGTGGAAGGGTGATCTACATCCAGCTTTGCACATAATGTTTGGTTCATTATGATAGATTTCTCGTTGGCACTTGCCACAAAAGATGTTTTGGCTGATCGCGTAAGGTTGCTGTTGCATGAGCATTTCTTGATGAGGCAAAGGTTGGGGTGTTGTTGGCGCTTGATGTGTTGGCGGTATATGGATGGGAACTTGTTGTTGAGGATGCATATAAGGCGAATTCGATGGAGCTAAAACAGGCGCCTGAGCCATCATTTGAGGGGGTGTCGATGTTCCGATCACATGAGCTTGTGGGTGGTGTCCAAAACCTTGATGTTGAGGATGTGGGCCTGGCACGATATGAGCTTGGTTGTGAGTAACGGGTTGGGGTTGAATTTGGCCCATTGTAGGCCCGACATGATCCAGCATCGGTGGGCCAGAGAGCATTTGGCCGGGAGGAGTGCTCACTTGGGGATGCGGAGGCATAGGCATCGAATGTGGCACATAGTTTGGGGATGGATACAATGGATGGATTTGAGGGGGCGCCTGGTGTATCGGAGGTGGCATTTTCATGAATTTGGTATTTGTCAGTGCCGTATTAGACATTGCTATGTGATGGTCATCATCAAAGGGGTTAGCGGCCACAATGGTGCCACTTCCGTACAGTTCAGTGCCATTTGAATTGATATTGTTTGAGGTTCGCCTTCGTTTGGCTCCTCTAGTTGTCGAGCCTCCCCGGGTTGTTCCAACAGCAGTGCCGGCTGAGCTTAAAACATGCGATCCATCAGTGATTGCACCTTTTGCGCTCGCTTTGGTGCCACTCTTTCTGGGCATAGCAATTGGAGTAAAATCTGAGCCCTTGTTTCGTTAAATGCTGGGCGGTGCAAATAGGACTTGCAACAAGATCCACCCGAGTGAGTTAATTATGATTGATAGGTGGGCGAGGAGATTTGGATGAGCACCATTATGGTAAAACTGCATGAATTAATACGGAGTGAGCGCAGGGGAATGGCAGTCCGAGCGTGAGAGGCCAGATCGAGCCTTGAGAGCATTCATTCTTGAAAGCGCAGATCCTGCCTCTGTCAAGGCGGCCCATATTTACAGGTTGTGAATTCAGATTTAAATGGACTTTCTACTCTACACTCATGATACTCAATACAATACTATCTCGTGATCTCCTTATAGACGCCTACAAGTTTTATTCAAGAGGTGATGCCCGAGCTCATGATGCGCTCAAAATTATCATCAATAGGAATGACATGCTGGCTGCAGTTCTCGGTTGCCTGGAGGAGGCAACCAAAGAGGATGAACCTGACAAGCAAAACTTGTTTATTCAGGCCGCTTGTTTCGGCAAGAAGTTCCACCCAGGAACAGCAATAGAAGAATTCCCTACAGCATGTCGCACACTGAGAGTGATGAACATTTGTCGGGCCCAAAATTTAGACCCGAACCTGGATCTAGATGGCTTGATAGAACAATTGATACACAGGAGAAATTTCGATCTGGCTCTATGGATAGTAAAATGGTTGAGGAAAGGCGGCGAAAGGAAAGTGTTAGAAAGTTGGTGTGATTTCATCATCCAAAGGCGACACTTGAAAGATGATCAGGTGGCGTCGAGGATCCAGCTTACGCTTGGTCAAAACCCAGTTGTCCCATACGCTGACGTTGCCTCTAAGGCGATTGAGCACAACAGGATAAAATTAGCCATCAAGTTAATTGAGAATGAGGGTCAGTCGTCGAAACAGATCCCTCTACTCCTAGGTCTCAAGCAGTACGATTTGGTGCTAGCACAGGCTCTATCTACTTGTGATTCAAATTTGATTTATATGGCCATTTTCAAACTCAAAGAGTCGATAGCTAGTGAGGTGAAATTTGTTGATCTGCTCAAGAAACATCGACTCGCCTTCCAATACCTTCGCAACTATTTGGCCGCAACTGATATATCAAAATTGATCATGATCTCATACGCAGACAATCCCAAAGAGGAGATCACGCTATATTTGTTGGATAATAGATTAGAATCAGCTATGACGGTCAGCAGGAGAAGTAAACAAGAATTTGTGACCCACCAAATCGAGGCACAGATTAAGTTGGAGAAATTTCACCAAGGGCTCAGGCAATTCTCACCCCCGTTGGTTAAAAAAGCCACCTGGACAGGGCTTTCGGTTTGTGAAACCATAACTAATCTAGTCTCTCTAGGTCAGTCAAGCAAAGCAAAGGATTGCCAGCGCAAGTTTGACATATCAGATAGAAAATATCGAGTCCTCGAACAAATCGCGCTCAACATATTGCCAAAACTTACCATCCCCAGCATCGACGAATAGTTTCAGTAACCTCTCCATTGGATTAAAGTTTTTCAATCAATACTGTATTCAGAGCCTAACTCTACAGAAGTGAAAACAGCGGTGAAAAGAGACGACTTATCGAAGCTAAATATAAAGATTAAATGATGCTCGACAAATGAGCTACTGGAGGGATCTGGCGAGTTCACCAGATGACAAGCAAGACATGTTCTTATCCCAATATTTTCTGACATATAACCTACAGTATCCCGCAGATAAAGTTGCCTTGCTCAAGTTCAGTTTTGCGTTACATAGCGATGAATTCATCGTAACAACTCCCCTCTCTCGTATTATATTCGTTCTTGCTTTCTCTCACTGACATCCCCGCTCGCCCCAAATCTCCAACGAGCCCCACAATTAACCTTTCCTCGCCCCAGCTAGCTAGTAGCCCTTCTTGTGAGCCCAAAAAGCCGACTTTCAGAGGGACAGAGAGACTCTCCAAGCTCTGAGGGGGGGGGGCTCAGTGCGGGAGGCTCAGTTCTCTTGGCGGCGGACGATCAGCTTGGATGGCGAAGTTGGGGCCGTCACTGCTTATGTTGATTAAAACCGTCGAGTTTCCTCTTCATCTGTAGAACAAAATCTTGCAAATGCGGCTGAGGTAGAGGAAACGACATAGAACTTTGGCGACCCCAACGCCCACTCGATCCAGGTCTTTTGGCAGCTGAACGTTTCCAGCTCGAGTGTCTGGCCCGACAGCTTGCACTTAAGAAAACTATGCCAGCATGAGCTAGCAGCCAGCCAGACATTTGACTCTAGTTTAGTCTAGTTTTAACTAGGAGAGTTAGTAGACCACCTTTTAAAGCCATTGTTCTCGTCGCCTAGTCTAGCTGACATCGCCTAGCGACTTTCGCTCTCGCCGAGCTTCATACGAACGTTGTTGTATGTTAAAGTGTCGCAAGCGGCAGTAGTCGAGCTCGATGGATTTGGATGGAATTTCTACAATTGACTCGCTATCGTGTTATTCGTGACATTGAGACAAAGTTCACGACAGAGTGATATGAGCTAGGAGAGTATTTCGGCTTTAGTTTTTGTTTTGGTCCAAGTCCAAAGTAGGGGAACTGTTGCATATGCCCATCAAGAGTGTGAGAGACATCTCAAACTGATCCAAATCGACAGTCCGATTTACTGCATCTATAGCTTAAATTCGACACATAACAATGGCCGAGGTTATTGATTATTTGTTCTTCTTTTGGGTGTTTGTGACAGGCGCAGTTTATGCTTTAGGTAGCTTCTATGAAAAGCACGCAAGAGATAGGCTAAAATTAAAGCAAAACCACGAGACAAGGGCAGGGAAACAAGCTAAACACGATAGCTGGCCCGATCTATGGGGTCCAATGCAACAGCGACAAGATTTAGGCCACTCTTATTCCAGTTACAACAGCCCACAATCTGTAGGACCAGGTTCTAGCGAACGCCAAGTGGATCACTCAAGTCAAACCTTCGCGAATGATCTCAATTCGGCCAATTACAGCACCCAATCTCGCCTTCTATCGCATGCCACAAATTCAGTGCACGACCAATGCGAACAAACTTCTCCAAGGTACCAACACGATTACAATACTGCCCATGACTCAAGATCAGCATCGGAAACAGCAGCAGCTTACCTGCAGCAAGACTCGCCGCTTCAGACAAGAGGCCCACGAGCAACTGAGGGCTCGATTCCAACTGCGACCGGGTTCAATGCAAACTCAGTGGAATGGGTGAACAACATTCTGTTGTTATTCTACTCGCAATCGGACAAGTATGGCCCGATTATAATCGAGAGCGTCTACAGGTCACTGAATGAAAAGTTGTCCAACATCAAGGGTTCGTGCGGCGAGCTGAGCAATTTAGTCGTCGAGTTCAGTGGTGTTGACAAACAGTTGACCACTAAACCAGAGCTAACTAACATCAGAACCGAGAGCGAGTCAGAAAAATCGGTCAGCATTGTTTGCAAGATTTACAATCGTAGAATCGTATTCAATTTGACCATAAAACGCGAAACCAAGTTCAGCTATAGTAGCTCGTTGAACCAATCTGCAATTGCAAGGGGAACTTCAATCACCGATGATGATGACAGTTTGCACTATGAGCTTGTACTCGAAAACTTGGAGGGCAAGCTCAAGAGTGTTGCCATGTTGAATGATAAACTTATAGTTGTTCAATTCTTGGAGAAACCAGATACGAAAATTTTGCTCAAACCAAAACTGGCCCAATTGAACAGAGTCCACCAAAGCAGCTTGCATGTGAACGAGGACAACCTGGTTAGCGTAATCCTGCAAACTCTTACCCAGGTTGTGGTTGATCTATATTTCGGCGACGACGTTGACTTTCCCCAATACAGAAACAGTCTCTCGAATCAACCCGCTTACAAGAATACTTTCAACATTCTTAAAGGCAACGCAAGCGAGTTCAAGCGCCAAATCAAGCAAGACTTCTTTGGAGCCCTCTCATCGTCGAGCGACAACAAGGAGCGCAAGATTTTTGTCGGCCTTCTAGGGGCCAAAAACATAAACTACAACCAAAACGTCACCTGTCTCCTCGAGTTGGATGCACCTTATCAGCAGGCGCTAAGCTCAACAAAACAGGGCTCAAATCCTTTCTGGGACGAACACTTTAGGTTCAACATAACTGAGAAATCTGAGGAACTTCTGCTCGAACTCTGGGACTCGATCAGTCCAAATTTCGCGCAAGAGGGAACACAAAAGAGACTGACAACCAGGCAGAGCTCGCCAGGTAGCCAGACAAAGTGGTCAAAAGCCGAATTAACTTCGATAGGCAAGTTTCTGGGCTCAGCGCGAGTTAGCATCGAGGATCTAAAACGAAATCCAGTCCAGAAGCGGAGCCTCGCCTTGCTGCCCAAGCAACCAATCGGCCTGTTCAGTGGTGACAGTGGCTCGCTTGCAATGGCCTCGGATCTGAGCAATTCAGTGGGTGGCGAGCTACAGGTGGAGCTGTTGTTCCTCGAACACTCAAACAGTTTGCAAAAGTCAGGCTCGACCTCGAGTTCCATATCCTATCAGCTGGGCGACGTTGTGTCGGTCGATAGGAAACTAACACCCTCTGGTTACGTCATCACCACAACAACCATCACGAAGCCCACCAACCAGCAGCAACAGTGCCAGGCGGCAGAGAGGCAGCGTAGGTTTGACCAACTTTCAGTGCGAAATCAGTCGCCAAACTCCTCAACTGCAGAGCAGAGCGAGATTGATTTGAACTTGGACGGAGTTTCATCCCAAGCTGGCGAGGCACAATCGGAGCAACGACAACCCGACTCGGGCAGTCGAAGCCGCTCGAGAAGTCGTTCGAGATCATTTCTGCGAGCAATAAGAAAGAGGTTCAGTTTTTCTCGTACCAGATCGCGCTCGGTGGGCGGCGAGTCGGCGGCGGCGGGTTCTGGTTTGCGCAAGGGGAGCCAATCGGCGTTGAGCAGCAACCTGGACAGAGTTTCAATTGAATCGAGAAGTCGCGCCTCATCTGAGGTCTCCAACGATCGGGCAAAGTCAGTGCCGGCCAATAGGGATTTGAGCGAGGTGCCAACCATAGTGATCAACAAGGGTCGCTTGAGCGATACTGAAAGCGCCTTCACCTTCACTCACCCGAAGAGTCAACTTGTTATCGAATGCACGGAGCCCATGCTGAGGGCCGACGGCTCGACCATTCAAAAGGGCCAGCTCAGATATTATGCGGTGTCGGATGATGCAGCAAACAAGGCAAAGTGGCGCAAACGCGGCCTCAAGTTGCACGTATTCAATGAGCATCAGTTTGTCGCCTGTCACTTGGCCGGCTCGAGCGTCTGCCACCTGTGTGGACGAGTATTCTCGCGGCGGCCGGGCAAACAGGGCTACAGGTGCAGAAATTGTCACTTGCTTTCGCACAAACAATGCCATGTTAAAGTGGACCACAACTGCCCTTATGCGTCAAAAGATGGTTTAAAACTCGAGTATATTGACGCCGATCCGCCTGCAAACTTGATCGACAGTTTGAGGGGCACCCACTCGGCGCGTAGGAAACAAATGAATCGGCCTGCCAGACTTGATGCGAAATCGGTCAGCATGGAGGCGGACGATAGGTGACTCTGAGATGTTAGATCCTTGTTAGTGTTTTTATATTGCGACAACGAACGTTATAAAATCGACTGCTTTAGCCCTCTGCTTTCCATACGCCACCTACTTCATTATTTTTGTTCACATAACAAAGACACTCGTTGCTTAGATTGAGGAATCTATCAGATCTTGGTCGAGCTTTGAAAACAATGCTGGCACCAATCAATCGGCGATTGAGGGTCGTGATTTCTCTCATTCCGCCTTGATGTTTGTTTGCTTGTCGGGCACGATGAGCCTTCAGACCATTCAACCAGATATTGAACGAGTAGCTGTCCACTCTAAATGACGAGGACGGTTGTCTGATCGCCCAGTTTGGGTGGTTGACTTCGTTCGATCGAGTTCACTCGATTGTACGAGCTCGACTTTAAACGCCGACGAGGGACCTCCTGAGAAATCCCCAGGAACGAAGCCTCAGTTGAGATTCGGGAGGATTTTGCAATCGCGCTTGTTCAACTGTCGGAGGTTGAAGATGTGATCCCTTCATCCTGGAGCATACAATCTTCCATCGTTCATTATATGGGAAGAGGGTGGTGTCCTCGCAAGGGCTGACCAATCGGCCTCCTGCTCTACGGGCCCTCTGCAACAATAAGTCCAAGTTGGTTAACCAAGCCGCAGCCCGAGAGAAGCTCATCCCGTCTCGGCGCACCACCAAGCAGGTGCGCCATCTAGTTGGCTGCACGTTGTTCATGATCGAATGCGTGAACAGCTGATTTCGTTCCGCAAACAACAGGTGCCTTCTGGTTTCATGCAACAGCCAAGTGCATCATGGCGAATGTCCACTGGCGGTGAGGTAGCGTTTTAACGAGTTTAGTAAATTGCAAGGCAAACACAAAACGTCCAGCATGAAGTCAATCACTCTTGCGGTTAGCAAGTGCAAGCAATTCCAATCAATCAGAGGCCTGGCGAGCGGAGCGTCTGCAAGGCTGAGGTTTGACGGACAGACGGCCATAGTCAGTGGCGCCGGCCGAGGTTTGGGCAGGGAGTACGCGCTTTTGCTTGCTTCAAGGGGCGCCAATGTGGTGGTCAACGACTTTGGAGGTGGCAGGTCAGGCGAGCAGTCGAGCGGCCCAGAGCAGAGTGTGGCCGATCAGGTGGTTGGCGAGATCGCGGCCATGCAAGGCGCAGGTAGGGCCATAGCAAGCTATGATTCAGTTATGGAGGAGGAGGGCGTTGAGCGCCTAGTTGGCGCCACCTTGGACAGTTTCGGTAGGATCGACATTCTTGTGAACAATGCAGGCATCTTGCGCGATAAGTCATTTGCAAAAATGACCACCGACGACTGGGACCAAGTGAACAGCATCCATCTCCGCGCTGCCTTCCTCTTGAGCCGAGCTTGTTGGCCCCAAATGCGCAAGCAAGAGTATGGAAAGATAGTGATGACCTCCTCCACATCCGGTTTATTTGGAAACTTTGGCCAAGCAAACTATGCGGCCGCAAAGATGGGACTGATTGGCCTGAGCAACACGCTTGCAGTTGAGGGAAAGCGCAACAACATTTGCTCCAACACCATTGTGCCTCTTGCGGCCTCGCGCATGACGCAAGACATTATACCCGAAGACTTTGCCGCCCACCTGAAGCCAGCCTACGTGGCTCCGCTAGTTTGCTGGCTCTGCCATCGCGATTGCACCGAGAGTGGTTCCATCTTTGAGGCTGCGGGCCAGTGGTTTGGCCGCTACAAGTTGCACCGGGCAAGAGGCAAGTACCTGCCAGGTGTGTGCCAATCGGCGGCCGGCTCGCTCGAGTGTATTGCAGACAACTGGAACGAAATATCGCAATTAGATGCTGGCGCCACACACGTTGGCTCCTTCACTGACCATCTAGGCGAGTTACTCAAAGTGTTTGAAAGTAATAAGGTTAAAGCCTAGGAAACAAACAGGCCCAAGCGATAGCCCATCATCGAGCAAAATCTATCCCCGATGGACCAAACTTTCCTGCTCCATTTGCGCGACTTTTAGCCTCCATAAATACAAAGCGCAACTTCCGCAACCAAGCTGGCCGTCATCTTAGTCGTCGAAGTTTGCATTTGCTCTCTCACCATTTTTTAGCTCGCCATCAATCCGCTCGCTTCAAATTGAGTTTAGATTGGCTTTATTTTAGAAAGCGGAAGAGGCAATTTGATGAGCGCGATGAATTCACGGTGAGTTATGGAAAATTCGTGCACTCAAATGGGCCAATGATTTGGTTTGGCCAGCCTCAACTAGCCTCGTCTCCGCTCAGCCCCTTCGCTCCTCCTCGCGAGCTCCAATTTCCACGCCACTCGAACTCCCGTGCAAGTGTTTGCTTTCCTGCTTTTTGCTTTCAATTCAGCTCCATAGTCCATTATAAAACTCTAACCACAATGACGCTCCTCGCTCGAGTTTCCGGCTTCTCGAAAGGCTTAGCCTGAGCTGGCTTAGCGCGAGCGAGGGAAATCGACGACTGAATCTCGCGACCGCGTCTCTCTCTCTCCGTCTCAGAGGCTTCCATGTCAGCCTCTGAGATGAAACCAATGAAAGTGTTCAAGGGGCTAAACTTGGTCAAAATTTGCTCGCCACTTGGAGGCCTTCGAGGGACTGACAAGCTCCTCTGTTGTTAGTGGAGGAGCGCCAAAGAGTAACCAACGAGCCTCCTCAAAGTGGCAGTTCGAGCGTCGACTTGATGTCGTCGGCTGAGAATGCGACGATCGATGATGTCTTGCTTGGCTTTTAGGTGTTTGCTGGCTCAGAAGCGGACGATGACCGAGCGAGATGCCAACGAGAATGAACTGCAATCAGAGCAAACAATCCGAGCCTCGGATGCCAGCTAACTAGCCGCCAATGTTTTAAGTATCCGCCAATGATCTGGGGCTGAGGCCTGCGGCATCTGATCGCCATGAGAGCTGCAATGGCCAATCTCGTCGCTTTCTGGCCGCTCTGGCTCACAATGGACCATTGAATGGCCAACAGAGCAAACACAATCGGGCTGAGACTCTTGTTTGTTGTTAGCGGGTGACAAATGTTATGCGAACGAGGCGCCAACGAGAGACTCTCAATTAAGTTGGAAGCGAAAGTTTGCCTAGCGGTCGGCCTGTTGCGCTGTTAGAATTTAGATTTGACCCTTGACTGGCCTACGGTGGGCGGACTTGCGCGCCAATGGAAACCCTAGCCAGCTGGCGCCATCACAATGGAACTCGGGCGGCTACCGCGCTGGCACGGCTAATTGATGTGGAGCCTGGATAATGGGCGAGCTCGGTTGCGCCGACGGCTTGAGCCGCTAATGGGCAACTCAGGTGACTGGAGTGGCCAGTTCCAGGTGTGCGGATCGTCGCCACTCTTGGCTGGGCCAGCGGCGAAGGAACCGCAACGAATGTTTCATCAATCGGCGGCCAACTTCCGCGTGCGCCCGCTGCTCCCTCCGCCCATTGTTGTTTGGCTTCAAGCTCGGCCGTCGCTCACTTTGGCCGGCCAGTCCGCGGAGCGGCCGGCGCAGTTTTGCCCGAAGTGGAGCGCCGCTCTCGCTAAACTCCGATGGCCAGCGGATTGATTTGTTTACCTTTGCTTATCGGCTACCTGTCTCACGCGACAGCCGAAGTTCGGCTCAGCGCGCGAGCTAACACACGCCGGCAAACAAAGGGCACGCAGCCGGCCGCCTCATTGTCCAGCTCGGCCCCTCGGCCGACCAAAGCAAGGGCTGCGCGAAACGAAACAAAAGAGGTTGCGATTTGCTTGATTCAACTCGACTTCACTCCCGTCCTCGCCGTCGCCCGATTGCAGGCAGCCTAAATGGGAAACTCGTGCTCATGGCGCCTTGATGAAGCTAATGCAATTTAAAGCAAAGGCGGATAGGAAAAAGTGGGAGGAGTGAAGCCGCGAATGGCATTTCCTCGCCGGGCGATGGCGGCCTGCGCTGGACGGTCAATGAATTCTTGGCCGCACTTTGAATGGATTGGATCCCATCCTCAACCATTCTCGGCCGGCCGGAATGTTTGGAGTCATGAGCATGGAGTCGTGGAACAACAAGGACGGCCAACACTGGCTTTGTTGGCTACCTGGGCCGAGCTGGCGCTCAGGTGGCGGCCCCCATCGCGCTCTTTGTTCCAAGTTTTTGTTCTCGCTTTCACTTTGGCTCTCTCGCGCAAACTCTCGCAAGCGCCGAGATTTCGGCCGCTAAACTGGCCGGAGCCGAGCAAAGCTGGCGGCCCATTCGGGTCTCTTTCCGTTTATGCGCCAGAAATTGCAGAAGCGCAAACCGCCACCACTTGCAGGCTGTGGCGGCGGCGGCGGTAGCAGCAGCAGCAGCAAGCACAACTTTGTATCTAGACAACTCAACTTTGCAATCGCCACTTGTGGCTTCAGTTCCTTCAAACAAGCAGACAGACGAGAGTGCTAAGTTGTGTTGGCGGCACGAGAGTTTTGCGCCCAGAGTGGAGGTTCGGGAAGCAAGCGGAGGTGAGCATCAACAAGAGCGACAGCAGTAACATCACGGAGTTGCAATGGAGGCACCACTGACACCAAGTCTTGTTTGGTAAGTTTGCGTCACTTTGATTGGCCGATTGCTTGAGCAAAGGGACCTAAAGCGGCCGGCTCGTTAATGGAACCCGCGACCGTCTTGCGTCTCTCTCCGCATCCAAAGTTCAGCTCACACTTGTTTGGCCACTCGGCTAAGGTGGCGGCGGCGGCGGCGGCGGCGGCGGTTTGAGTACGGACAACTTATGGCCAGATGGGCGCACGATCTCCACACTGAAGGTTCGCACTTTTTGCGCGGCCAATCGGGAAATCGTTTGTCTTTCCAGCTTAGCGGCCGGCTGGCGGCCAGCTCGAGCCGCTTGCTTTCCCGCAAACTCGGCTCGGCCAGGTTTGGGCCAACGGAGGGCGAGAACATAAGTCACAATTTGCATGTTTGCCACAATCGCGCCCGATTGTTGGCCATTCATCCTTTCTTTCACTAACTCGAAGCGCTCGCTCGCATCGGGCGGTGATCTTGCCAATAGCCGATAGTGGGCCAAACGAATTGCATTGAGGGGCGGCGGCGCATTGAGGAGCCAACCTTGCCACAAAAGAATACACATCGCGCGAGAAGGAGCCCTCCTGCTCACGCAACAGCAGCGGCGCCAGCAGCAGCAGCAGCAACAACAACACCGCTCGGCGACCTACTGGCCGAGCTGGCCTGTGTTCCTTCCGAGCCGGGCGGCTACCTTCCAGTGCTGGCTTCTATCCGCAGCCGGCCAACTGGCAGCGGATGGCCCGCAAATGGAGCCATCTCGGCGCTCGGCGCAGACGGCGGCGCCAACAACGGATCCTGTGGCTCTTGTTTGCTGTGACAACTTGTCGCCGCCCACTTTCTTCGCCCTCGCCCGTCCGCCCGCCGCATGCAAACCCTCTCTCTAGCTCTCGCTCTCCCCAAACCTGGCCGGCCGCCTCCCTCCGCCCTCATCCTTTCCCTCCGTCCGCAAAGAATCCACCTCGAGCTCGGCCGACAATCAATCGAGACGCGAGCGCTGCAAGTTGGCTCGAAAGGAGAGCCGCGACTCCTTGAGGCAACCAAACTCTCTCTCTCTCTCTTTCCACTCTCAGTCTCACCTGATAGGGCTGAAGCAAATTGCAAACTAACACCGTCATTCGAACAACAAACACCCTCTCTTGCCCATAGCCGAGCATCATTAGCATACACCTGCTTACATTTCAAGCTCCTAGAATGATAACTAGATAACTTTTGGATGGAATTTGGAAAGCTGCCGAACAAGTTAGTAGAGAAAAGTCGAAGAGAAATAACTGATCTCAGAACTGATGAAACCCGTTGAATTGGTTATACTTCAAGAATCAAAATCGCAAATCTCAGCAGCCATGACAGCAAGCAAACGCAAACAGTTGAGGCCCAACAAGTGGCTGATGGGCCTCATACCTGTGCTTCTACTGCTCCTAGTTGAGCCAATTGAAATGTGGCGAATCCTCGACTTGGCCGACCCGCGCTCGCTGAGCGTGATGCAACCGATGGCCAGCAGCCTGGTCTCTGCGCCGGCCAACCCGCCATCGAGCAACCAGATTCTGACTCCAGTTTTAAGCTCGAACAATCAGGCGGTGACGCTGCTCGAGCAAGCAAACAGGCTCTCGCCCCAAGTGGCCCCACCGAGCGTTTTAGACGCACCAACTGGCTCTCTATCGAGCTCAGCAGCCAGCACCTTGCCGGCGAGCAAGCCAGCCGAAAATGTAGCCCGCGATGCATCCTCGATGGTGGAATCACTATCTAGCGGCGTCGCTGCGGCCGCCTCCTCGGCAATCTCGTCAGCTGTTGCCTCAAGACTGGAACAGAAGGATGGCTCGGCCAGCTCAGCACCCTCGGCAGTCGGTAAGATAATTGACACAGCCCTGACCAAAGCGGCCGAGACGAGTCCCATCCAGAACTCAACGGCCGAAAAACTTTCAAACGCAGCCCTGCAGCTGCTAAAACCACGCAAATTTCCACTAAATTCCTCTGAGACCTCCGCAGCAAAGGGGCTGTCCTCTGCGGAGCAACAAATAATCAGCCAACACGCGAGAGTGCACCTGTCGGGCCACTCGCACCAGAGGCTCCTGCCTACGAAACAGCGCGACAACAAGCTCGGCTCCATGCTCGACTCTTCCGCTTCGAACAGCCGAGATTCTTCACTCTATTCGTTGCTTGGGAACTACAAAGCTGGCATCACAAGCAGAAGCTCCATTGTTAAGGCGATAAGCGACAATAAATTAGCGCGCAGTAAGTAGATTGCCGGTGGCCAATTTGGGCAGTCACGATATCAGGACTTCCGTCGCTCACAGGAGTCCAGCTGGTCGGCCCTCCAACAAAAACCGCCGCCTTATAACTTCACTAAACTGGACCTCCCTCCCTCTCTCTCTGTTCGTCCTCCTTTAACTTTCCATTACCTATGCGCCTACGCCAGCCCTGTCGACCGTCGGAAAATCAATCAGCGGTAACAAGTACGTTGCCGGAGCAGCCGCAGCCTCGGCCCTGGCCGCTCTCGGATTAACAATGAGCAAGCTCCTTGGTGTAAGTGGAGTCTCATCATTAACTTTTCCTTTTCAGACCGCCCATCCAAATGCAGCAGACTGCCACATTTGGATCCGCTCACTCTCTCCATCTTTCCGCCAAACAATCTGCAACTCCACCCTCTCTAACACAAACCTCCCACCCCAAAGCCTTACCTGTTCGCCGGAAGCTACTCGAAACTCAGCGACCCCATGATGAGCTCAGGCTCAGTCCTCAGCCCATCGGTAGCCAATTACATGAGCACCGACAGGAGCAACTTTCTCTACACAAGCCCCGCTGATTCCTTCTCCGCCTCTCTCCAGCAGCCTCTCACAAGATCACAGATACAGCAAAGCTCTCAGGTTCCGCCCCAGTTTGCCATCTACCCGTCCAATGCCGACTACAACATGTACGAGCCGGCGCTTGCTCAGGAGACGAGTCCGGCATTGCAGCAGACCTACTACCCGACTAGCCCATATCCAACCCAACTCATGCTGAGCCCACAAAGTTCCGATCAAATCTATCTCACCTATAGCCCAAAACCAACTGGAAAACCAGCAACAAAGGCCCAATTTGGGGCTCCCTCCGACACTGGTGGCCACTACAGCAACTTTTACGTCCAACAGGCCGGCCAACTGGGCGAGCAGACGGCGACAGGCAACCAGTTTGACACATATCAGGCCGGAATCCAATTGCTACCCCAAATGAGCAACAACTTTGACCTTTCGGATAAAAAATTTGCACTTGAACAAGCGACTGGAGGAAGGGCCGAGCAAGGCGAGGGAACACAACCCATGGTTCACGCACAGTCGAGCCAGTACGACCAGCTAACTCCGTCGGCTTCTCTTGAGAGCCCAACGGTCACCATGAGTCAACAGCAGCTCATTCAAAGCCTACAGCAACCAAAGTATCTGTCAAGCTCCAATGGCTCGCCAACTGGCCACCGCAGATCCGGAGCAGTCTCACTCAAAATGGATGAGGCGACAAGGAACCGTTTGTACGAGAACATACTTAGACATCAGCAAAACCAGAGGCTCGACCAACAATCAACTGCGATCGATAGGACAAATGAGTTTCAGGGCGACAGATTTCAGACTTCGTTCTATCCGAAACTTAACCAAAATGCCGATTCTATCGTTGCAAACAAGCCGGCGAAATCGAGCCGAGTGGAGCAAAATGTGAATGGAAACCCGTACGGCTCATTAGTCGGCGGCAACAAAGTGCTACAACAACAGGGTCTCTCAACAGCAAATCCTAGCTATCTGATAATCAGGCCGAAAACAAACAGCCTCCCGGAATCAAGTTCAAGCGGCGAGAGTGGGCTCGAGGCTAAGCTAGCCGAGGCCACTTTCGGTGCAGCCCAGAATTCAGCTGCGTGGAGATCCTTCGAGAATGGAGGCCAACAATTCAAGAAGCAGGACTTGCAAGGATCAGGCTGGCGCTCGCTGGAAATGTCCAAGCAAACCGCTAACCAGCCCGACCAAACGGCCAATGATGGCCAGCAATCGCCGGCGCAGCTTGAATCCGCAACAGGTGGCCAAGTTTACAATGCGGCCGCTAATGGGCCAGTGCAGGCACAGGATCCACTACTTCGTAATTCTAGGACACCGAGTCAGTCAAGTGTCAAAGCAGGCGCTCGCTATCCTATGGACAGTTTGCTGGCTTTTGGATCGAAAAAATCAGTTGGCTTCGCTGGACCGAATTCCTCCTCCCCATCGGAGCTCATAGAAGGCGACGGAGCCAAGGAGCAGACAAGCCAGAGGGACACAATCAATCTGTTCAAGACAAATAACCAGCTGGAGGAGAGCAGGACAAACTTAATTCAATTGACAGGTAGCGACTACGAAACTGGTAGTAACAGTAAAAATAATAATGTCATCGAAGCCTTTGATGCCAAAACAAATAGCAGCGCAAGTAACGCGCCTGGAGCTGGCGCAAAGGTTGCCTCTCGTTATGACACTGGCTCCATTATCGTCCTTCCAAACAACCGGTCGAGTGGAGCTTCCACTGACCATAAAGTTGGCGCCGAACAGGCCAACCAGCTGAGATTCTCGGCTGGAGACGAGGGAATGCGACAAGTTTATCGACAACAGCAGGAGCATTCGATTGAATTGCCAGCCAAAACGTCAAATGAGGAGACAAGTGAAGCCACCCACATAAGAGCCTTCACTGGCCTCTCCGGTGGCACCATTGGTGGTCAAGGCGGCGAGGGCGACGAATGAATGGCTTCATGGGTGACTAACGACCAAGCTGCCGCGATCTGAGGGAAGTCGGCCGAGTTAGAGCGACAAGACAAACAATTGTCGATAACTTAGGGGAACGAAATTGGCGTCACTGCTGAATCCAATGAACAGGATGACCATTTTCACTTTCATAGGACCGAGGACGGCTGACCGGATGCTAGCCAAACTGAATAGCTCGCATGGTGGCCGAGTGCTAGCTAAGTCAACGTCGTTTGTTTGAGGTCTCGAATGTTCCACTCCGTCAAACATGTCGTTGCATCGGAGGTAGACGGCAGTCTCGGCGAACAAGGAAAATCCGAACTAGAACGACGACTTTGTTTTTGTTGCAGCTGTTGCCTTCTCGTCCAACTCGCACTCTTCCCGAGACTACAATGAGAACCACCAGAGATGAGACAATATTGATGTCTGATTGTCTTAAAGCAACTTCCTAGAGGGATGTCAACATTCCATCTAATGTCTCAGCCAACTTGGACTTACAAATGGCCAAGCGCACACTGTAGAATAGATTCACATAAGTAATAACAGTCCCAATCTGGCTTAAGGTGCAACAATTAAAGATGTACATCCTGTTGTGAACAATCCTAAGCTTGACCGAATTCAAGCCCCAATCTCTACTCGCATTAGGCTCCCCCTAATCACTCAAATCAAAGTGGCTTCCATCCTACAGATGCTAAAAGCTAGGATTCATCCCGAGGTAAATGCGAGCAAATCGATTTTTGTACATTCTCTCACTCTCGAGGACACTTTGTTCGAGCCGTTTAAGAAGCGAGGTCACATTCTTTGGCAACTTACTGTTACAATTAAATTGACAGGATCTTAGCTCAATCGAATCTGAGCGTGAAAACTAACGAAACAATGTCTGTTTATCTAAGACCCCAAGCAAATGTATTTTACCTCCTGATACTCCTCGATTCCCAAGTCTCCACCCTCACGCCCAAGTCCGGACTCTTTAACACCACCGAAAGGAGCCTCGCAAGTGGATATTACACCCTCGTTCACTCCAACCATTCCGACTTCCAAGCGAGCTGACACCCGTTTGATTTGTGAGATGTTTTGCGAGTAAAAGTAACCCGCCAATCCATGTTTAACTGAGTTGGCCAGCTCAAGGGCTTCCTCTTCTGAATTAAATTTCACTATTGCTGCGAGCGGGCCAAAAGTTTCCTCTTGACAGCAGAGCATGTCGTGTTTGGCGTCTGAGATCAATGTTGGCTCAAAATGATTTTCTTTAGTTGATTTGCCCCCAAGTATCAACTTGGCACCTTTCTCAAGAGCATCCTTAACATGAGCCTCTACTTTTTCAACTGCACTCTTGTTTATAAGTGCACCTACGGTCGTCTTACTGTTTAGCGTGTCGCCAGTCTTCAACTTCTCTAACATCCTTGTTTTTAGTAGATCGATGAATTGGTCATAGACTCCTGCTTGAACTAGACAACGGTTTGCGGAAACACAAGTCTGTCCCGTGTTTCTGAATTTAGAGGCTATATAGCCATCGACCGCTTTACTTAAGTCTGCTGAATCGAATACCAAAAATGGAGCGTTGCCACCCAACTCTAGACAAACCCGCTTAACAGTTGACGCAGCCTGCTGGATAAGCAATTTGCCGACTGCTGAAGAACCTGTGAATGATATGACTCTCAAGTCATGAGCCTTGCACATGTGGAGGCCAATCTTGCTAGAGTTCTCGACGCTCGACGGCAAGACGTTTACAACCCCCTTTGGTATATCAAGTCCGTCGATTATTTTCGCTATTGCGAGTGCTGAATATGGAGTGTCGGGTGCAGGTTTGATAATAGCTGTGCAACCAGCCGCTAAAGCAGCTCCTAGCTTTCTGGTTATCATGGCATTCGGGAAGTTCCATGGAGTGATGATTCCAACTGGGCCGGCGGCTTGCCTGATATACATCAAAGTTTTTTCTGATGGACTAGGCAAAATGTGTCCCATAGCTGAACGTGCTTGATCTGCAAACCAATCGAAAAATGAGGCACCATACGCAATCTCACCCATCGCCTCACTTATTGGTTTACCTGATTCAATTGTGATAATTTCGGCCAACTCTTTTTGATTTGCCATCTGAGCTTCTGCCAGTTGACGTAGTAGCTTTGATCGGCTTTTTGAGCTTGTTTCGCTCCATTCTCTGAAAGCTTGGTGGGCAGCTTGAGCTGCTAGCATAAAATCTTGCTCATCGCAATCAGCTACCTCGCCGATAAGCTCACTAGTAGACGGATTGTTAACAGCAAATACCTGGTGACTATCTGATTCTAACCATGTTCCGTTGATGTAAGCTTGTGACTGTATGAAGCTATTGTTCCCTGTTGCATAAGTTCGGCCTATCTTGGGTATTGCGCGACATACTGTCGGCCTCAGCCTGCCGAACATCTCGCGACGTTGTATTATTCTGTAGATTTAAGGTAAGTGGTCGATAGGCTCGTATTAATAGTAGAAAAAAGATATTTAAATTGTGTAAACGGGAGTGGGTTGATGTATGAACATGAATAAGATGGTCTAGGTGTCCAGGTCCGTGTGTTTGACTTGAGCTGATTTGAGAGCGCGGGCTTATTTCGTATTTTTATCGGGCATGCGCGTGGTAGCGTTTGGCGCACGTTCAAGGAACAGTGAAAGCGAACGATGTTCGAAAAATTCGTTATCGACATCTTCTGTTACCAGAGGCATACATCTTATCTTATCTGGAGGAATTTCTGCTTAGATCCTGAAACTCTTATAACCAGAGACTCCGCAATCGGTTGCCAGTGTCAGCCATAGTTTGATCTATTCTAGCAACATTTATTCCCGGAAACTATCCAAATGAGTCGTCAAAGCGTGCGAAAAGTGAAGCTTACTAGCAAGTTCGAGGAATTTAGCACCTCGCGTCTTGCTAGCATCCAGCGGTTAGCTCACCCTCCAGATACCAGCAGTGCTAATCAAGAAGCTCCTGTTGAGGCTCCCCCAGCTAAACCTGAGAAGCAAGTGGTGACCCCTAAGATCGAACGCGAACCGCCAAGGATTATCGAAACTCCAAAGGCTCCAGAGCCACTAACTCACCCGCCTCCTGTTAAAGAACGAACTCCTCATAAAATCCTGAGGCAAAAAGCTGCATCAATTACGCCTATTCCAGCGTCTAGCTATGAAATTCATGGACCATCTCCTTATAGCCACATGACTCCCTTGCCCAAATTGACAGCAAATGGAAAAATTCGAGGCAGACCAAGAAAATGCTGGCAAAAAGCGGAGACAGTTGTCAAACCAATATCTTCAGCACGTGAGGAGTTAATGCGTTTACGCGAGGAAAATGCAAATTTGAGGAGTCAGCTCGAACAAAGAGGAGTTGAATATGAGGATCTCAAGCGTCAAAGTTCGTACACCGGTCAGACTGTGCCCAAAGGTGATTACGAAGATCTCAAAGAGAAATACAATAGAGACATCGCCAATGCGAAGCGGCACGAATGGTGTGTCGTTTGTCTGAATCCCTCGAGATATCATTGTTGCTGGAATACCACCTATTGTTCACAGAAATGTCAAGTCGCCGATTGGTATCAAAGACACATGAAATCATGCGAAAGGCGCAAAGCCCTTGATAAGACCTTACAATAATCTTCAGCATGACGATGTCCCTGATGCGAGTAAAGTTATGATCTTCAGACATTGCGAACCCCTTCTTCACATATACCATATAATCTGTTCAAGAAACGAATACGATTGTGCAAACAACCAAAATAAACTCTATCAACAACTCAAAGAATGCTCTGTACTCTAGATCGCTTCGAAAAATGGGCCAGATTTATTCGCCTTGATGTCCATCAGTAGAGGACCTCATATACTGTGGCTTTCTTTTCTCCTGAACCTGTAGCGAAGTATTTGTCGTCGCTACTTATATCGCATGATAGGACTGAGGAATTCTCTTGGAACTGAATTGTTGGACGAAAAAGAGGCGAAAGTTAGTGTTAATATGTTGATTGAGAATGCCTATTGAGATTCTATTAGTTATAACGCTTACCTTCATTATCTGCGGACAATTTATGGCTGGAGATCCGCATAAGTTGAGAAGTTTATCCTTTCCGGTGCTTATGAACCACTTGCCAGAGGCAGCAAATTTGAGCGCTAGAACACAACTGTCGTGCATCTTGAGTTGCATTTTCTCAGGTTTGTTATTGGTATTCATAACCTCAATAATACTGTTTTCCATTCCAACGGCTATGTAATCGCCACTAGGACAACAACCGAGAGAGAATATCTGTGAATTGAATTTTGTCTTCGTAACGTAGTCCTTCTCACCAACTATCTTATTTGAGTTCAAATTCCAAGACTTCAAAGTGGTATCCAATCCACCAGTCCAAAGAGTATTGCCATCGCTACTTATGTCTATACAGCTAGCACCATCTTCATGGCCCTGAAATTTTCCTATCAATTGAAGATTGTGTACATCATACAGTCCTATGGTTCCGTCACTGAAACAAGTGATACAGGTTTTTGAATCAGGACTGATGGCAAGCGCATAGCACGCAGTAGCTAGCTCTTTAAGTTCTCCAATCTTTATCGGACCACCATTAGCTAGGTCCCATACAGTAATGGGCGGTACCTCACCTCCAACAATAAGTTTCTTACCATCAGGGAGTAGCTTGCACGATCGAACATACGCATCCGGTGGCAGGCATGCAAGTTCAGCTACTGGGTTGTGGATTACTTTTGGAGCGCGCACTTCGTTATTGCTTTCAGAATTATCAAGAGACCAAACTTTAACAAAGCCCTTGCCGCCAGTGTAGATATTTCTGGTCGGATTACTTAAAGCTACGGCACAAACAACCTCGCCATGATCCAGACTATACACCTCTCTTGCTTTCTTCGGCACAGCAGGATCGGCTAGGTCCCTCGGCGAACATGGAATGAATTTGGGTCTGCCGTCAGAGTCAAGTTGTATGGAGTATGGCTCAGGTAATGGTCCGAATGGGACTTTGACCCCACCAGGACCAAGAGGAATGGGTATCCCATCCGGGCCGAGATGGCCTATGGGGAACATTGAACGGCCGTAACCGGCGAGACCAGGCATCATTGGATTTGACATCGCGGCACCCATTGGGCCCATGGGATCCGTCATAGAACCAGCAAGAGTGTTAGGCGAAGATTTCGTTTTGTGTGAACCTGAAGTTTTTGGTGAAGCCCTCTCTCTACCGCTTGGTCCACAACCACTAGTGACACTCGATGCCCTAGAAAGAGGCCGCTCTTTTTTCAGTCCCCTCTGACTCCAATCAATTGTGTTTCCATTTTCCCGTGGGGAGGCCGATCCATTATGGTGACTATTTGGTGAGCCGATACGCTCATCATTACCGTCAACAACTAAATCCTCGCTCTTCTCATCATCGCTAATCGAAGATGAATTGTTAAGCATAACTTGGTGCTGATTGTGGGAGGCTTCTTCGCTACGCCTTGCTTTTTTGGATGAATTTTGATGCTTTGAATCATTTAGTTGGGGGATACTGTGTCCATCTCTGTGATCTCTATCGCTTGTTGCACTTGAGCTGCTAGCGGCTCTTCGCTCGCTGTCGATAGAGTTTCGCGGTGGTTTACTGTGATTGAATGTACTGTTGCTGTTGTTATTCATAGGATTGTTGTCCATTGGCATTTGATTGTTTCTACTAGATGGTGGGTTCTCTTTGGGCATCACATGCGGGGGGAGAATGCCAGCTGGAACACCGGCTAAGATTCCTCCTCCACCCAAGCCGGGAATACCAGGAGCGCCCGACATAGCAAGAAGGCCGGCAGCGTTTGGTGGAGATGACATATTAAGACCAGGTTGGATCAAAGCTTGGGGTGGCAATCCGTGTAGCGGCGGACCGTGCGGAGGTAAATTGTGAGGGGGTAAGTTATGTGGGAGGTGAATGGGTGGGCCATGTGGCAGGCCATGAACACCAGGCATACCTGGCGTGCCAGGCATGGGTCTACCCAAACCGGGTATACCGCCACCCATTGAGGGATGTAACTCGGCCGCAGCATAGCCCTCGCGCATTTGTTGATCTACAATACTATTTAATTCTTCGGGGGAGACTTGTTTCGCCCGATCAACGGAGCTTGCGATTTGCGCTTGCTGATCATTTGAGACAATAGGTAATATATTAAGAATGATGTTATTCAACCTCTTGGCAATTTCTTTTTGCTTGCATACGTCCAGATGTAGCCCATAAGACATTTCGTAATACATAATGAAATGTTTATGCACCTCCGCCTTCTCATTGTGAAGTTTTTCAATCTCCATCCTCAGGCTATGATTGGCCGCTTGTAATGCATCGAACTCCTTTTTGATCCTATCACAACTCTCATTGACAACAGCTAGTGGGCCCGAGAATTGGCCTTGAGCTGGTGGCGGGGCTTGCGGGTTGTTTGGTGGGCCCGTGTGCCTAGTTTGATACATGATGTTGAATATTTGGGGGAGTTTGCCTCTGTCAGGTTGGAGCTAAATTTTGCGTGGCTAATGTTTCGGGTGATGAAGTTTGACAATACTAAGAAGAGGGTTAGAATGGCAAAGTTTTGTTATCGTTGCTGGTGGTTGCCTCTTTAGTAAACGCTTGCTTAGAGATTTATGGTTTTAGATGAGGGTCAAGTTTGAATCTTTGCATATATTCGAAAACTTTGCTAATAACATGAGGAGATGTAATGAGTTTTGAATTGAAGCTTGGGAGAGTTGTTGCCGATGGGAGGGGAGTGAGGTTTTTTAAAGTTTGAAACGAGCACCAAAATCTCACGCCGATAGAGCCGTGGGTGTTGTCATGATGAGGCCAGTGCGACTGAGGTGAGTTACTCGTCGTCCGCGTTGCTAGTTTCAATGGGATGGGATAAATTGAGAGGATTAGGATTGTCCAGTTGCATTTGGTGGCAACTCTAGTCGCTCAGCTGGCCTGATTGTTGATGGTTCCTTGTGGAGCGCTAGTTGTGTTACGTCAAATTTGAGTTTGCTGGTGAGGAGCGTTTGCAATGTGGATGAGTTGCGCTTGGGGTTGGTCGACGGCGGCGCTGGTTGGCTGGTGGAAATGTTGCTGGTTGCGACGACAATAGTGGTGGTAGTAGCAGTGATAATGGTGATAATAATATTGTGGCCTAGAGAGTATTGTTTCAATAGGCCGAGAGTTGAGGAGGAATCGGCGTGAAAATATCGCTTCTCCTGCCGACGACTAATTGTGTTTGGTGGTCGTGTCACTCAACTCCATTGGCGAGCAACGCAAAACGCGGAGGCAAAGCGAGCGAGGGCCAGCGAGAGAAAGAGAGAGAGAGGGAGGGAGAGAGAGACAGGCTGGGGGAGAGAGAGAGCAAATTATGATAGAAGTGGCGAATAGTGTGAAGCAAAGCAAATGAAAGCAAACAACATTTTCCAACATTCGCACCACAGTCTCCTATGGACTCGGGCGGCGCACACCAGCGAGCGGCAGCGCCAGCGCCAGCGGCGGCGGCAGCGCCAACGACTGGCAAAAGGCACAATGATGCACATGACTAGATGGGCAGCCAGCGGTGGCAGCGAGATGAGGCTGCGCTCCAAACTCGGCCGTTCAATGGACTTGTGGTCGGGCGAGCAAAGTGAGGGAGAGGCAGGACTGCGGCAGGACGGTCGGCGGGTCGCACTGTCGCCAAGCGGAGTGCGGACGCAGATTGGCAGTTTTGTTGCGCCGCTCGGCGGCCGCAACTGCCGCCTTGGTCGTCGCTGGCGGCGCCACCGCCGCTGTGGCGGCCAGCGCGAGCAGAGCGGGCCGCTGTGGCGAAACAACAGCCAGGCCGAACAGAGGCGGCATTACAACAATCAATTCTCTCGCCTGGCCCGAGGCGCGCGAGCTCGGCCGAAGGGAGAGGCGAAGGGATGGGAGAGGCGGCACGCTTTCGCGCAAGGGCTCGCCGGGCGCAGAGTTGGCGTGCGCAAGCAAAACCAAACCAGCGAGCTGGCCCCTGTTTGCGGGCCCAAGTTTGTGTGTTTTGCGCCACCACCTCGGCGGGGGCCTGTGCGAGCTCGCGCGGCTGCGCTCGGGCCCGTTGCGTGCCCCCAACACGCCACGCCTGCCCGCTAGCCCCGTGCGTCCGTCCGACTGTGCGGGCGGCGCTCTTCCCACGCGCGGCGCACGCGCTCCCGCCCGTCCGCCTACCCGCCGCAGCCGCCGTTGCGAGAACCTAATTGAGTGGCTGGGCAGCAACCGCCGCCAATGAACCTAGACGCGCCGCTAGCCCGCCCGCCCGCACAGGCTGACAGCTTGCGCCCCCGGGACGGTCGGCCCGCACGCCCCCGAGAGGCGCCTCCCACGCCCACTCGGCCCCACGCACGCGCCAGTGCAACCTGTCGCTCGCTTGCCCAACACCATCAGTGGCCTTACGCTCAACCTAATTGATTTCGAGCAAAACGATTGGGCAACAGCGTTGACTCGCGCTGAGTTCGAGGCCGCCGGACGAGCGCTGCCCAGTGGGCCCAGCTGACCGCCAGCCTGTTCGCATATTGGAGCCACGCAACTCTGCTCAGCGGCCGCTCGAGACACTCGGCCGGCGCCGATAAGATCTGGCCAACGGCGGCCACCGGAAGGCACGGCGCCCCTTCGCGCGTAAGCCTAAGCGACCTCAGCGGGCCGACTTCCTCCCTCGTCCAGTTCGCTTGGCTTGTTTCGCCGGAAGCGACAAAATCGACTGTCTCCGTGCTCCTTCCCGTCGCCAACCAAATGGGCGAGGGAATCATGAGGCTCGCGGGCTCGCAAGCCAGCGCGGGGCAAAATAACGACGGCTGTGCGTCTGCTGATGTTGCTGGCGTGGTTGTTGTCGGATGGCCGCCATTAGTTTGCCCAACTGGCGGCCGTCTGCACGAGCCGAGTGCCGTAATTGTTATCAGGCTACTTGTTTATGAACTGACCAATTGGCCGGCCGCCCCGCGCTGTCATGCCTCGGCTCGGCCTCGGCCTCAGCCTGGGCCGATTGCACACGGCCGGCCCGCCGCCAGGTAATTCCGGCCCATTTATTATCTGATTCCGGATTTATGCTTTAGTTTTTATTTCTGTGGTTTGCTGTAAACAACGTGCCGTATGTAATGCATACTATGCATAAACCCCCGCCTTTCGTTCTTAACAACTCCAAATGTGGCTTTCAATCTGCGAGAATCCTCATGGTCCTTGAAAGACAGAAATAACAACGGATGTTGCGGCTGGCAGATCGAAAGAAACTTATGGGTAGACTTGGTACCGAAAACTATTTTTATTGTCCAGCCTTGGTTTGTCAGAAAGGAGCTTTGGCGAATTTTGCAGGTGTATTCCTAGCGACGCGTCACTCAAGCGGCGCGAGGAACTGCGTCAGAAAAGCGCGAAGGGACATCGGGTCGCAAAACCTTACGTTAATCTGGAAAACTTGGTCAATTAAACATTAAAAGATTGGGTTCAGTTTAAGAATTTGTCTAGGTTGATTCTTTTTTGCACCTCGAGATGTCTTCAGATTCTTCTTGGGTTAAGTCTTGTGACTGCAGACACTCAAGTTGGATATTGCGCCGTTTTAGTTCTGCCAAGATCAGAGCTACTTGTTCTCTTAGGTGATTCACCTCGTGATTTCGATCAGAATGCTCGGCCTCTAGTTGGGCCATTATCTGCTCACGTTTAGATACACTATCCTCCCTCCTAGCTACTTCTTCTCGTTCCCGCTGGAGGTGCATACAACACTCCTGAAGCTTGAGATACAAGTCGTTGTTCTTATTTCTGCGTTTTTGTGCTTGCTCTAATGCCTCATCCAGAGCTTGACGCTTTTGCCTGCATATCTGGTCCTCGCTGGGATCACTCTTGAATTGAAGATGCCGGTTCAGCTCTTCCCTTATTTCTCGTTTCCACTCTGCTTGCAGTGGAAGCCAGCGCTCTTTGGATATCCTATCAACCTCATGTATGGCTCCCTTGAGTATCATGCAGATCTGTTGGAAGGATAACCTTTCCTTAGGTTGAGCCTTCCAGCAACCGTTCAAAATACGACTGAAACCCTCCGGAAAGCTTCGAGGAATTGGTAACCTGAATGAGTCATTGCCTACAGCCCAAACGACTACCGAGCTATCCAAATTTTTGTATGGCTCGTCGCCAGTTAAGATTTCCCAAAGCACAACACCGTAAGACCAGACGTCGACTGGGAATGAGTATGGCTCGCTTCTTATAACTTCTGGCGCCATGTAAGCGTGGGTCCCCGCATAACTTATGCTGGTCACAGGTAGTTTGTCATTGAATACTTTGTGCGTCCCAAAATCGGAAATCTTCAGAACATCGTTGTGGGTGAGTAGAATGTTCGAAAGTTTTAGGTCACGATGTATTATATTTTTCGAGTGTAAATACTTCATTCCACTGGCTACCTGTTGAGTGAAGTCGCTCAATATTGTCGACGAAAACTGCCCACCGCTTTGGATGTGTTCGTGTAAGGTTCCATAGGGACACCATTCCATGCTGATATAGTAATAATTGGCGTTCTCAGATATGCCACGAAACTTGATTATATTCTTGTGGTTCAGTTCTCTCAAATGTCTGATTTTGGTCAATGAAACTTCTTTAACCCGTTTTACAGCCACCGGAGTATTGCTCATTTTACCATAAAATACATCTCCTTGTGATCCGCAACGTTGAAAATCGTTTCTGCACATCCGTATTCGTTCGAAGGGAACTTCCCAATCATCTTCTACGTGCTTATGGTGATGTATTTGCTCATCTTGTTTTGCTAGTTCACGTATTTTCGTCATGAAGTTCTGGAACGAGAAACCCAACCATTGAGAGCTATCACCAGTTTCAGGTTGTTTATCCATGGTGAGATTCTGCTGTGGATCGTAAGATTCTGTTGATTGCTTAGAAACAATCTCGAGTAGAGTCTCCATCTTGGGCATGACTAGATGGGCGGCCAGCGGTGGCAGCGAGATGAGGCACAGCGCCCCTTCGCGCGTAAGCCTAAGCGACCTCAGCGGGCCGACTTCCTCCCTCGTCCAGTTCGCTTGGCTTGTTTCGCCGGAAGCGACAAAATCGACTGTCTCCGTGCTCCTTCCCGTCGCCAACCAAATGGGCGAGGGAATCATGAGGCTCGCGGGCTCGCAAGCCAGCGCGGGGCAAAATAACGACGGCTGTGCGTCTGCTGATGTTGCTGGCGTGGTTGTTGTCGGATGGCCGCCATTAGTTTGCCCAACTGGCGGCCGTCTGCACGAGCCGAGTGCCGTAATTGTTATCAGGCTACTTGTTTATGAACTGACCAATTGGCCGGCCGCCCCGCGCTGTCACGCCTCGGCTCGGCCTCAGCCTCAGCCTGGGCCGATTGCACACGGCCGGCCCGCCGCCAGGTAATTCCGGCCCAGCCTCCGCCGCCGGTGGCCCCCAAAGGCGAGCCCAACCAGCCAAATGGAATCACCTCCTCGCCGGCGCCTCCATGACAAATTTCCGGTTCCCTAAGTCTCGTGTTTGCGCACGTGCGCCCCCTGTTTGCCGCCCACTCGCTCCCGTTGGCGCCGGACGGAAGTGCTCTTGGTTTCGCTCGAGTTGGCCGAGTTCGGCCCGTCGGCGGCGGCGGCTGCTCCAAGAGCAGCGAGCGGCGACCCATTAAGATGGCTCGCTGATGCCTGGCGTCGTCGCTCCGTCGACCTGCCTGCGTTGGCGGCGGCGGCGGCGGCGGCAAGAGCAGAGCTCCTCCTGCTCACCTCCGACCGCCCCAGCCACACTGACCCCGTGATGCCACCCTCCTCTGGCCAACCCATCGCGAGCCTGGCGACGTACAATTAGCGCGCCCAGCAAGCCGCCCCCACGCGCGACTGTCGTTGGCAACTGATCGATTTTAGGGGGCCACTCGGCCCATGTGTGCTGCGCGAGTTCTGAGCGCCATCTTTTGGGCCATGCCGCTCGCAGGTACCACTGAGGGCCAATCAGCTCCTCCTCACATCACCAATATCGCCTCTGCTCGCCTCCATGAGCAGGCTGAGCTCGGTGGGTCCAGTTATCGCGCTTAGCAGGACGACCGAGGTCGCTGGCGGGCAGTGTCGATGGAGAAATTTCAAAGTCAAAGCAGCTCTGTCATCAGGCCCACTTGTTTCAGCGGGTTCGCTCGAAAATCGCTTAGAAATGGATTTAGAATTAGAGTTAAAATTATAATTATAATTCGAACTTCGGATCCGAGCTAACGGCGACGGGCGGAGGTGGCACAACTTGTGGCTGGCGAAGGGGCGGCTTGCGCGCAGATGAACAAGCGACGCCCAATTCCATAAAAGGAGCGCTCGAATGTTGCCGCTCAAGTTGGGACACCGCAAGGCTCAATGTGTGTCAAGTGCATCACTTGGAATAAGCGACCGAGGCAATCGCCTGCCTTCATCTCGCTCGCTCAGTTTGTTTGCGCTAAATGTGCGTATGCGCGGATTGAGAACAGCTAGGCCGAAAGCAGAGCCAAGATTAAGTTGCGAGCGCATCAACATAGAACACATGTTCACTCTCTCAATCCCAAGCCCATTCTGCCAGCGACCGAGCGAGAGAGAGAGAGAGCGAGCGGGGAAGCTGTTGCGCCTCGGTCCATCCATTCGCGGCCACTTGGAACTGAACCCTTTATTACTTGACTAAAACTTCACCTATTTTGACCCACTCTCAGGCCAGATTTGCAAATCCTCCCAAAGAGGCCTAATAACGAGCTATTGTAACTTATTAGCGCTTTGAAAGTCTATGCAGGTATTGTTGTTGCACTAACAGGGGAAGGGGCAAGCAGCGGCCTGGGAGACCCACTGGCACCTAGTGCATTTTTGAGGCCTAACGCGAGACTCAGTATCAAGTTTCAGAAATTTGCAAAATTCAAGACTCAAACACGAACTCAGGATGCCTGAAAGCGGATTCCTGATGCCGGAACCCTCGTGGGATCTGAGGATCTTTGTGCCGGATCTACAGGTTGAGAGAACCTTGCGCGTCAGGGGCGATATGCACATCGGCGGCGTTATGCTGAAGCTAGTCGAGGAGCTCGATATCTCTGTTGATTGGTCGGACCATGCCTTCTGGTGGCCGAAAAAGAATTGCTGGCTCACAAAGACACGTCAAACGCTCAATCATTATGGAGTTCAAGCGGATTCCTTCTTGAATTTTACCCCAATGCACAAGCCATTGCGTGTCCAATTGCCAGACCTACGATACGTCGACGCAAGGGTAGACTTTTCTGTAGAATGTTTTATTGCCGTCAAGTTGCTTTGCAAGGAGCTTGGTATACGCCATTCGGAGGAGCTCTCATTTTGTAGACCTCTTAGTCAGGAGCATTTGCGAAAAAACTACCAAACTGTTGGGGTTACGCCCAAACAACGCGGTTACGTTCAAGGCGGAGCGCCCGGCAATACCAGTACCTATGGGTCCTTGAGACCGGGAGCAAATAGCACCCTCAATGGAAAGGCAAGTCCTTATGTAGCTAGCCAGTCTGGAACCATTGATACGCGAAGCCATTCACCTGATATAACATCAACGCTGTCTCGGCACGCATCATATAGAGGTTTCACTTCAACATACAGCACCACCATGCTCGTCGAAGATCTAAAAAATCTCGAAATATCAAATAGTCCTCACTCCCCCTCATCTGACGCAAAGAACTCACTTCTATACCCAAAAAGTTTAGCTGAAAAGGCTCGCCTGAATGCTGGCTGGCTAGACTCGCACCTGTCTTTGTTTCAGCAGAATGTTCGCGATTTTGATACTTTACAACTGAAGTTTAAATATAGCGAATTCTACGATCTGAACCCGAAACTTGACATGGCTCGAATCAATCAAATCTACGAGCAAGCCAAGTGGTCCTTACTAACCGAGGAAATTGAATGCTCGGAAGATGAAATGATGATGTTTGGTGCGCTTCAATATCAGATTCAGCAACAAGCTAGCAATCCGATACCGGAAGATATCGGCAACACTAACGACGACATTGATGCTGCGCTGACCGAACTACAGTTACAACTCGAAGGCGGGGTAACAACATTCAATGAGAGAACCTCGTTCAATACTCAATCATACAACCCTACTGCCACTCAGAGCATGATCCAGGGCGCACAATTAGGAGGTCGAAATCTCGTGTCGCCACATCAGCCAGCCGACATGAACGGTGTAACGGTGCTTGGCACAATTGAACTATGTGACTCGATCAGGTTCATGAGGCTGAGAAAGTTCACCTTCAAGACTTTTAAGAGACTATTTTTCGTTTTTCGCGACACCACATTGACCGCTTATAGGAACAAGGACGATAGAATGCGTGATGAGGCTGCGTTTGCAATAGATGTCCGAGGTTGCGATGTAACTCCAGACGTTTACGTCAATCATGGAAAGTATGGTGTTAAGCTATCAACACCAGGTATAGATGGTATGACAGAATATTTGTTGAGATTTGATACTGAGAACCAGTATGCTAAATGGATGGCTGCTTTCAAATTAGCCTCTAGAGGCAAACCAATCACTGATCCCTCTTATGAAGAGGAAGTGCGCACAACTTTAGAGCTTTTTAACCTACAATACCCCCAGCAAGTATCAGTTTCACCATCACTGTCCAGTAACAACAATATCAAAATCGACGACTATGTTGCACCCAAACATTATAGATCTCGTGGAAGGATCGGCCGATCAGCTGCAACCAGAATTTTGGAGGCCCACTCAAACGTCAAGTACCTATCGGCAACTGAGTGTAAATTAAATTACATCAAAGCATGGAGGGCACTTCCGGACTATGGCATCCACATGTTCGTGGTTAAGTTCGGCGGTAGCAATAGAGAGGAGATACTCGGCATAGCGTCAAATAGATTGATCAGGATTGATGCCAGCAACGGCGACCACCTAAGAGTGTGGCCATTTTCGCGAATGAAAACTTGGCGAGTTAACTGGGACAGTCGACAAGTTCTCGTGCAATCTGAAGATGGTGAGGTGTCATTTTCATGTCTGAGCGCCGATTGTAAAATACCACACGAATTCATCGGCGGCTACGTGTTCTTATCCATGAGATCCAAAGACAACAACCAAACCCTGAACGAAGACCTGTTCTACAAGTTGACAAAAGGCTGGGATGACTGAGTCATATATCATTACAAACTCCAACTAACCATATTAAATGTGAACTCATCTTATTGCTGTAAGCTTTGTTGACACAATCGGCTCGGATTCACAACTTAGTGCTGCGATAAACTGTAGATAAGGCAGCTTCATTTTATGGAGTTCCGCTTGAATTTGGGCGCTCTCGGGGCTTGAAATAGAGAGAAACGGTTGAAAATTAGCGCATTTGTGCGGCAAGGTTGTGATTGAGGGCCAGACATTGGCGTTATAAAATGGCGCCCATTTAAACAAGTGAGTGGCTTTATAACAAGTTATGCCCAAATTTCCAAATCCGACCCTCCATAACGACTAGAAGCCACCAGCGCTCCGAAACAGTCTACCGCCCTCTCTCTTTCTTGCATTCTTGTTTGGCAGGATTCAATTCGTATTCCGCTCACGCGCTGTCGGATACATGCGGATGTCGTTGTAGCTTGCCGGCACATCCTGCCCTTGGTTAGTCCGTTCCATCATTCGGGAAGCGATGATTGCTTTTAATTGTCATGGTTTATGTTGGTAAACTGACGAGAAGCTTGGCAAACTGCAGCTGATGGAGTTGAATAATAGACTTGTGCATTATTCTAACTAACAATAAATAAATGAGCCTCATAGCCCTCGGGCGGCTTGAAGGCAACTAACATTTGCTGCAAGTGCACCAGCCGCTTGCCTGCGCTTGCTCCGAGAGACCCATTGAAGCGTCTGGCCAAAATTTAGGATTCTCTAACAGTTAACTCATGATGAGAGAGGGAGGGACGGAGGGAGTCAGAGTCATGAAGGCAGCCAGCCAGCGAGCAAAGCAACTGCCTCGCTTGCGTTGAATGCGATGCAACGAGCTTATCATCGACAAAAGCATACATGGAGCTATCGTGAAGTTTGTTGAATTGGATCATCAGATAATCGTAACGCTAACTACAGAAGCAACACGAGAGCCGATGGCGGAAAATTGCGAGCGAGATTGAGTGCCAAGCGTTAGATTGAATTCTCGAGCAAGGTTTCTAAAACGGTGCTCCAGTCCACCCATGCTCTGTTCGCGGCATTCGCACTTCCAATTGCACTTGTCTTGGAAGATCAGTGTTGCCAGATAGGGTGAAAGAGCTAAAACATCAAGACTCGAGAGAGCCCAAGTTCTGCGGCGACAGCGGTAGAAGCAACGACAACAGCTTCCAAAAACGAGGAAGAGGCGCAGCCGCGAGCAAGGGGCTAGGTTGGCTGGAGGAACTTACGAGAGTTTAAGGAAGCGATAGCTCTTCTCACTTCCAGTCGAAGTCTGTCAAGGTTTGAAAGTATACATGATCACACAGGGAAGGTACTTTAGCGGCTGCTAAAGCAGAATCAAGTGCACACTAGGCTTCAAGTGAGTTTTGTGAAGCTCGCCTTCCCTACAACGGAAAGTATCACGAAATCATCAGATGGCTAAGAAGGACAAGGCGCTCACGGAGAGCCAGTTCCAGAACGGCCAAACCATCAGATATATTGATGATGCGGATTCGGTCACAAATCGAGACGCTTTGCTCGAAGTTGGAGGCCAACAAGTCCATGCAAAAAGCTCTGATAAGCAAGTCAAGACACAGAAATATCGGCCGAGAGAGCAATGGCGCAGCAAAGCCGAGTTTGTTCTATCTTGCATTGCTTTTGCCGTCGGATTGGGTAACGTGTGGAGGTTAGTTTGCTTGCGCCTTTGAGTCTTATTGGATCTGGCTCACAATCGAATCTCTCTAACTCTAGTCTTTGAAATCTTCTAGATTTCCCTACCTCTGCTACAAGAATGGCGGTGGCGCGTTTATGGTTCCCTATGTGATTTGTGTCGTTACTGCCGGAATCCCAATCCTCATACTAGAGGCTGGAATTGGTCAGTATTGGCAGACTGGAGGCTTGACAGTATGGAAGAACTTATGTCCAATCTCGAAAGGCGTCGGAGTTGGTTCAATAGTGGCTTTGTTCTTACTAAACATCTACTATATTGTAATTCTCGCTTGGGCCCTACTTTACATGTTCTTCTCATTCCAGTCGCCATTGCCATGGTCCTCCTGCGGCAACAAGTGGAACTCTCCAAATTGTGTTTCAATCATCAAGAACAACGAAACTAGAAGCCAAATGTCGAACTTGTATGGATCAGCACTGAACTCCTCACAGAGCCGTAGATTCGATTCAACGGTTGAGTTTTGGGAGAACAGAATATTACAAATAACTGACGGGATCGACAATGTTGGCGGCATCCAATGGGAGCTCGCCTTTTGTCTAGCTCTTGTCTGGATTGTTTGCTTCTTTTGCATCTGGAAAGGTATCAAGTCAACAGGAAAATCAGCATACATTATCGCCTTGCTTCCATACATCTCGCTCACCATACTGCTGATTAGAGGACTAACGCTACCTGGTTGTCTCAAAGGTTTAGAATTTTACCTGAAGCCAAACTTTTCAAAGATTACAGACTTCAATGTCTGGGCCGATGCTGGAACGCAAATCTTCTTCTCTTACGCACTAGCTCTAGGTTGCCTGACCGCATTGGGAAGTTATAATCCCTTCAACAATGATTTCTACAAGCAGCTCGTCTTTGTTGCCACTCTAGACAGTTCAACTTCTGTCTTTGCTGGCTTTGCCATCTTTTCCGTGCTTGGATTTATGGCCGAACAACGGGGAGTTGATGTGAGCCAAGTGGCCGAGAAAGGACCTGGACTAGCGTTCATCGTGTATCCTCAAGCTGTTGCTCAGATGCCCTTGGCACCATTCTGGGCAGTGCAATTTTTCGCCATGATACTGTTATTGGGCATTGGAAGCCAGTTTGTATCTGTAGAAGGATTTATTACAGCAGTTGTGGATCTATTTCCGGGCTATCTGAGGGTTGGCAAGAGACGAGAGTGGTTCATTGGTGCCACTTGTCTTGTATCATTTCTCATCGGTCTAACCATGGTCACAAGAGGAGGAATATACGTATTCCAATTGTTTGACTACTATGCAGCCAGTGGTATGTGCCTACTGTTCCTATGTTTCTGCGAATGTCTCGTGGTCAGTTGGATCTATGGCGTGGACAAGTTCGTAGACAACATCAAGGAGATGATTGGCTATAAACCATTCATGTGGTTCGCGCTCTGCTGGAAGTACTTGTCGCCGATACTGACTGGAAGCATTCTTGTCATGTTGCTCATCGACTTCAAGCCGCTCAAGTACAACGATATCTATGAATTTCCACCATGGGCAACAGCTTTAGGGTGGGCAATGGCAATGAGTTCAATCCTGCAAGTGCCCATATACGCCATCTATGCCATGATGACAACTCCAGGTTCGATGAGAGAGCGATGGCGTGTACTAACGCTACCAACCCCATCACCTGTGAATGTGGCCCGGGCAAGTGGATCCAACATGCCATTAGCATAGGTCACAGAGACGCTGATTACAGCAGTTTGTGAAAGTATTTCCAATAACATACGCAACAATTTACAAGAAATATAACAAAGGCTATACCTAGGGCAACAAGTTCACCATGATATACATATGATTTAGCATCGTTTACAATTAGCATAAGATATACAAGTCGCATTACGCGAAAATAACTCAACGAGAGAATCCAGATGGAACATATTGAGGACTGTTCCACATTTTTAGTCAATCAGCAAGTTTTCAATTAGAAAATATAGAGGACAAACTTCCACCGCTGGGAGAATCGTTTGATAAATTGGTCGATACAATATCGGGGTGTAATCATAAGTAATGTGCTGGATAAGACAGATCTAGCCGACAATCCAAGTGGTTAGAGTTTAGTTCAATTCAAACTGGTGCTAAGCTAGCATAGCTCTTCTATCAACTCAGGATCTTCACACCATAAAATCTATAAGTTCCAAAATAACTCCAGATTTGTCAATCAAAGAACGTTACTCACCAATTGCAACCTGACGCATCGCTAATGTACGTGGATCTCATAGAATGCAACTCGCTATTAGAGGAGACCTGAAACTTACAGAAAGCAGAGCTGCCAGAACTTTTGGTTTCGAGTTCGAGAACAAGTAGCCATGTAGAAGAAAATTCGTCAACGTATAATTGTAGCCGGAGCTAACATTACCGAATCGGTGATAATTCTACAGGTCTCGCATCTGTATTGTCAAACTGAGCAGGTAATTGTTATCGGTATACGTTCACATTCAAGATATATCTTTGTACAATATATATTCATAACCTGTATTCAATCCATTTGTCCGACACCAGAGGGTGTCAAATATTTTGTATGGATAGATGAATGAGCTCCAGCCAGTCAGAGTAGTTCGAATTTAGCCGGAAGAACGCTGTGAATCTAGTCCAAGGAACAATTGTGGTAATTCTCAATCGCAACTAACAATCTGCACTATGTAAGCTTTAATTCAAGGCCTGGCATACTGCCTGAAATTTGCTCAAAAGAAAAGTTTTTCACAAGTTTTTCTGTGAAACGAGGCGTGCGCTTTCCGGTGAACATGAATAAAAATTCTGTCATCCGATTAAGGGATCTAAACAGATCTAAGCTGAGGTTGATACAAGAGGACAACGACAAGAACATTAATAAAACCTAACCATCATCACCTTATCCACAAACTGTAGTCCATCAAAAGTGCGATGCGACTAAAAACAGCATCTTAGGTGCCCATGAGAGCGAAATGACTTTTGTTCCTGTTGGATAAATCACTGCGCCCCCATGTGCACTGGCGGCCAGATGACGGCCACAAATGAGATCGATTCAGCTCAAGATAAGGCTGTGATACGTCCATGACTAAAACATGGCCGAGAGAGCCTAGATCATAGTGTTTGGCCATCGACCAATGTACTGCTCATGTAGGGATAAGGACGACTGTAGTAACATTCTTCGAAAGGGTCTGCCCCTCTTGTGTGGATATGCCCTCGAGAAGATGCTCCATGAGTACGGTGTCGACGTGCAACTTTACTCGCACGAACACCAGTACGAGCGCTTCCTGCCAATATATGATGGAAAAGTAATGAATGGCACGGAAGATCCCGACGACCCGTACAGGAATCCTTTGGGTCCAGTTCATGTAATCAGTGGGTCTGCTGGCTGCCAAGAGCGCCTGGACCCATTTATAGACAATAAAGCGCCAGGTTCTGTGATTCAAACCTCTGATTATGGATACACCATGCTAGAGGCAAGCCGCTGTGAGTTACGCTTCAAGCAGATTTCTGACGACAAATCTGGTTCGATAGTAGACGAATTTGTTATCACCAAGAAAAGACAAAATTTTCCAAAGCTTTCTGAGCTAGCCCATAACTGTAACAAAACTCATCGTCTCTCTCGTGATGAAACGGTCTGTCTAATCTTCATTCCTCGAGAACGCAAACTTGACATTGAGAGAGGGTGAAACCATGAATAAACATTATGCATATGATATACCTTATTGAATCCCTATCCGATTCTACCTATTTGGCTCATGGTTGTGATGCACTGTCGACCATGATGTCCGTAAGGCAGATGAACGAGCCCAACCCTTCTGTTACAACATGAAATCCCCAAGCTTGCAACCGAAACTCCTCTCGAGGTTAGATATAGTGCTGAGTCCAATACCTGTTCTTAACTGCTCGACCTGATAGGACCTAGTAAGCCCAAGAGGCCAAGGGTGATAGCTTGGATCTATTTTTAGATTCAACCATCTGAGGTTGCATCTATTCGAGAGAGCTTCTCTTTCAATGCAAAATTTGTCCTCCAGATGCAGGACGACTGGGGAGAGCTTATTGAACCGTAGATGTTCAAAAATATTGACCATCCTTATCATGCGTCGAATATCTTTGGTTTTGCTAGCAGTGCTAGTGTATGCTGGTAGCAACTTCAAGGTCGATGGATCAAACAACCTCGCACTTGATCAAGCAGACTCTAATCTCGTAGAGACTCAAGAAAGTGCTGCTAGAAACTACATCTACTCTTCTGGAGCTTCGAGAGTGCGCGATCTTGTTGGATTCTATGAATCGATGAGTGGTGACAATGAGTCGAGCAATCGTGACAAACAGAATAAGATAATTAGCCTGAGTGAGGCTGCCAACAAGCTCAGGTTCCTCACTGATGGCCTCCCTCTCGACACAAAGTGCAACAAGTATGTAAAGTTGATCAATCGACCAAATATTAGAACCTACTCCACAGTCAACCTGCTTGTGGCGGAAGAGAAGTTGGCAATTGAAACAGTTCAGCTGAACGCAAACCTGGTCTCTCAACTGATGGGTGAGAGGCAATTCGATGCGTTGGGAAGGATCCAAACCATAATTCAATCCTTAGAAGCTGAGAAAGAGAATTCGAAATCATCCTACACCCCAGCGGTTCAAAAGGACCTACTCGATTGCATTGATTACTATATCTATAGGCACCAGCGAGCAACTTCCGGCTTGATAGTCTTTGCGCGCGAGGCCAAAGAGGAGCTCGCGCGAAGGGGTGATCAACTCGACAGCTCAGTTGTGTTATCTAAAAAATTCTCTAGCTCAATGGATAAAATTAGGAGGATTGAAATTGAAGAAAATGAAACAAAAGTAAGGAACAGCTCTGTTTGGTTGAATGAACTCTCAAAACTTCATCAGCTGGTCGTCGAAAATCACTATGATATACCTAAGGTTGTCCGGAACTTTGTAACCGAACCTCGGCGACTTGATCGCATGAACGACTGCAACATTGTTCTCACTAGACTTGCAACACTCAAGGAGCAGATACTCTCGAAAGAATCTGTGGGTAACAATATCGACTCCGACGACGAATATAAGCAGCTTCTAAACGAGTATGCTGAGCTGGTCGAACAGAATAACGATTTAGTTCGAGAAGAGCTCAAAACTTTCATCAAGATTCCACATCGACAACAATTAAACGATAGAGAAATCGTTGGACTTCCTCCGAATGAACCAACATCTGAGACCGCTGTCCAGTCCGAGCCAGAGGTGGCCACTGAAATTGCCATAGAGGTTCAAGGCAATCAGGATGAGCTTCAAACAACACCTGTAACAGTTACAAACCCGACGATCATCAAAGACCATTGCAAGGAATCCCTCGATAAATTTAATAACCTACGGTCGTTAAATATAAGGAGTGCTAATCTTAGTCAGGTCGTATCGTTGACTGATCATATGATAAAGTTTAAGAGAGAATGCTTGAGTGGCGAGTCAAATAATGACCTGCAAAACCAGAGTCGCTGGTCAATGATATCAACGATGAAGAGGTTAAATCTTTGGTGCTCCAATAGACTCAGGAGTAATAACCTTGAGGATGGTGAAAGGCACTCGATTCTTGAGGTTATGGAAACAATACGCAACATTTGATGACATTTTAGAGTTCATCTAGCAAGCCGCTGATGCTCCTGGTATCACACAGCACCCCAGATGAAATTCATGACCTCACTGTGCCTCTATGAGAATCAAAGTTAATAGATGAACCAAAGTTTCGATTCGGGTCGGGAGACTAAACAAATTGTCAAATTTCTCGAACAAATACAGGCGGGATGCTTGAGAAAAGTTGACACGGTCGATAGTGAGACATGGGTAGCATAGAGCGCTCAGGTGTACATAAAACGGAGAGACCTATCACGGAAGTTTCTTCAGGTAATCTATCGATGACCTTTCCGTAATACGAATTTTAATTCGGCTTTGAACGAGATGTTAGGAGACAGTGAAGTATCCGCAGTCTAATCTTTTGGATCTGGTGGCATTGTATTTTGCAGCTTCATTGCCTCATCATAACTTGGCAAATCTTCATTAGATGGTCGAATGTTTTCGCGCTCTTCAGGACAACTAGGATAAATCTCCTCAAATTTAGGGGGAGGATTGTTGAGAGATTGTTGGCTGCCGGCAAAATTGTTGTCGGAGAGAATATCGTTCAATCTTCGATTGCCATTGTTAAGGAAGAAGTCCGTGTCATTGTAATTTCCCGATTCATCTATGGGCATTGCTTGCCTATCGGATGTCCTTCGATTAAGATGATGATGGCCATTGACGGCCGCAATAAAGGGATGCAACCAAGCGGAGGAGCTCTGATTCTGGTGCCTGAATGAGCTTCCATGGTGCAGCCTCCTGTCAGTGGATGGTGAGTTTCTATAGATGTTCGATGTTCTTAGCTTACGCAACTTCGCAGTCACAATCAATATTAGCAGTAATATCCAAATCAAAACTATGGTCACGAATGAGAATTGAGTAGCTGACACGCCAGTTGTATAATTTTGCGGGAGTTCATTAATATCAAATATCTTCTGGCATTCTCTAGATATCACATTGTAAATTTGTCCTTGCCTACAATTGATTCGACCATCAGGACTGCCGCTCAGACTGATGGGAACGCAACCAAATGAAGACTGGTTGGCTTCGTAATACAAGTGTAAGGGCGGCTTGCAGGTGCAACGAAATCTACGAGCATCACAAATTAAATCGTCATAGATGCATGGAGCACCATAATGCGGCTTGAACTGATGGGTAGCATGAGAGTGACAATCCTTCAACAACATATCACGATTTCTTGAAGTGGGCAAACATTTTTTGGAAACTGGGTCATAAAGGTGAAGCGGACTTGTGTATGCTGCGGGCGGTAGTGAGCCCGAGGAAACGTTATTCGTCGCGGAGTGGTACTTGTGGAATCCATTTGGTTGGCCACAAGTACAAGGATGTGCAAACTTCCTGGACAATGGGGCCCGGCAAGCCCTTTTCGGCAGAGCCTGGGGCAGGGAAGCTTGTGAGGGTGAGGCCTGAATTTCGGCTGTTGGCATAGGAAAAAAGCTGTGAGTTGTAACGATTTTGTCTGGTATTTTGTCGGTTGTGTTGATTTGAACGGCAGATTTGCTCATGGAGCGACCCATCACCAGCCGAGTGACTATTTCCGAGAAGGAGCCTGAGCTCGGCGGAGGTTCAAGTTGTTGGTGTCTGTTTTGATCGGTTGTTGGTTTGCCCGAATAAGTGGAGCTATTGTCGTGCTTAGAGTCCATGTTTCGGTTGGTTGTTCAATTTTCTAACATCTTGCCAATAATAGTTCAGGTGTGTTGATTAGCAAGGTTGATGTGATTTGTGGTTTTAGCCAATATTGTCCAGCTTGTCTAAGCTAGTTTGGCTCAACTAAGCAATCGGACTCGTCTCACGGCGTAGCTAGCATTGGATTTGTTTTTACAGCTTAATCCCAAATTGGAGAGCGTTTGAGTGAAAGGTTCCAATGGGTGTGCTTTGTGTTGTTGTGACGAAATAAGAGCACAGAGGGAATGGAGCTCAACTCTGGACAGCGCAATATAGACACAATTGAGACCAGGCGAGCGGGCAAATGTTTGGCTGGTTCGATGAAGATGATGGAGTGCAATGAGCGTGTTATCGCCGAGGAGAGGAGATGGTTTTTTGGGTGCGCGATAGGGTTTGTGTGGCGGCTAGAGGGCCAACTTGGTGGGCCTGCTACTGCAACTTAATCCTTGGCAGAGTGTCGATCCCATTGGCCACCATTCGCGTTCCTGTTTGGTCCGAGTTCCCCTGTCCTGTGCTATTTCTCGCCTTTGCGCGCACCTGCAAGCTCACTAGTTCGGCCCAAAACTACAACGTCGATATTGGCTGGTGGAGTTGGAACAATTCCCTCTCTCTCTCGCTCCTTTCCAATCCAATCTCCTCCTCGCTCGCTGCTCCTGGCCAACACGCTTTGTTTGCCGCCAATTAGAGTGCCGTTTGCTCACTCGCTCTGGCTGGCTTTGGTTTGGTTTGGTCCGTACACAATATGCTGGTTGCGAGTCACCTAGAGAGGAAGCGAGAGATAGGCAATCGGTGGGGAGACAATAAGAGTCGCACTGTGCGAGCGGGGAGCAAAGCGGAGTTGAGTTGAGCGCAACACAACGGCGCCAGACTGTAGCTTGAGCGAGCAAAATGTTGCCAAACGCAGAGGGAGCCCATCGAACGAGAGAGGAGAGGAGAGGAGCCATTGAGTGTTGGCAAGCGACTGTATTTATTTTTGGGCTCACATTAGCGCCTTTCTCCTCGCTCGGCCTTGTCGTCTCCCCCCCCCCTCGATGGCTCATTGTTGTCGGCCGGCTGCTCGTTCGAGTGGCTGGCGGCGAGCGCGGTGCAAGTTGCGCAAATTAGTGCGCCAAACGCGCGCTCAGGCTGGCGGGAGGGGCGAACGGGCGGCGGGCGAGGAGCGGCAGCGAGACAGTGGCGACAACAATTGGTCTCGCTCGCGTCCGCAGAGGAGCAGGTGAACTGGCTTGTGCGCAGCGGCCGCCTGCTCTGGGCGCCGCAGCTCGCGCGCACAAGAGGGCCCCCAGGGCGCGCCGCCAGATGCCGCCAGCCGAGCGAGCCTTGCGAGGGGCTCGCCTGCGCGGGCTCGCCCACGACGCCCGCTGCGCTGGCCCGGGTTCGCTCGGCTGGCGGCTGGCGGCTAGTGTTGCGCAAGCGAGCCGAGCTCACGTCAGCTGGGCCCAACTTGGCCGGCCACTCGAACGGGCGAAAGCGCGCCGAGCTGGCAAACAAATGGCCGCTCGTGTGTTGCCCCTTGGCGTCGCTCGACGACCGCAGCGCAACGGCTAGCCCGAGCCCGAGATTTGCTGCTGGCTTCGCTGGAGCAAGCAAAACAAACTGTTGCTCTCCAGCGGCTCGCCTAGCTCGGCTAAGCAAATTGGCCCGGCCCAGTCCAGGCCGACAAGCCGCCTGGGCCGGCGGGCCAAAGCGAGAGCGGCCGAGGGGAGCGCCCGACAGGAGTTCAGTTGGTGCGCGTTGCCGAAATTGGGACATTGGCGCGCTTGCTTGCGGCGTTGCGAGAGTGGCGTCAGACTTCCTGGTGCTTGGCGCTGTCCATGAACTAGATGGAGGAGGGGGCGAGAGAGTGGGCGCTTTGTGCGCCGCTCGCAGGGCGCTCGGCTCGCATCCTTGGCGGCCGCCTGATTGGCCTGGCGCCCGCTCGCTTCGGGCCACTTTGTCCCGAAATGGGACTCTCACCCGGCTCATTATCTTGCGCTTCCAATCAGCAGCCGAGTGAGGACGAGCGAGTCCGGCCATCTCGCGCCCTGGCTGGCCCGCACTGCCGGCTGGGCTCGGCCGGCTCTTTGTGGCCGGCGCGGCCGCTTGCGGCAACCCTCGGCCCTGCTCCTTGTTCCCTGCCGGCCAACCGAGAGGGCCCGCGACTGCGAGTGCGAGTGCGAGCGCCGCGCTCGTGCAACGCGCCCGCCGCCCAGAGCAGGGAGGGCGGCCCGAGCGAGAGCGGCGGCGACGGCGACGGCGGCCGCAACAACCAAACAGAGGCAGCAGTCTTCGGGCCGGGCAAGCGGCCAGTTTGGGCCGGCCGCTCCACTGTGCGTGTGCGTGTGCGTGTGCGTGTGTGTTTGCATTTGACTCGAGACGCTTGCGAGCGTATCGCTCGCTGGCAGGCAGAGGGCGAGCGAGCGAGAGGGAGGCGGCGGCGGCTGCGGGGCAAGCAGGCGGCCGCTCGCTCGCTGACTGGCTCACTCAGCGCCGGCCACCGCCGCTCTTCATTAGAATCCTCATAATAATCGGCGTTATTATTCTCTCGCCAGAATAAGCAAACTCAGCTGCAACAGCAGCAGCCGCCACCGCCGCAACTCCTCCTCTCCAAGCGGCTCGCTCCCCTCGAATTGCACGCTAATTTCGCAAGCTAAACGGGCGACGAGGGAGAGAGGAAACGAGTTCACAGGAATTGAAGCGGCCGCCAGAGAGGAATCAGGTTGCCGCCTTTGGAAGCCCGAGGCGAGCGCAAGAGTTTGCCGCCAGCTTCCTGGTCGCCTTTCAGCCACAAAATTCGCTAGAATCGGCCAGCAGGAGGAGGAGGAGGAGGCGCGACCAAGCGGGCGGCCAGTCGAGCGCCGGCCATACTGCAGACGAAGTCGGCCCAGTTGCGCGCAAAAGCTCGCACCCAAGTGTCAAGCGAGCCGAGGAGAGAGGAAGGATGCAAAGCTGAGCCATGGGAGCCTTTGGCTCGTGTTTGGGCGTCGGCCGGCCCATCAAGGCGGCCGCCAACCAGCCAAGACTGCTCGGCTCAAACCTGGTCAACGTGGACGGCGCCCCCTTTGGGCCGGCGGGCGGGCCGGCGCGGCCCATGATGCGGCCGCCAAACTCAAGACAGGCCTACCTCTCAAGCGGACCCTCGAGCAAGGGCCCAATGCCAAAACTATTGCGCCAGTCGAGCTCACTCTCGGCGAGCAACCAGCAGCAGCAACAACAACAACAACAACTCCCACCCTACAACCAGAACTCGCCTTCGCAAACTGTCCCAAAGCTGGTCGACATCGACGACAATCCTCTCGCCTCGCCCTTCGATAAAACAAGCCAAAGTAGTCATTTAATCTGTAATAGGACCAAACAAATCAACGCCAACGCAGAGAATGGATCCGCGGGCGGACTTTTCATGCAAAGCATCAGGATGAACCCGAACGAGGTCAAAGTTTTAATTGCACTCTACGATTATGAGCCCAGAACAACGGAGGACCTCGGATTCAGGAAGGGCGAGCATCTTGAGACAACTGTCGGCCTTATGAATGGCGACTGGTGGCTGGCCAGATCGAAGTCAACTAAGAAGATTGGCTACGTTCCAAGCAACTATGTTGCCGAGCTCAAGTCACTTGGAGCAGAGCCCTGGTATTTGGGCAAGATTGGCCGCGCTGAAGCAGAGATGAGACTCAAGATGGCAGAGAACAAGGACGGAGCATTCATTATTCGCGACAGTGATACTACTGCTCATCAGTATAGTCTATCATTGAAACACGAAAACGATGTTAAACACTATAGAATTAGACACTTTGAAGCCGGCGGCTTCTACATTAATAAGAAGACAGTATTCTCCACAATTCACGACTTAGTATTGCACTACTCAAACGCACCCGATGGTCTTTGCATCAATCTTAGAGAGCCGTGTGCTTCAAGATTCGAGAAACCAACCACCGCAGGCCTGTCCTATGATACCTGTGATCGATGGGAAATTGATCGAAGCAAACTCACCCTCTTGCACGAACTTGGCCGCGGTCAGTTCGGACAAGTTTTTGAGGGTTTGTTCAACAACAAGACACGAGTAGCAATAAAAACTCTACGAAAGGGCTCCATGGACCCCCAAGACTTCCTGGGCGAAGCCCAAATCATGACCAAAATGCGACACGCAAATCTTGTACAACTTTACGCAGTTTGCACTAAAGAGGAACCTGTCTATATCATCACAGAATTGATGTCTAAAGGCGCTTTAATTAGCTACTTACAAACTGACGAAGGTAAATCATTGCCGCTAGTGGAATATATCAAGATGGCCACTCAAATAGCCGCCGGAATGTCTTACATCGAACACGAGAGGTACGTTCACCGGGATCTTGCAGCCAGGAACATCTTGGTGGGTGATAAAAACGTTTGCAAGATTGCTGACTTCGGATTGGCGCGTTTTATTAAGGAGACAGAGTACGAAGCTCGCGCTGGCGCTAGGTTTCCGATTAAGTGGACTGCACCTGAGGCAGCAAACTTTAGCAAATTTACTATCAAAAGTGATGTTTGGTCCTTTGGTATAGTACTATACGAAATTATAACCAAAGGAGGAACACCTTATCCAGATATGACCAATGCTGAGGTATTGAGTCGTATCGATAAGGGTTACAGGATGCCGCAACCACCCCAATGTGAGTCAAAATACTACAACATTATGGTCGAATGTTGGAACAAAGAGCCAAATAAGCGTCCAACATTTGAAACACTACATTGGAAGCTGAGCGATTACTTCACCTCAGATGAACAGTATAGAGAGGCCTCACAGTACCGGGACAGATAGTTTTACAAAAATTTTCATCTCACCGAGACAAATGCAATCAATACAAATTTTGGAATCCAAACCACAATCGCAACAATCCGCTCCTGAAGGAGTAATTTAATTTTCTTCAAATATTTTTGATATCAAGAAAACTTGACCCTGGAGGCCCAAGTTATTCCATGATACATGGTCGCTCAATGATACTCATGCCCAAAATTAGCAATCAACCAATTTCATCGCACCGTTACATTGATCAACTGCCCCGGTATAAGCAGCTTCTCTATCTGATCTCCTGAATCACTGCCCAGTTTGTATATATCGAAACCTTCAGATTAAAATATTCCTCATTAGAGAATATTCAAATTTGGTTCCTCTTTTCGCCATCAGCAAGCTCTATACTGAGCTCTGTGAGCTTTCTTAGTCTCGGTTACAGACATCAATGTCCCTATCCGGCTCCTCTGTTCCTTCGTCTCTTATCTCTGGAATATTTGTGCGTTGATTTCACTTAATTTAGAGCTTTGAGCACGATTAACGCGGCAAATATGTGATGAGACACTTACCACTAGATGAATTCTCTGGCTTGAATACAAGAGAGGCAGAATTGACACAGTATCTCCGCTTTGTCGGCATTGGGCCATCATCGAAGATATGACCCAAATGAGCTCTGCAGTTGGAGCATAAAATCTCGCTTCTGACCAGGTGTGGCTTTGTCCTAAGAAGCTCAAGGTCATCACCAACTGTTGAAATTCGCGTTGGGTACGGTTAGAGCGAAACGCCTCTTTTTGTCAACTTAAATCGAAATCCTACTCACTCAGTTGATAATCTCTCTCGATAGTGATCTTGCTCTTGTCAATCGAGTCAAAAAAGGCCGGCCAACCGCAACCCGAATCGAACTTTAACTTCGAAGTGAACAGATCTTGGCGGCAAACAATGCAACTGTAGGTTCCGGTTTCGAAGAAACGATCAAACCTGCCAGTCTGCGGCCTGCTAGGTGGATTAGTCTTAGTGCACAAATTGAACGGGGGACCTGTATGAATTAGGATCATACTTCTCGGTAAACTTCTCTTGAGTGACTTTGTATTGGAGGGGCGTCAACAACGATTTAAGTTTATCGTGGCGATTTACAAGCGATGCCATGCTGAGTTCAACACTACACTTTCTCTTCCTTGAGCTTCAAACTAACTTGAACTCTCGCTTGCTGGCTCGATTGTTTTAAATTGTCCCAATCGGATCATGAACTCCAAACAAGTGGAGCTAAAATAGGAGGAGAATATGCGCGAATTATCATGATGTTAGCTCCGGTTGAACTATCCATGGGACTTAGTCACTTGCATCAGAGCTGAGCATGACTGCAAACGATAAGCGATCTTATTCACTTGAGCAGATGTAACCAAAGTCGAGATGTGAGTTCTAATTTAGAGCTTTGCCACTCTGACTCCTAACGGCAAAACAAACAAACGGAGTCGACTGCGCAATTCAAGTAGAGCATCACATGAGTGAATGGCGAACCAATTTATTAGATAGAACGAGTCTTGTGATTTTCAACCAAAACTAGAGGCAGCGATCGGTATCTTCATTTCCTTCCTTAGATAGTTTCTTGAATAATGGAGCACCAGACGCCCTCAACCCATGCACATAAATTGCCCTGCAACATACCCATGGACACAATCGCCTTTCACGTGGGCCAACAATGGGCAAGTTTGCAGCTAAACTATGGCCAAGATTTTGGCCTCGATCACGAATTGAATTGTTTCCTCACCGGCGGCTCGACTGGGTTTGAGCACAATATAGGCCAATGTTTGCAAGCTCCAATTATACAGAGCAAACGGTTATAGCCCATCTCCTATCCTTGAGATTGAACCAGCAGCGAAAGCGAGACATCGGCAGCTGGTTCATGTGGTGGAGCCTCATCCAGAGCAGGCCCATCTTGACGGGCTTCGTCGCGCATGAGCACAGACGGGTTTGGTGCATTGGCGCACACACGCAAGGACAGTCCAAGGCTATGCAATCTTTGGTCCTGCGGCATTAAAATCCAATGTCAACGGCCAACTGTTGCGGTTGCGCAACAGCGGCCATTGGCTCGCGCACACCTGGTTCGAGTTGCTCGTTCGCGTTCAACGACCCCAGTTTGGCGGGCGGCCAGAGTTCATGGGCCCATATGGCGGGTTGCGCAACGCGCTGTGAGCGAAAGGTATGCTTGCTGCTGCCTCCTGGTGATGGCGGGCCCGGCGACCAGATGGCTGGCCGATCGAGAACTAGACCTCGCGTGTGGGAACGAAACGGATAACGGAGTCTCCTCGTGGCAACCCCACAAGTTCATGGACCCTCCGCCGCGGAGGAGAGGTAAGGGGGCGAACATCTGTTGCTCGATGTCGGGTTGCGCAACCGCCCTCCAGGGCCAACAAGGGTTGAGAAAGCGACAAACTTATACCCCGTCTGCGAGAGTAACGGGCCCATTTCCTGCTTTCCAGGAAACTTCGAACACTTCTAGTGGGAAAAGGTTTGCGTTCAGTACCAAAAGTGTTGAATTTTCCTCGAAACGAGTGTTGAAAGTGTTGCAACTCTTCTTCATTGTGCTCTACTTTTCCACTCGCGACCCCATTTCCCCCATTCGGCGACCCAGTTCCAACCTGAACTAGTTTCCAAATCTCCTTCTTGCCCCAAACTCTCGCCCCCATTGCTGTCTACGTTTGCCTCTGCAACCTGGTGACGGCCCCGCAAGCGTCTGCCATGCGCGACTGTTGGAACTAGAGCTGGACCCTCGGAAGGAGGGAAAAGAAGGCGACTCATTCGGCATTGATCAGGCCAAATTAGCCTCATTTTTTCAATCAAATGCGCTAATTACTCGGACACTAATTAGTGCTGAAAATCTTTCCGATCATGATTGCAGCCTCTCTTTCAGTGTCAGCTAGACTACAGGTTCGCCCCCAAAAACGAGCCATGGTCTTGTATTGGGATCTGAGCTCGGTGCATTTTGATCAGTACATTAGTTGGGGTATCTAGCTGGTGAAATTGTCTGAGAGCGCTGATCAAGGTCCCGTTCTCCTGGGATGAGATGAGATTGGAAAATACGCGCAGCAAATGGTGCAAACGAGAGTCTCTGGTTTGGGATGCTGCAATGTCAGTGTTGCTGATCGGCCCTCTTGAATCAAGCGTCTATGGCCCTCTTCGGCAAACAGGCGCCACCACAGCCATTGCTTCACCCCATTCCACGGAACTCTGCGCCCCAGGGAGGGTGCCTGTGTTTTAACGTGCGCCCCCATCCGGCGCTATTTCTTCAAATCGAACTCGCGTTGGCCCGCTTGTACGCTGCACGTAGCCACTAGCTGGCATGGCCTCAGTCGTGGCGCCAGTTTGGACGGAGCCTCTACGTTATGAGGCCCTGCAACGGACCTATGTGCGCGTACCGCGCGCTGCCTCCTAACAACCGACTCTGGCTCCAAACTGCCGCTAAACAAATGAGCCCCATCCAAATTGCTTATTGCGTCTGCTGTTCCTCAGGTTATCTCACTATTACGTTCAGGTTTAACATAAACAACAATTCAATAATCAAAATGATGCGCCAAAAAGAGGTGGCAAATCCAAACTTTGTTTGCTTGCGGCACAACTACCGCAAGATTATCAAAAGATGAAAGGAACTATTGTTCTCGGCCGTTAGAATCGGAAAACATGGAGGAAAAATACGAAAACTACCTCGAGTTCATCAAGGATAGCAAAACCTTCAACAATCTCCTCATAACTGAGAGGAGGTTGCGTCTTCCGTTCATTGATTCGCAAACTGGAGTTGCTCAAACTAACTGTTCCCTTTGGCGTTCAAAAGGTGAACGCCAAAATTTCCATAAAGAATCTGCCACTGGCACCCTTTTCAGTTATCCAGCCTCAAAATGGCAAAAAAGACAGCGGGACTATCTAGTCAAAATTGGTCCACCATTCGTGGGAAAAGTGGACCCAGTTGATCCAATTGAATGTGCACAAAATGTAGGAAACTTATACTCAGATAGGAACCAAGTCAATCCAAGTTGTAGCGGCCTAAATCGGCACTCTAACGGTCTGCCATGTTTGGTCCCATCGCGAGCTGATTCAACGGGCAGCCAGAGTTGTCACACTGTCGATTCAGATTCGAGAGATCTATCTATTGCAACAAGTCAGTCCTTCGAGAGTCCCAGGCATCAGATAGACGAAGAGCACTCATGCAATGGCTTCAACACAAGCCTTGAATTAAGCGATAGGTTACTTGATAAAGAGAGCTCAACTACCGCCAGCAGAGAAAGGATCATCTACAACGATTTGGATTCATCTTGCGAAGGAACGATCGAAAGAAACCACGAACAGACGATTGAACAACGAACAAAAACCTCCCTAGGGTTGCAGAGTAAAATAACCAAAAGAAAGAATATTGGCCAGAGCTTGATGAAGAGTCGTAGCATTTTGGTTAAAGGTGGCCAAAAGGCCCCGATTTTTGCTAGAGTTGACGAGGAGCCCCTCGTCAAGAACGAACTGGCCAACTCAAGCCAAGCCGTTCACCTGAGAACGACCGGTGTAGAAACTAACGGAAGTCGGCCATACGCTTGCTCAATCTGTGATCAGACTTATAAAACAAGACCAGGGCTGAGTTATCATTTTATCCACACTCATAACTCAACCTTGCCAAAGGCAGTGACAAACAAGAGTAAAAATTCGATCATAAGCTCTGATGTAACCAAATCAGGATCGCCGACACATGCAAAGAAGGTCGAAAAGTACGTTGAGCAGTCAATTTTGATCAAAAAGAAGGTGAAATGTTTGAAGAATACAAGATCGCAAGAGCGTGTTCTAGCCGAACCTCAGGACAAGATAGAAGGAATTTGCAAGACAGAAGCGCCACTTCCTATTGCCGCAGCATCGACTCCTTCAGAGTCAAACATGGAGAGAAGAGAGCATCTTGAGAATGGAGGAACAGTGAGCGCAAATCCGAATCTTGCTCACGAGGAAGATAGACTGTCACTTGAGTGCCACGAAAGAATAGAGGATAACAACAACCTCCAGGATAGATCAAAACTAAACGGAAATCTTGAGGCGCAGAATGATAGAACCGATGAGACAACAGCCGGAGAACGCGATTCCAAACGAGCCAAACAAAACTCCTTTTGCGACTTTTGCCTAGGGACGGCGGAAAGAAACCGCCGTACAAGAATGCCCGAAGAGCTCGTTTCGTGCTCTAGTTGTGGAAGCTCAGGTCACCCTTCGTGTTTGAGATTCTCAGACAATATAATGCTCTCAATACGAAAGTATAGCTGGCAATGCATTGAGTGCAAAACCTGCAGTACCTGCAAGAATGCCGACAATGAGGATCAACTATTGTTCTGCGATGACTGTGATAGAAGCTACCACACTTACTGCTTAAAACCTCCCCTGTTGGAACTTCCTGAGGGAAGCTGGAGTTGCCGATTATGCCTCATTGAATATCATCAGGAGAATCTATAAAGACCTTGGGATGTGAACGAGAAAATTCGATCGCTTTTTTGTTGAGTAGAGTTACAGTTTATCTTTGAGAAGATTTCATTCGTTGGGGATCTGGGGTGCTTTTGTTGATGTCAGCCCGGCACGCATGATTTCGTCGACCAGAAGTAGATTATTAGCAATAACTGAACAGGAGTTGATGAGCTGCTTTTTGACAGAATAATTGTCGAAAATTCCAACATCCACAGGGTTGATTGGCTCCCCACTGCTAAGATCTAAGCCGACGACTAGATCGTTCTCCGCGTGCTCGTGTATCATCTTGACCATGACGTCCTGTTGGTCGAATCCAGAATTAGCTGCAAGTGTCTTTGGTAATACGGTGAGAGCGTCAGCGAAAGCCTGGATGCCATACGATTTTTTATCTTTAATAGTGTTCTTGTACTTGAGTAGGTTAGTGTAAGCGGCTATCTCAAAGGCTCCAGCACCCGGAACTAAAGCCCTATCCTCGATTGCGTTCTTGACCGCACGTAAGCCGTCGTAGATGGCATCTTTGATCTGGGTCAAGGTATGTTTGGCTGCCGCCTTGATCAAAATGGTAGCTGAATTGACATTTTTAGAGCTCTCGACAAATGTGTACTTCTCTTCGCCTAAAACGTACTCATAAACCAAATCTGCCCTCCCCAGGCAATCTACTGAAAGATCTTCGACACTGTTGACAGCGTAACCGCCGAAACACAGAGGCATCCTCTCCATATTACGACGTTTGGCACGCCTTAAAGCCATGATACCGGCCTTGGCCAGCATATCTAAACTGTTTGGATCAATACCTTGTTGGTTATAAAGCAAAAAGCCTTGTCCTTTTTTGCAAACTTTCTCTTTCAGTTCGATAACTCTACGGCAGCGCTCATCAATGAATTTCCGCTCCGATTCGACAAGCCTCTCTCGTTCTTCGGCTGATTTATAGACAATAGTGGAGTGGACAGTTGACTTTTCGTACTCAAGGCTGACATTCAAACAAAGCACATAAACATCTTTCATGAGCTTTGGCATATCGGGATGACGTGCACCATGATCTAATACAAGACCCTTGATTAAGGATGTTTCTTCTTCGGTTTTATGATTCATTTCCATTATCTCAACCATGTGCAAGTCAATCGGCTGGTTAGGCACTCTTATAATATTGACAGCATCCACACAAATGCTAGTTAGATTGTCGGCTACCTTGGATTTAACTTTGGTTCTTAGACAGGTATTTGCCACTTTGTAGAGGAGATCCCTGTCATCTGGATCAATTGGAATTTTAACTTGCTCCAGAACTTCGAGGGTCCTTTTCTTAGCAAGCTCAAAACCGTCAGCTACCACACGTGGATGGAGACCATCACTGATATAGATCTCACTTTGCTTCAAAAGTTCACCGATGAGCAAGACTGTCGAGGTTGTACCATCCCCCGTCTGTTCATTCTGAGCCGTTGATGCCTTAGCGATCAAGGATGCAGTTGGGTGCTGTATTTGCATTTCGTGGAGTAGAACGTTTCCGTCTTTAGTTAGCTTTATTTCACCGCCTCCAGACACAAGCCTGAGATCGAGTTGTGAAAAATTTTGGGACAGTATTAGTTGGTGTCTTTAGGAAGCGAGCCAAGTTAGTTGAGAGTATACTTACATTTTCATTGTGCCGCGAGGTCCCAGATTGCTCTTAAGAACATCTTGCAGGCCCTTAGCTCCACTGATATTCACAGCCAATGCCTGAGAGTGCCTGACAATCTCAGCTTTTGGATTAAGAACTGACAAGGCCGACATTTCGAAATTCTTTGAAGGTAATCGGTATCAATGGTTGGGTAAGTTTTTGGTTGATTAGTTAAGTTCCACCTACATGCTCGAGAATACTCGTGATTCTTTAGCAGAGAACTTCAAAGAAAGCGTGCATCCAATGAGGTTGCGAGCGAAATAAAAGCGGTCGTTTTGAATTTTTGGATTGAATAAACACTGATCCCACCGCCAAATGGTTTTTCTTTGCAACTCAGACACTACGAATCGCTCCATCTTGTCATCAGCCTTGAAATATTGTACCCCAAACCTGTTCGGCCATTCTAACTCACATGCCTCTTGTCAAAATGGTCAAAAAGGAGAAAGAGCCCCAAAGTTATAAGCCAAAAGTGGGCGATAGGATCATATGCGAACACAAAGGCTACAAGTATGAAGCAAAGATCTTGAGCTCCCGAAAGAACCCCGATTCCCTGGACAAGAATCCAGAGATGCAATTTTTTGTCCACTATCAGGGTTGGAATAAAAACTGGGACGAATGGGTTGACGAGGCACGGGTGCATCAGTACAACGAGACTAATGTCGCCTCTATGAAAGACCAGCGAGTTCAATCCAAAGCTAAGGGAATTAACTCTGCCAGGAAAGCAAAATTAACATCTCAGCAAAGCCAGGCGAACATAAGCACGATCTCATCACAAGGTAGCGTTAGCGACTCGATTGTTGTTGAACCCGAAGAGCCTGTGCATCCCGAGAAAGAGGTCAAGATTAAGATTCCGGACGAACTCAAAAACTGGCTAATAGACGACGATAATAACGTGAAGAATAAGAAATTGACTATCCTACCCGCAAAGACAACCATCTCAACAATACTCAAAGATTTCGTAACCTACAAGAAAAATTCAACCAAAACGCCAGGCGACAAAGAGGTTATATTCAATGAGCTCACATTAGGAATTAGAGACTACTTCAATGTCATGCTGGGGGCTCATCTGCTCTATAAATTTGAGAGACTACAATATCAACTATTACTAAAAGACCATGGCAAAGATATCGATTTGACCAATCAATACGGAGTGATACACCTGGTTAGACTCTTCACAAAAATAGGCAGACCTCTGGCGGCAACAACACTGGATCCACAAAATGTACAGACAATAGTAAATTATATACAGGACCTGCTCAAATTTATTTCCAAGCAAGCTAACCTCTTTGATCTTGATAAGAATTATACTATTGCGCCTCCAGAGTATATTAAGAGCGCATTAAAGTGATGTTACCGCATTTTCAATGCTATAGATCATGGCAGGTCAATCAGAGATTGCAACCTCGTAGTAGCTACAGTCAGATCGATTGTTTGGTTTGTTGGGGAGACTGGCGGTGTTTGAAGTTGTTGCTGATTTGTAGATCGCTGTGGTTGTTCTTTCTTCTGGAGCTCCTGTTCTAATTCGACAACTTTACGTTCCAATTCTCGAATTCTCTTTCGGGCTTGAACCAGCTCTTTCTTCATATCAAAATCACGTCCTGAGGCGTCCAAAAACTTGCGGTAAGCAAGCTCGAACGCTTGGCCGATGGTGAGAGTTATCTCCTCTGATAGTTTGTCGCTAACAAATACAAAGCATTCATGACGATCAGATCCCTCTTGCACCTTGGTTATAAAACTTAGATACTTTCTTTCCGACTTATCGTCGGCACAGTATGAGATTCTATGTAAAGGAAATTGATGAATATTCTTCTTAGTTTTTGGTTCACGTATTGCAACTCCATCAATTGAAATTGTTAATTCAATTCTTTTTATCTTCTCGCCCTCGGACCTTCTAAGATGTTCCTGGAATTCCAGCTTTTTAATGCTTTCTTTCACAACCTCTAATCCCTTGGGTTGATCTACTTCCACATTACCGAGGAACTTTACCAAGTAAGCTACATGACCATTAACTAGTAAGGCGTCATCATGAATCCAACGCTTAGTTGCTGGGTTATGGTGACCATCTCCGCCTCCACCTGAAACAGTCGTGTGGCTTCTCGATAGTTTGGCGACGGGAGATGTCCATTTAAGTAGATTGGTAGCCATTCTTAATTTGACCATGTGGGCGAGTTTGTTCAACTTTATGATGTCGAAAACTGAGCTGGTTTCATACACGAGTAAGTTTGATCAATTCTGATTCCAATGTTACAGAACCTTGCTGACGGTTTGAGGCACCTTTGTGCTTGTGATAAACGGGTGCCATGGAATTTTGGTGATTGGAACTAGAATTAAGCCTTCTCAATCATTGCTTGGAATATGGCAACTATCTTATTGGGGACAAGAGAGCAAGTCTAGTTGATGTTGCTCGTTTTCGTATCAACTTGCTTGGTGGCTGATGTATTGTGCTTGCAATAGACGAGTTCGGTGTAATCCTATTGGAGAGACACATAACATAGAACTATGGCAACAATGAGAAAGACATTAAAATCATGATTCGGACGATTTCGTTCAACAGGACTTTGCTCGAATTTATAATCCGAAACATCACATGAAGAGCTCTACATGAACTTGGCGCACAGATCGCTCGTTCGAAAAAGTGGCTTCATGTCTGTTCTTGAACGACTACAATACTCACGAATAAAGTAAATAGATTCCAAGAACAGTAATGAACGGAACAAACAAAAGCTCATCTCATGTGGCTTGTGATTGGCATTATGGATCCAATTTTATCCATAAACTTGTGGGCAAAGCAACGGTTGCACGTTTGATCTAGATTCGAGCCTTCAGAGGCCACTTGGTGCTCGTTTGAGAGTTTCTCATCGAACAGCTGGTTCGTCGGATCGTCTAACATGATCTGAACTGCCAACCCCTGTTGCGAATCAGGTCAGCAGCATCCAATCATTAGCGGACTCGTATAGATCGGCACAAATCGAGTGACATTGGATGTGATGTGTTTTGATCCCCTTCAGGTGCTGCAGGATAACTCGTAAGTGATCCTCGCTCTTCAACGCAACTGAGAACCGAACTAAATACCTCGCGTTTAAAACAGGACCAAGGGCTGACCATAATCTCAACTTGCACACCTTCGCCTCCGTATCCACCACCCATCGTCCAGCGCCTGCTGCTGCGTAGTTCTTCTTTCTGATATTTACCAAGCGAGCCTTGAGGAGGGAGGCGCCTAAGCGAGCGAGGCAAGAACTCGGTGACTGTCCGCCATAGTTTGGGCCGTCGTCGTCGTTAAGCTTGCTTGTGGCCGTCTGGCGGCAAAGCACTGGGAAAATCTCGTCTGAAGCCACCGCTATCCTTGCTCCGCCTAGAGCGCCACCCTCGGCCACTTTTTTGCCACTTTCTGTTGTTGTTTTGTCAAAATCTAAATTCACCACATATTTGCCAACCGCTCCATTATGGCTACCAACTGTCACAATGATACGCAGTAATCGAGCGCGATTTACATAGGGCTGGCTGCCTTGCACAGTTTAGCACCAAGAACATTTGCTCAAATTTGTCGCCCATCCGTAATTGCGACCGAAAACCACCGACTCAACTATCGAACCCAACAACCTTACATGATCCAATCTAACCGAGCCCACCCCCTGGTTGGCCGACTCTACGACCCGTCCAAATTCCACCCAATCTGACCAAGTCCATCCAGGCGATCGAAAGTCTGTCAAGCCAAATTCCATGCAAAACTGCTCGAGGACAGCAGTCTGGTCGAGCAGAGAAACCAGAGCAGAGAGAGGGGCGATTTTTTAGGCAACCGGGGGACTGAACTGTCGCATGAAACCCGAAGAGAAGAGTATGGGTCAACCAGAGGATCCTCTCGTGGCGGCAGTGCGCGGTGACAAGAACTTAATGCCGTCGATGGTTGTGAGACAGCAGCAACAATTCAAAATGGGTATGAGTGCCAACGAAAAAGGTCCGGGTATTGCTAAGAGGAGTTCCGATGCGGCCAAAACTCGAACCCAAGGGCAACTGCCCTCTTGCCTAACCAATCTTGGCCAGCTTAAGGTGGCCGGCGAGCTTGGGGAGGTTGGCCAGCAACAGGCCCAAAGCCAACCATCCGACCATAGCGGACTTGTGCTGCCAAGGCGCCTGCTGCCACCTCATCCAGTTTCAGTTGCCCAGCCAATCATAAGGGATTTGAACAGGGAGCTCAAGTTCAATCAAATACGGGGTAAGAATGTCTTAGACCAAAAGTCTGAGCTCAAGAAGGCGCTAGAGAAACTAAACGAGACTAAGCGAAAGAGGGAAGCCGAACAAGAGCGGCTAAATAGGCGCACAAGCTTGGAATTGAGGTTAGAGGAGAGAGCCGAGCGGATTGCCAAAGAAACAAGCTCACAAGCCGACCAGCCAACTACCTGTAACTCGTTGGGCAATTTTAGTATAAAATCAATAACTAGATGAAAAGTTGATCCACAATGTCGGAAAAGAGGGATTAAATTGTTGTTGATTATGAGAATTGCGGAAATTGAGAGAAAAATAAACGCTATTCGCTCAGTTTCTTGATCTTGAGAGTGACCTCTACTTTATTCCGGCAAATAGTGCCATTTACGTGCATTTTGGTTTGGTCCTAGCCGAGGCTGAATCTGCGAGCAAATATTGTATTTATTTCAGGTTGTGAGTTTCGCAGACTTTTACGGCTCGCTTGCCAGACATGCGCCATACGCAAGGGCTTCACACGAACCAATGGCGAATATTTTCAGCTAGATAGTACGCAACCAGCTCCCTTGCGCAGAACTGGGGCCAAATGTGCGAGCTTGGAGGCTGCGATGTGCCTCGAGAATGGTGACGTGCTAAGCGGACCTTTGTTGTCCGAGCAAGCGCCTGATTTGGCCCAATTTTGCACATTATTGGTTCGAGAGGAGGGTAATTTATTATACAATTCAAACGCTCCCTCAATGTGCGTGAAATTGTATTGAAATCGTGAGCCTAGTATGGAAGATATTCTCGCCTGATGGAGGGAACCTAGAGGGTCCAACTGCTTAGCTTGGATAGCAAGTATTAGTTCCTGGAGGGTTAGAAGTAGGCAGAAAGCTAAAACATCTTCCTGAACCACAACCCGATGATTGAGGCACTGAAAGGGAAGTTTAACGTTATTGTAAGCGAGGGAAGTGCGGAGAGGAGAATGCGCCTGGATGGAACACGGAATCTTCAATCGAAGGTCATCCATCAACAGCAGCTCACTTGACCACTCCCACGCAAGCGTTACGTAAGAGGGAGGGTATGAAATTACGGTGCCACGGCTGAAGTAAAGAATGATTGAGAGGAATGGCTGATTCAAGACAGAATAGGGTCCATTCGGTTAGCGGCAACAATTTTGCTCCAGCAGCAACAATGAGCGCCAGTCAGTCCTCTGACACCACGCAACTGGAAGGAAACGCGAGGCAAGAATTGGCACTCATGGCTGATGGGCGAGATGGTGGCCGCGGAGATGGAAGTGAGAGCACTCAGGTAAACGCGTGCATGCCGCCCCATTATCAGACCGAGGGCGAGGAAATCGTTCGAGTTGTTTACCAAAGCAATGTAAATGGGACAATGGTTGGAGTTGAGTCGAGTTTGCTCAGCCCCAGCGAGCTGGAGGCTGCTTACAACTATGGCTCCGCGCCCACGGGCTACCAGGGCGAGTTTTCAGCGGCACCCCAATTCGAGCTGCAACAACAACAACAACCCTCTCGGGCAACCTCAACCTTGCCCTCGGTGGCCGAAGAGTCGAGCAGCGGGGCCGGAGTTCAACGCGACGGAAGTCTAGCTGGCGAATCCGGGCTTAGCGGTGAGCTCGTCGAGGAGCTCGCATCGAAGCCACCATCTCATGGTGCCGACATTGGAGTCGGCGACACAGGTGGCCACTTTGAGCAGCAGGCTCATATGTACACGAACGAAAAGTTTGCGAACCATTATCAGGAAGGTGAGCAGGTGGAGACGAATGCAATTTACTCTATTGTGAACAAACACTATAGGCCAAACTTGGACGAATCTCGCGGGCAGCAAGACATTCCGGCGCTCAACGAATCATTTTACGAACCACTGAGCACCTCTCTCGCCGACGGTTACTCGGCTCAAGCCACACTATATAATGACCAATCGTGCACATTCAATGCAGAAAATACGGACACATTACCGCTCAGACATCGTCCAATATTAAACGATGACTTGAGAGAGGAGGATGAGGCAGGTAAATCTCATTTGAACGGTGGAGGAATTGATGGGCCACCAACAATTGACGAAGTTGAGGAGATCAATGCTGAGATTGATCAGATTTTGTTCAGGCAAAAGCAGGGAGCCGCCGAGAGCGGAAGTTTTAAGAATAATTTTAGAAAAAAGTTGGGTGTCAGCGTGAGCTCAAACGAGAAAGATTTAGTTGCCCATCGACAAAACTTGAAAAATCTACAAGAGGCAGACGCTGTTGGCGAGCTAGAGGCGGAAGTTGAATTAGAGGAGGCAAGAAGTTCGCGGAAGTTCAAACGAACCCACTCGGTGTCGTTCAATGTTGGTTCAACGCGGTCCAGTAGGCATAGTGTTGATATTAGGAATTTGCCCTCGTATTTAACCATCAAGAGGGCGTCAATAGTTGACGTTGCCAAGGGGGCAATGTCGTCGTTAATGCATAGTTTTAGTAGCGGACAGAGTGTTAGTATTGTGAGTCAACGGCGTGACTCCTCTCCGGACGAGGAGCCCATTTTTGAGGAACCGATTGCGCCAACTCTCTCGCTTGGCCAAAGGGTTGCGCTGGTCAAAAGTAGTGGGGCCGAATTCGGTACTGTCGGCTGGATTGGCCAACTGCCAGACGTTGAGGACGACTGGATTGTGGGAGTCATTTTTGACAACAGGATTGGCAATTGTGATGGTGCCTATAATGGAATTCGTTATTTTTATGCTCGCGAAGATTACGCCATGTTCGTGCCGCTTTCGACGCTAACCAAGACGGACAATTACATTGGCCGGCCAGAGACAGGTACCATGTTGTCGCGAATGTCTGTCTCGTTGAAGCCTGGCCAGCTAATAAGTATTCAGCGGTCCTCAATAAGACTGCAACACTGTTTCCTTAACGCGCCGCATCAACGAGTTGGGCACGACGTCAGAGCCGTTAGCAATCGTTTGCATTGCCAGTGTCACAATTGTGGCCCCTGCGCTCACCTGAGCAAGCAGGGCCGGACTAGCGCAATACCTCACTTTGGAACCCATCATGTGCCAAACAAGAAGAACAGTCTTGCCCATGCGGCCGTTGAAATACTCGCCCATCATCATCATCACTATCATGAGGAGGAGCACAAGGAGGAGGATTATCAGTTTGGGGATAACGCAGCGCATGCATGCAACTACGTCAGATACAGTTGCTGCCAGCAAGCTGGCTCCTCTGGCCACGACTTCAGGGCCGATTGCGGGATGGTTAGGCCAGAGTTGCTGGACAATCTGATTCATGCGCCCCGTGCACCACACCGTAGGTCTCGTCTTACGCGGCGCCGAACTGCAAACGGGCGCTCGAACGCGAACATGCAACAGACTGGAGGGAACCAAAACTCGAGCTTGCTAGAAGCCGACCATGGTAGTCTCAAGTCAGGCGGGACAAGCGAGCTCGCAAGATGTGAAAGTGGCTCCGCCTCCTACTCTTCCTGCTCCTCCCGCTCCTCGTCCGACGAGGGCGATGCACGATACGATCGGCACACAAACAGTTACCAGTATGATAGCTCAACATACGAGCATGGAAATGGATTCTATAACACCATCGATAGTCGTATGAGCCTGATGGATCAACAGAGGTTCATTTACCAACGCGAATCCTCTGGTTTCCTACCAGGACAAGTGACGAGATTGAGCGACGACGAGCGCGAAGATGAGAGCGGTGGTCTTAGCTCAAGAATCAGGCGCTGTTTCGATTGCATTCGAGGGAGGGGAGGTCGTCGAAAGCGGAAACCACGAAAACATAAGCTCTCGGCCAGAAATCGAATGATCGAGTTCAGGCGCAGGCAATCAACATTCGTGCCCTCAACACTAGCGAAACCTCAAGAAGACTTTGCCTCCCATGGAATTGTAATAAATCAAGCTCCAGAAGTCGATCAAAACTCAGATTACTCGAGCTATCCTTCGAAGTCATCCTTCTCATCGGGCTCCAACTCGCCAGACCGTGGCTGCGACATCGCTGGTCAACTTGAGCCGAACGACAATCTGCAACAGCATGCCATGATCACCGAGCAAGCATTTCCAACCACCAATGATCAGCTAAAGTCCTCATATTGTTTGGCAGTCGAAAGCCAGGATCCACAGTTGGGTTATGATGATTACTCTCTTGGCGATACTTGTAGCTCATACAAGAAGGATGGACAGAGTCAAGAGTCAGCTTTAACGGATTTGGGATACTCTGATGCACTCACAAACAGCTCCAGTGACTCCCTCAAGCAAATAGTTGACCGATCGGTCAACGAGGAAGCACCACTTCCAGAATCAGACATTCCTAGCGTTATAGCCATATCGCCGCTATCCTCGAGCGACAGTCCTAACGAGCAAGTCGACATTTCATCGCCAACAGTTTCTGTGGCAGATCATCAGATGGAAGACGTATCTCAGGCGATGGAGAATCTGGACTTGACAAGTAACCATGACCTCAACGAACCTTGATCTATGAGGCCGTTGTAGGGCCCAAGTGCACTATGCAGTGGATCTCAACAATTTTTAATTCGTATCGCTGTAATTGTTAAGGTGCGACAGCATCCAATAAAGCCACAGGTTGATTCCTATCATTGAATAAGGGCGTGCTTCCGTGGCGGCGGAGGTTTTACCATGGGATGATACTGGCGACACGGCAGTCAGCCACCCTTGTACGCGTCTTCTATAATTCTATAAGTGGTCTTAAAAGTTGAAAGGGGGGCCCTGTGTCGCCACAGAGCCCGAATCAAAAATGGCGTACCCCATCTGGACCGATTTGGCCCAGTGAAGGTGTTCAACGACATGCGGAGTGCAGTGCACGCGCCTCCCACCTGCGGGACGGCCTTCTTGATCGCCATCCTCGCGGTACCAGGTAAGTATGCTTGAGAAGAGTGTGCTGCACAGATTAGTAAATTGGATGTACCCGGACTGAAACTGTTTTCTAACTAATCTAAAGTGATCATATTCCTCTTTGAACACTCCAAATATAAGAAAAATGAGAATATATGAGTGATTTCATAATTGATGAATGATTTTGTTCATGAGTTTGATTGTATTGAACGTTCAGACGAACCCGATCTTTCTTCGAACATGTTGTTGTGTCCAATGACAGTATCATGTGGCTGGATAAAATGGAGGGTCACTAATCCGACTTGAGATATCACGAATTTGATAAACCAGGCCGTCTACTTATCCCCGCTCGTCATAGACTTTTTCAAGTAGACGAATATCAATCGACATTGCCTAGTTCTAGGTATATTCGCCCTGGAATTCACAACTAGTTTTCATGGTTATTAACAATTGGAGCCAATTTGGCTCTTAAAATCTCGCAAGACAATGTCATTCATAAACATCATCAACGTGGACCAGCATAAGCAAGTAGATCTATTATGTACTATCCGATAGGATGGCACAAAGTCCTCAAGTTGGACACACGAAATGACAACGAGCCATGTGATATCCTAGCCATCCAAGCAAACCATGAACGAGAATTATTCTTTATCTTGACCACTAAAACTCTTCATCTATGGTCATCTAGACCTACAGTTGAGATCGTCTGCCACAGACGATCGAGGGAATCTTTGATCAAGGTCGGCTTAAACCAAAACGCAGTCTGGCGGACTGACTCTAGCGTGATTGTTGTGTCGACAAATAAGGATCAGCTCTTGTTCTATCAAATACGGAGAAGAATTGCTCCAGGATCGGCTGCCACTTATTTATTGTCCGGGTTGCCAGAAAGTGATAACTTATTCAAGATGCGTCATGATTCCCATAGCATCAACAACCTCTTGTTAGACGATTCAGCTAAGTTGCAGAAGAAGCTCCTGTCAAGTGATGAAACGATACCAGCCTTGTCAATATTCTCATTTGGTAAGCTTGACCTATCAGCGATTGGAGTCTCATGCATGATGTCCGCTGAAGAAGAGCTCGTTATCGGAGCCAGAAATGGCGATATGTATGGCATCAATTGGGATGGTAGTGCCGACAGCAAGTTTCCATGGTCTATTCCCAAGGAGTTTGTCACTGGATCTGAGTATATACAAGATCTCAAATTTTCCTCAGTGCTCTCAGGGTTCGCGTTGGTTTTTTCTAACGGCTCTATCGGTTTCATGCCCCTAAGATCAAGTCCAGAGAAGCATCTGGAGAATGGAAAAGCTGATAGTCACACTCCAGCTCCGAAAGAATCACGCATAAATATCCTCGCCGATATCGACGACGCAGTTTGTGCCGAGATCAATCACAAGAATCGGCTCGTTGCCTTCGGTCTGAAAAGTTCTAGAATTGTTGTCTGCGGTATAGGCGATTCTAACACATCGCTTGTGATAAATCATGTGCTCGAGCTTCAAGATGGAAAGCTTGCTCATGGTTCTTCACAACCAGGAGCAGTCAACTGCATGCGCTATTCGCCCGACAGCTTCGCATTGGCCACCTCATGGGATAACGGAGACTTCGCCATTTGGAGCGTCTTTGGTTCTCTCCTGTTTTGTACCAAACAATGGCAATCGGGTCTGTCAACCGGAACGTTGTTCACGCCAACCGAAGTTTCCTGCTTTGCATGGGGCCAAGAGGGCTATAGTTTGTGGTTGAACACAATTAGGGATCCCCACGATGATCACGACGATTTGCTTGATCCAGCCAAAGCCAATGACGACGATCGTCCTGAGGATTGTGATATGAAGAAGTCCGTCATCAGTTCAGATATAGAGTCAAGACAAGAAGTCGTCGTCATGTCAATAGCACACTCTGCTGCACCCTCTAGTCCTCATCTAACCTGCTCCTCAGATTCAATCATATTGATCAGTGAAGATCGGCTCTATGTGGGTCCAAGCGTTCCTCATAAGGCTGACTTCGATCATTGGCATGTAGTCGATGTACCGCCGCAGTATTTGGCCGCGAACTTTCCGATAAGGTATGCCACCATTGATAGAGAGTCCAAAAATCTGGCCATAGCGGGTAGCAAAGGTTTCGCTAGATACTCTATACAGTTCAACGAATGGAAATTCCTGTCGAAGCGAGCGCTTTCAAACAACTTCTGTGTATCAGGTGATATTATCTGGTGGACAAATTATTTGATACTATCATGTTTGAACTTGGACACCGACAACTTCGAGATTCGTGCTTACCTTGTACATGAGACAGTGAATTACGAACACCCTGTGGTTCAGACAACGACCGGCGAGATAATCAGGATGTCGATTTTCGAGAATAGACTGCTTGTTCTATATATCGATGGAACTTTAGGGATGTTCATGTTGAATTTAAGGCGAAAACCTAATTTTAGTAAACCGAAAGCCGTCCAAAATGCAACTAAGGTCGACGTCCCAAGTCCGGGAGACAATGAATTAGGTCCTTCAAGATCGACAAGATCTGACTCGATAATTAGCTTCAGCCAAACTTTAAGCAAGAATTTCAGTTCAGACATTTTCCTCCACATATCTCCAATAGAAAATCTGGTCATTTCGAATTTACAAGCAAATGCTCACTGTATATCTTCAATATCTCTCACTAGATTGCACTTCAAAAATAATAGATTCGACGATAGCATATTGATGAATGCTTGCGGAAAACTTTTCCTTCTCGAGCGAGAGGCACCCCCAGATTTAGCAACACCACATCCGCCAACCTCGGTTCATTCCGTTATAGAATCCAATGGCCTTTCACCGATTAACCGCAAGACGAGCGATCTCGATCTCAGAGTTCATCTAGCCAAGAGAACACCGGATCCCGTTTACTTTGCTTCGGCCTCTCTTAAGAATACAGTGGGATCAAGTGCCTTAACTAACATAACGTTCAAAGCTGTTTCTGTGATAGCCACAAATGTGGAACAATTCTGGATTTCGCCTGAAATCTCTAGTGCCTCCGATATGTCATATTTTAAGAAGTCACTTTGGTTATCTTGTGGCGGCTCCAACAATCACCTTCAGGTTTGGTTACCTTTGCTCAACGATAGCAGTGATCCACCCACTGACCTCTATGTTCCAGATCGTATAATGTTGCCCATAAAGTGTGACATATATCCGCTTGCAATCCGATCCTCTGCCCCAAATGTGATTGAGCCAGACGATGCTATAGTCCTTGGCGCTGAAAGTGACCTCTTATATAAAGACAACGATCTATTTCAACATTTTCCCTATTGTACAGTCAAGAGACAATGCAGAGTATACTTGCATAGGGTGCTAAGGGAGTTACTATTGAACCAGCATCTTGGATATTATGCCAGAAAAATTGCAGAAAGTTGCCAGTCTTTGCCATATTTTGCCCATTGTTTTGAGCTTCTTCTACATGAAGTCTTGGAAGAAGAGGCAACATCGCCAGTGCCTCTACCGGATCCGATGTTACCACAGATTGTGAGGTTCATCAAAGAGTTTCCGGTATACTTGGAGACGGTTGTCCACTGTGCACGTAAATCTGAATTGTCCATGTGGTCACACTTGTTTGATGAGCGAGCTGTGGGAAACCCAAGAAGATTATTCCAAGATTGTCTCGAAAAGCGGAAACTCGACACTGCTGCCTCTTGTCTAATTATACTGCAAAGTTTAGATAGAAATATAGTCTCCCAGAGGATGGTTAAAGAACTGATCAAAGCTGCAGAGGAGGATCAAAAATACAACCATCTGATTAAGGACTTGGAGATTTTCTTGAATCGAGCAGAACTCGACTATATCAGTACTGGTGAATCTGCCAAGACAAATCTATAGCAACTATCTGTGCAATCGGATAAATTTGTTACCCATCTAAAAAATTGAATCTCACTGGTGAGCAACGATTTTTGAATATTCGACACAGCAAGCTACTTGAAACTATGATTGATTTTGGGTGAGGCTAGGTTTATTTTAAGTTGGAGGCTAGATATTCTTATCTGCTAATGTGTTGTCGTTTCCGTTGCAATCTAATTGCTCACCATGATCACCTTTAACGCAGGCAACTAACTCTTCTGACCGAGGATGATCGGCGGTGTTTAAATCAGACATTCTATCGCCATTGTTGTTTACGTCCACTCTCAGCTCTTGGTTATCAGCAGGCCCTTTTGCCATGAGTTCCTGAAACTTCTCTCCTTCAATTATATTTCGTAGCATGTTAGTCTTCGCAACATGCTCGCTCATCCTTTGATCTACTCCATCACTGATTGTGTATGGCTGGTGTTGGTCGGAAGAGCTCCTTGATTCTTTGCGGGCCGGCAAGGTCTTTGAGAAGAGCATTTTCATTGCATGCATCAGGTTGTTGGGTAGGTGGTCATAAAACATACCCTCGCTGATCATGATCCTATCATAAATTGTATTATCATTCCAGAGAGCCTGATAAATTGGCTCGTTGAACAGGCGACGAGCCTTTGATTTAAAGGTGCGATTCTTCACTATGTGAATTAGACGGCCTGGAACATATAGCAGCTGGGGCTGAACTTGGAATGGGATTTTGCTACCGTGAAAATCAAACGATCTACCACCAGTTCCATGGAGTAGATTTAGCGATTGGCTGGGATCATATTCGACTTTGTTTCCGCCAAAGCAGCAGTCAGGGCACAAGGCTTTGGCCAATATCTTGCCAGTAGACTTTTTCGAACTCTTTAAGCTCAATAAAATATGGTACCTGAGCCTCTCTAATTGAGCTACCCCAAGCCTGGGAACGCAATCATTTCCTAGAATAATTCCAATAGCAAACTGTTTCGTATATTCAACCGCTGGCAAGCTGAGAATACCACCGGGTGGTGAGTAAAGGTACGCTTTGAGTCGAGGGTGCTGTTTTCGCAAGAGGATGCCAAGAATTGCGGCTACACCAGCGCCAAGCGAATGGCCACACAAAATCAAATTGTAGTCTTGACTACCCAAATCTGGCCGGCAATTGAACGCTCTCTCCAGGATTTTTTCCTTTACGAGGGTTGTTTTTACATATTTGGCTGCCCTAGTTATTCCTCTATGGCTCAACCAATCGTCTGGACAATCGTCGATAGGTAATTTATCTATTTGTCCGTTCATGTCGGTGACCATATCTGAAAGACTCATAGAACCTCTGATCGCAACGACAAGGCTCTGTTTCGAGTGATCTGCGGCAACTAGGAATGGAACTATATTGACATCGACCCTGTACGATACATAGATGATCTCATAATTATGCGCTGCAAGGCGACGCTCGACCGAGGCCACATTGCAACCGCAACAATTGTCCTCTAATATGATCGGCATATCACACTCATCATCTAATTTGCCGGGCATCGATTGTTTTCTTCCTGTCCCTTGCATATCCCTTTGATCCTGCGCTTCGCCGCCGGTTGAATCTTTCTCACCATCATCTGTACAAGTCTTCATATCCCCTACGTTGTCTGCTTCGCTAGCTGCGACCTCTTTCCTTCTCTTCTTCCGCCCACAACCAAACGACGGTTTCAGATAGGGATAGATGCAACATAACATACATGGATCGTCTACAACTTGCATGGGCCAGCCAAATATGGCTAAACTATAGTTCATGTAGTAGATGAGGTCGTTTATTAAATGAGAGTCTTCGGCAGTGGAAATGTCTAGAAAATTTGATTGCGGGGTTATGGGAATGTTGGACAGATATTGTTCAACGCCTAACTGTTGATTCTTCACTATCCACTGGCGTTGGGCGCTTTGGTATTTCGAGAGGAGTACAAATCCAGCTGCTATATCTGAGGAGGGAACTTCGAGATCTGCATAAAACTCGGCAAAGATGCTTGCAACGTCGGTGATGGAATCCTACGGGGATTGATCGGAAATGAGCGCAAGCATCAGATGGAGATCTAGTGATAAAAGACAAACAACATCCCAACCACATCCTTTCAGAAGGATGGAATCTTACCTTGTTCTTCTTATAGCCTAGGCAACAAAAAAGAATCTTGAGCCTCCTGTTCCATTTCTTGTGACTCTTGACTCGTTTAGTCATGTCTAATTGTTGGACTTCATCAAATTCTTTCACTTGACCGTTCGAGGGATCTCGATCGCAACTTGAGTTATCTAGTTGGTGCCCGCTCGTAGCAACTGCTTGAATGGATGCCTGATCAAGAATTTCGCCTGACATTTTCAATTGATTTAGGTGTTGAAAGACGTTAAGGTGAATGTTAAAATTTGCCGTTTAGACTAGAATTATTGCTTTGTTGGCGGAGGTATAACTTCGAAGTTGTTGGTGTCAGTCCTTTGATCATTTCAAATTGAGTGAGCATAGGCTAGCTGCCCTTCTCTTAGATCATACATTGCGTGCGATGTCAACGAGAAGAGCGATCAAGTACTATTGCATCAGCTCCTAACTATAGGTCGACGAGAGAGTAAGAGACAACAAACTTGCAGCTGCCTAAAAGTCATTGATTGACTTGGCACGCAACCAAGCAAGTTTAAAGTGTCTTGCTAACTGAATGTCTCTCTGATTATATCTATTACTGAGGAACAGCTCACCTGGTCTGAAGCTAACACACTAGCCTGATCACAAGCCAATGAAATGCAAACTAACTAACACCGACCTGCACGCCAACACTTTTGAGTCGTCCAACTTTGGAGCACCAACTGATTATGTAAGCGAAGGCAAAACTGTTATGCTTTTAGTTAATGCAACAAATTTGAACTTGTTAAACTAGACCCAGAGGACTCTTTGTATTGATCCGGAGGGAGCTGCAGTTAGACTTGGGCGAAGTCTCAATCATGCGCTGGATGGTAAGTAAGTTTCAGATTTGGTGGATGAGCAGCGATTACCACGGTAAAAGCCCCTCAAGCTGTTATCTGATTGCCATATCGGTTTGGGTTGTTGAGCTTTCCTAGAACAATCGAGCTTGAGAGGCAAACACGCATTCAACACAGTTGACCGATATGATAGCTTGATAGCGAAGGAGCACAGCCAACTTATCGATTGAATTTTTGGCAAGAAAACCTGTACATAGGAATCAATCAGAGACACTCCATTGCTGATAGGTTTTTCTTGGTATTCCGGCTGTTCATGTTAGACTAGAACTCTTGTTGCCGGATCATTTGCCGCTGACTCCACGAGCTCGCAACAAAACAATATGAGTTGGTAACACTCAAACCACATCCCACGAGAAGGGTCCTACTCATTCCCTTCGACTCTTAGCCGTGACAACTCTTACCTCTCTTTAAGCCTCCTGCTTGAAGAACACAACCTCAGTTATCAAGGATCGCAATGTCAGCCTTACTCTCGCGCTTGCAACCGAAGTTAATATTTGCAAGTTATAACGATGTGAATGTACCTCTTGCTACCCGCTGCCGACCAGCTCCAACGTTCACATCCACTCAAACAATCGCAATCATCCCTCCCCAACTCGTTCCTCTGCTCACTCGCATCCAGACTTACGACTGCCCAACCTGGCGACAAAGCGATCAAACGTAACAGGTTGCACCAACCCGCCCACCAACCACCACCACCACCGCCAACAAACAAGGCCCAGCAGTCCATCTCCAAGCACCGGCTAGCTCGTGTCGCTGTCCACCTAAAGTCGACCCCCTACTTACCTCAACTCGTAGTCTGCGCGCGAACCGGCCGCGTACAGCCGACCAACATGCATCTGACAACTCCTCACCCAACTTGGAACGTCGACTTGGTGCAACGACAATACCACCAACCAAACTGACCACAATTGGCCGCGGCACTAGCAAGTGAGATGCCTCTTGATCATGGTTGCCGGCTTGTTTGCGCTTGTTGCCGTGTGTTTTGGTGTTGTTGTTGTTGGACAATTTGCCGTTGCAACGGTAATGTTTTTGTTCCCTCTGAACTGAAGAATTCTTGGATACAAACTAGTATGTGCAGAGCATGGACGATCCCCATACGGCTCTCATATTACTAATTTTAAGACCAACTTAGCTACACTGGAAGGCTCGTGCGTTGGTGTGCATTCGGACTAAGCTAGCATCGTAGCTGGTAATCATATCTAATAGGCTGTCAAGTCAAGGATTCCGCGGCTTGGCTTAGCTTAGGGCTAGCTCGCCGATGGGTCAGGGTTCTGCGGTCAAGTTTGGTTCAAACTAGCTTCGAGCGGAGATTCAGAAGCCAGCGCAGCTGTCTGCGCACTGTCCATGGCGGGCAATCCTTTAGAACGACTCACATTCAACTGGAGCCACTGCCCAGCTAAGTCCCTGTCTGTTACCGCCTCTCTACCAAGCAACTAGTTACGTTCTGTCTCTATGTAGCCAATCAGGTTCCTCAACGAGCTCTGTGCTGAAGGTATAATGGCACTAATACGAGCGAGCGATTACTTTTCGCTGCCATTAACAAAGTTTGTGTGCCCTCGGAGTCTGTCTGGTCGGTTGGCCAGATTCTAGCCACCAACCAGTTGGTTCGATCTCCTTCTCCTTGCGCGCTTTGCCTGGATAGACACACGAGATCATATGGCCAGTGAGCAATGGTTGGTCATTGCTGCTGGCTGATTCTTGAGCTTGTTATCTGGTGAGGAAGTTTGAGCCGAACGAAATGGTACCTCTGGCCGCCAACTACACCATTCCATCCAGTGGTCAGCGCGTATTTGTTAGTTTAAGTCACGGCTATCTCGCCAAAGGTAGGATGGTCGATTAATCTAGCTAGGCTCGAAATAACATTTCGCGCTTTTCTAGACAAGTGAAGGTTATATTTAGAGCAGATGGTGGGCGAGACAGGCAAACGTAGGACTTCGGGCTACCAGTCCGGCTTGATTTCGTAGATTTGGTCTTTCACAAGATGTTTGTGGTCCAAAAGTTGGTGTTCAGCTCTTGCCTAGGTTTTCCTCAGTCAGGATTCACATGTTTGAGGAAGTGCATTTTGACGCTGTGCAGATTTCTTTCCTTCCATTCCATCCAAGAAAGCTGGTTGACGGTGATAAAGTTAAAGCAAATCCCTCGCGTAACCATGACAATGACTCAAAACTATAGATACTTTATGGGCCTACATTGTATGAGAAGTAGTAAAACGTGCATGACATTGTTCACTTCGACAGCGTCAGCTGGCGAATGTCAGTGCGTCTCTTGTTGAACTCGTTAGCCAGCATCTGTAACCTCTGCGATCGAATATCCGTGGAAATCGGTTTGTGACGAAGCCTCGCTAGTTGATTTGAACTCGCCAACGAGGCCAGTCGAAGTGCATCTTTCCATTGAACGAACCATAGGGTTCATTGTCATCATCCGTGTCTAGTTTCCTTCTACATTACCTCGCACAAAAAGACCGTTTGAAGTCTCTGGAGTCTCTATCTAACTGGTCCACCCATCATCGATCTATCGCGTACCCATCAGACGAGACTCTTCGGTTAGTTTGCATTGTGCTATGGCCTCGATGGAGGCGTTAGATCAAGACAACTTTGCAATGCGCCGAGAATCAGTGTCAGACTTGATGGGTTGCATATACTGCATTTCAGACTGCTGACTGTCAACTGAAGCTGAGCCATATGATTGCTGGCTAAACGACCGGATCAACAACGTTTGTAAACAGTTGTCAAAGAAGAGTTAGCGAAGCATGAGGCTGTACCTGTTCGTTTTACAATCCGAGTAATCGGTCAATATTGTTCGTAGATGTACGACTGTGCATGTAGCAACTGAGGGCGGTGCATATTGATGCCCGAAGTTGGTTATCTTACCCATATCATCATTCTTCGGATACTCTGGATCACAAGTTGAAGAAAAAAGGTTTGTGCAAATCCTAGTTACAACAAATAAAATCTACTTGCCAATTCGAGAGGCCAAGAACAGATACAAGACAATAAATCGCAAATAGCCTCGCATTTGACGAGACATTTTTCTAATTGAGAATAACTCGATCAATCATGGTAAATTCATTGCTCTCAGAGGCATCGTAAATCTCACGCAGATTTATCCGTTGTTTATGGCAAACTAATCTCGGATATTGATGGTTGTGAAAAACATCAAAAAGTGTCCAAAAACAGATATAATCGAAATCAAAGAGCTTTGAGTTCTCTTCATCATTGTCCATTGATCAGTAAATCACAGAATTGACATAATTTGTGTCCATCCAGGAGGGTAGTGGCTGGCCTATGTCCGAGAGTATACGTGCTAGCTGCCAGTTGTGGGGCCAATAATGTTGATTGAGGAACTTTCTAGCCTCACGGCTCATCGGCGGGTATCTGCGGCCTTTGCTCGAACCCAAACACTTGGGTCCTTGATTAAGTTCACCACGTTCACAAAAGAAGCCTTTCCGTTCGTCGTAAACAAGCAACTTGTGGTAATCCAAAGGTTTGTCTACCCTCAGTATTAGCTGTAGCCGGTTCATAACTGAGGCAGGATTGTACTTGAACCATTGACCATCTATGATAATAATCTGTCTTGGCGGGTAAAACTCGAGCCAAGCGCTCAAGTGTTTAGCGTAGTAACCAGGATGGAGACAACGATTGCGCAAAGCTCTGACGGCTCTGTCTGTCTTGGGATCATCGTCGCTCGATGCAATAATTTGCTCAAAGGTCAAGGAATTGGCAGTTTTGTCTCCGTGAGCTTTGATGTGTTGGTACCAACTGTAGGCTCGATCTGCTGGATCTACTAGTAGGATAACGATCCTCGCCTCCGGCATCAGATTATTAGCGCGCTTAGGAACCTTTGGGTCGTCGAAATAGGTGGCGCTTTTGTCGAAGTAAAAGATTGGTCCATCTGAGTTAGTGCTGTCACCATCATTGATCCCTTTTACCTGATTCTCATCGAAGGGAAATCGACTAAAGTACCAGTCGACGCCATTAAAATAATGCTTGTCGTTAAAGAACTGAATCTCCTCAAAATCAACCTGCGAGGTTTGGCTGGACTTGAATTGAGGGTTCATTTTGAGATAGAAGTATAAGGCAGTTGTTCCAGTTTTTTGGGGTCCAACAATGATGAGTTTAGGTTCAATCGAACAGTATTTAAGTTTTTCAGGCGCCAGTATAGTGAGATGGCGTTTTTCCTTGCAAGGGTTCTATTTGGAGCGGAGTTTATAGAGCATTAGAGGGCAGTTTTTGGTGAGGTGTCAGAGAGTTGGCACTCTTAACGGATGACTTACTGTCCAAATGGGTTCCCTCTCATCAGGATAGAGGCTGAAATAATAGTCGGCCAACTTTGTCGGGCCGAGTTGATTCGGACCGGAAGGAGCGTATTTTAATCGCAGGTTCGTGTTCGCCTCAACGAACTGTAAAAGGGCGGTGAACGTGTATGGGGCTAATAGATCATTTGCATAATTGGACATGTGGGTCATGTAAATATTCACCGGGTTGTGTAGGATTGTCTCGAATAATTCGCCACCCAAAATGCTCGAGTCCAACTTTTCGATTCCACCAGGATACTTGTCTCTATAGACTGTGTGTGTGTAAAGTCCACAAGTTTGCCTAGGTAAAACCTGAAACGCCAACAAGCCGAACCCAACGCCATCATTGGGATTCAACGATTTGCATGCAAGATAGTGATCAGTTAGGGTTGGTTGTGGGTGGGAGTTTTAGTGTGGCCGTCGGAAGGGCAGGAACAAAGGTGTTAATTGATTATGAACGCCCATGAGCCTCGGAATGGAGCCAATGCGCCAGGTTGTAGTTGTAAGCGAGTCAAATGTGCTGAACGCGATAAGGATCACAAAGTTGACCGCAACTCCATGTGACGCTATCGCAACCTAAAACTGGCGGGGCGCAACTAGAGCGTGATGACAGCGAGCGCCATTGTCGATCATGATCCTGAGCTCTGGTCAGCGAGCGCACAATAGAATTCGGCAACGTAACTAGATCGTGAGGACAGATATAGCAGTTGTCATCGCCGGGGAAACGAATGCTTTGGAAGTTCAACTTCCGCTGTGATTTCACATCCTTGCAGCTGGAAAGCCGAATAGAAGTTTGAGCGCGTCTAGGGTTGAACTTGGCAGGAAGAGGCTTACCTTGATGGTTTTGTGCACGAACGCTCTCCGACCGCTCGCAGGCCTAAGTCTAGGATACTCCTCGGTGCTGGTTGCTTGAACATTGAGAACGCTGGTCCAAGCGTCGTACAGTTGCTCGTGCACTGGATAGACTTGGTTGTCATGAGACGAATTTGGTTCGTTAGAGTCTCGGCGGATTTGGAATTGCAGTTTAGAGGTATCGCTTCAGTGAGGAGGCGCGAGGACTCTTGTTTGCTAGTTGAGTGGGGAATGAATATGTTTCGCAATGACACATCCGTCTCAACTCGAGCCCCAAGGATGCATTGCAATTGCAAAATAAATTTTAAACGACGGCCTATACGGATGCCTTAGGAGCCGCGTTGGGTACCGACATCTGGAAATCTCCAAAGTTGGGTGCCAGATCCTGAGCAACGATAGGCCAGCATATTCATCAACCAAATCGCAAGCAACGTGGCGGAGCAGCTAGCGTGCTGTAACTCTAGCAGAGTCCATCAATCAATTTGACTTCCTCCTCAACTCTCTCTTGAGGGCTCGTTCCAGGAGACTCCGTTAGCTTTGCTCCCTTCGTCCCAAGTCCCCGCGGAGTTGAAACCCAATTTCGGAAAAATCCCCAACACTTTGCAAAATCGAATATTGGTTGTTATTTCCGTCTGGCCAAGTTCAGCAGACACTGAGCTTAGCAAGCTCAAGAAAAGATCCACTGAGGAGAATAATAGCCTGGCTCTGATTGAGACAAAAATAAGAGCCTGAAGCAAATCCAGACGCCGAATCTCCGGGGCGTCGAGCGTTCATTTTAAAGATTTAGATCAATGCTGATGGGCTGCCAAGATTCATTTATCGGCTGGAAAGAACTCTCCATCTCTTTTCCTCCCACTAGAATGTTGGAAAAGAATAGCTCGAATCAAAGATGGCGCATCTGGCCGGATGGAAAAGTCGCAATATCAGGCCTCTGCTTGGCCTTTGAAGGGAGAACACTGGCGATCGTCTGTTTCATTCTCGGATCTAAAATTAAAGCACTCTTGTTTAATCCTGGCAAATAACTGTCCAACTGGAGCTGGCTGTGAAAAACCGGAAACAACGCGCACACAGAGCAAACAAAGTGCGCTCACCAAACAAGCCATTGACTGAGATTTTTAATCTAGACTTGGCTACCCTCCGCTACTATCAGATTCTAGCGCGAAGGCAGACTTGATTTGAGCTCGGCGACGGGAGCACCGCAATTCGGCCAGAGCTAATTACTGTTTGTCTACGGCGGATTGGCCGCTAAAGCAACCAGCCGGAACTATAGTCCTCCTGCTCTCGCAACGAGGAGAGATGGATGTGGTGGCTAGTGGTTAAGGGAGGAAGAAAGCTCTTTGCTAAGCTTGACTGCTGCGCAGTCAGGCTCTCAAGGGGTGACGACGGTGGCGGCGGCCGCAACGGTGAGAATATAATTTGTCCAGGCTAGTCATGGTAGCAAAGTTTGGTCTAGTCTATTACTTCTACTCGGTGCACTTAGAGACGAGCGCTAGAGAGAGAGAGAGAGAGCTGCGAATAGGGCGCCATCATAATTGCATTGGAAAGGCTCATGAGAATAGGTGCGCGGCCCTAGAGCACCAGAGTTGGCCAGCAAAAGACGAGCTATGATTTATACAAATCGATAGACGGAGTATGATAACAGCAATCGGCTATCGGCTCTGGAGGATAGAAGAGGGAGAACACAAGATTGCGCGAGCCTGATGCGATAGGAGGGATCCGATCAATCATCCGAGCGGCGGTAACTTTTGGGCACGCGAGTTCAATGGACAAATATTTGTTGTCGCTGTGGCCTCTGTATCTGGCGCCCTCTCGCTTACAAATCCGCATCAACTTTCGCTCTTTCAGTGAGAGAAAGTTAGAGGAGGCAGGTGAACTTTGGCAGAGTGTTGCAATTGGTCGCTCAGGTTAGATGGAGCCATTAAGATTACTCGTGCGCGACAGGCCAATACGTGAGCGGCCGGCCACTCATTTAGGCGAGCAGAAGTGAGAGAATAGCTGCTATTTCCGCTTCACTCGTCTCGGACCCAGTTTTTGTGGGCATCGCGCGATTTGGGCGGTCCGCAAAAGAGGACTAAGAGCATACATTGTTTCATGCGCTGACCCGATAACCCAATTTGAAATGTCGCCCTTTCGAGAGTGACACTCGCGGGTCGCCCAATCGGGAGGCGGGGCGTCCGCTTATATTGGCAAGCATCTAAAGCCAGTTGGAGTAGTACAGCAACGGTGAGCGTGAAAATTATGGTCACTCTCGCGCCCAGCAACTGCTGGAAAACTTCCGGGCTCGCTGGCGGTGAGACTTGCGATGCCTAATTGTCGACCCATCAAGTCGCAGAGGCAAGTACTTACCACCTGAATGGTGTGGTGCAACGGCGTACGTAGGCGGCATGCGTAGAGATTCGCTTGCATTGCTCGCCGGTCCCCCGTGTCCGATTATTGGCAATCGATGCTTCTGCGCGAACTCGAAGTTCTTCCTCAGTTCATCGGCGATAATTCTTGTATCATTCAATAAATGGGCCTTGCTATGGCTCCAAGTGTGACAGAACCAGGTGAAATTGTTGCTCTTCAAGATGAGTAGCTCGTCACCAGCGTTCTCGCTCTCACGCCCGTGCTTGTAGTATTTGCCTGAGTAGCCAAGATTAAATTTGAAGCCCCCCTCTATGTAGTTGCCCAATATCGCTTGTGTCTCAACGAGGGTGTTCACATTGTTCGCATTCATTCTCTTTCCTTGCTCGCCAACGAAAACGTCGTCAATATCAATCTGAATATATCTCTCCAATGGGGTGAGTATTGCTCCATACGAAAGATGCTCGATCGCGTCAAGCATCAAGATACGATTTAACCAGTGAAGGTTCGCATCACCAAAAATGACTCGCTTAACTCCGTCGTACAGTCCCTGATCGAACATTGACAGAACAAAGTCTTTGTCGAAATAATCCAAGTAGAGATCATTACTGCTAGATGACGAGTTCTCTCTCGACAAGGGTGGCTGTTTTGGCTGGGCAGCAAGGAGATTCTTATCGACTTTACCGTTTGCAAGGCCATCTTGATCGGGTTGCAAATTAGAGTACGCGCCGTTCGAACCTTCCCTTACCTGGTTGCGGAACACTTTAGAAACTCCCTCACCAATCCCAGATTGAGCAGCGAGGTTCTGTCTGAATTTGATCCACGTCAAGGGTTCATATGTGACATGATTGCTGTATATTGAAATCCAAGGATATTGGTCGGTATCTTGAGAGATGGGCCACCTCAGGATAAACTGAGCTCGCCGCTTAAGTATGCGCAACATTGGCGAACGCTCATTGAGATGGTAGTCAATGGAACAAGTGGGTAAGGTTGCATTACTGTCACAGAGGCTGCGGTCAACAGTCTTAAATGATAGAGGAAACTGATCGGCCAGGGACTCCTCTGAGACCACCTTTCCAATGTCGGGTTTTGCATAGATTTGGTCAACTTTGGAGCTCTTCTTGAAGCGGTTGCTCTGCGCATCCTTTATGTGGGATTTACTGGACGTCAGATAGGTGATTACGCCAATCTGGTTCGCGCGACAATGTCTGTCGAGCTGATCGCGTGCCCAGCGGTTCAGTTTTGTGTATTTGATGAAATCGTCTATAATTATCACAGAGTATTGCTTATTCTCACTGTTCTTATCCTGATCCGCCAACAATGAATTGGGCAGTCCGGTTTGAGTTGTTCCTAAGGTATAGTCGATCCTATGCGCTTTGAGGGTGCTTATAAGGGCAACTATGTGAGGAGGGATGTTGATTCGAGGTTTGTCTGAGCTTGATAGCGATTTCGATGCCCCAAGGAGAAGTGGACGAGAGGACTGTCTTCGTGAGAGCACACCTGGAACTATGTTATCGCTTTGCACGATCAAGACATACACTTTACTCTTCCTGGTGAATTGAGGAACTGATTTCTCTGCGCTCAGCATCGATCTTGCAGCTCCATCTTGGTGTCGGCCAACACGATGCGAGTCGATGGCGCTTGGAGCGAACACGTTCGATACTTTTTGACGGTTTATATTTGGTTCAGATGTCATCAACCGGTCGAAACCTGCGGAGACCACCCTTCCGCGACCAGTTTCGAGCGCATAATTTGAGGTCTCTTGCACTTTGCTTGAGTGTTCAATGTAGGCTTCGTTGATATCACCCACTATCTTGTATATGATGAGAATTAGGATCAATGTCCAAATTGCGAGTAGGGGAAGCCGACACATGAAATGCCGGCGGCCCAACATCCTCCTAAAGCAGAGAGAGTGAAATTTACATTGCTTGCTCATCGCTTTGATTGGGTCTATCATGATGAACGTGCTACTCCGGGAGAAGTCTGGTAATGTAGAGGAATAGTTTCATTGTGAGAAGATAGTCTCAATGTCGTAAGCGCTTGGTTGACGGTCTGAGGGTTGGACCTTTCGATCCGGTTGTCGAGTGCGAATGACTGGCAGCGAACGAGTTGCAAACTCTCTTGCTCGCTCAGAACTAATTCAACCTCTGGAATCTAGGGTGAACCGTGACTGGACGGGGTGTAAACACAGTAAAAAACCCCTATTTTTGCTGCAATATGTGGGATTTTGCCCCAAAAAGACCAATAACAAAGTCAGCAACTAGGGCATTGCACCCACGGATCAACCCTTCCAGTTGATGGTCGACCAATACCAGTTCCAATTGGTATCTCCCTCTGAAAAGGAATATCCCCTCAACCTCGCATCAACAACTGTGTCACTACTTGAAATGACGTAAAGTCTCCAGTTCGCTCTGCGAGATTGAAACAGAGCTTAAAATTGACGAATCGCTGAACTCATTTCGAAAGCAATGCCAATACAAATATGTGAAGTTATGGCGATTGACTTGCAGATCGTTTCCGTTCTGATTTTGTTTGCATAGAGGATTCCTCCAAGCAGCAAGGAAAGAAAGCAGATTCTGATCTTTTCGCATTGACTCTACCGAGACTGAGTGCCGAGACTGGACGCGCTTACAGCTGGAGGGACACATGGTACTAAGTCGTTGGTGGCGGAACTAGGTACTGAACCGAGGGCATCGCTCTAAGATGCAACACTGCCGCAAACAAACATAGTTGCCTACTTCTGGCGACAGGTGAAGTGCTTAGAGATGATCCTTTGCTCCAAATCGGTTCGCGCACATGAGTTATGATATCAGACAGTTCCACCAAGCATAGGACGGTATTGGAATAGGAGTGCGTGTTTAGCAGTGCTACATGGCAACGTAATGAACCGGGACCTGATCGGCATGTCACTAGCCTCCAGGGTATCTCGCTGGAGACCTACGAACTCCCTCAGTTACGTCTGGGGAGCGTTGTCAGAATCCTGACTCGGAATTTCCACGAGATAGAGTGACGAAACGAATGTACCTCTTGCTACCCGCTGCCGACCAGCTCCAACGTTCACATCCACTCAAACAATCGCAACTCGTTCCTCTGCTCACTCGCATCCAGACTTACGACTGCCCAACCTGGCGACAAAGCGATCAAACGTAACAGGTTGCACCAACCCGCCCACCAACCACCACCACCACCGCCAACAAACAAGGCCCAGCAGTCCATCTCCAAGCACCGGCTAGCTCGTGTCGCTGTCC
>Ga0209372_1000034_pt1 | contig 101629 bp, 66 predicted proteins | sample AgamicAtPe_FD_187170 | JGI IMG/M metagenome (GOLD analysis project Ga0209372, IMG submission 187170) | Agave microbial communities from Guanajuato, Mexico - At.P.e (SPAdes) (version 2) | ecosystem: Host-associated > Plants > Phyllosphere > Phylloplane/Leaf | place: Guanajuato, Mexico... | reverse complement strand
ACACAAGCTTGCAGTTGGAGCCGGAGCTGGGAGGGGCGTGCGGGTACTTGATTAGCCTGTACCTGGCGTGCGCGATCGCCATCATGGTGAAGGTTGAGGAATAAACTGAGATGCTTTGAGCGAACACCACCGTTTCTTAGAATAATGCTAACACTAAGTATGCTAGCTGGTCTCAGGCTAGATACTGACGTCGGAGGAGGTAAATCTTGTCTTGTTGATCCGGTGGGAGCAAGGATATCTCGTGCTCGCTCATGTTCACTACCTGCATTAAGAAAGACTGTCGTTCTTGTTCAGTCATTGTAGGTTGAGACTGCTGCTGTTGCAACTGTTGCTGCTGCTGCTGGCGCGCTAAGCGTGGGTCAGCCGGTGCGATGTTCGGGGGAGCCACCGGAGGTAGGCTAACTGGTTGCATTTGAGGCGGCACCGGCTGTGCGGTGGTACTAGCTGCCACGATTGGATTTGGTATGAACGCAAAAGGACTCATCACCTGCGGCTGCATGACCATCGGACCTGGGGGTGCAATCGTCTGGGGTTGCATCACCATGGGCGCAGGTGCGGGGGGCTGAGCGGCACTCATTCCGGCCCCTGGAATGGCTGGTCCTAAGGGAGCCATCATGGGTATTGTTGGCTGCAGTGGGGCCGGCTGGAGTAGCTGCTGGTGAAGAGTATTCATTGCGGTCTGGGCATCTATAGCTTTTATCATCACGAGAGACTGAAGCAGGGCGTAACTTAGTTGAGGATTTTGTATAAGTAACTGCCTCGTCTCATTTGGATTGACTAGTAGGCTCGATTTTAATTGCTTACATAAGTCGAACAATTGCTCTGGCTGGAGACTGCACATAACATTATTTATAAGTGTCTGGGCATCAACAAGAGGTTCAGCAATCTGCGTGGGATGATGTTGGATCTGATGAGTCTGTGCCGGTGTTTCGTTGGTAGCTGAGTTGTCTGGCTCATCACGTCCCCTCTCATTTGAGGCACTGTCAACGCGAAGTTGGCGGCCTCCAAGATCATGACCGTTTAGATTCCTGATGGCGCTGGTTGCTGTTTCTTGGTCTTTGTACTCACAGAAGCCGTATCCTTTTGGCTTTCCTGTGTCCCTATCAAATACTATTCTGAAACTCAGAACCGGTCCTACCGCACTAAATATATCACGAAGTTTCTCCTCGGTTGCATCGTAAGGGATGTTACCCACGAAGACAGATCTGAGTGACCGATCAGCCTGCATTGAGATTTAATATTGTCTCGACACAAATATGAATGAAATATTGGTGGTTTCCATGTTTTAAGTTCCGTTTTGTAGTGTCTCACACAGAGAGGCCGTTATGAGACCGAATTGGCAATTGCTGAAGAATAATTTCGACTGTATAACCTCGTGGGCCATCGAGGAGGTTGAGTTTATCTGCAGGACAAAAGGCGCCGAAAAGGTTAGCCTGCAGGACGAGCTCGTGGGCAAAATTTTTCGCTCGAAACGGTCTCAGGTCGCGATGGACAATGGCAATCTCCGGCTTTGTTGCGAGCACATGGCTGTATGCTTGCCTTTCTAGAAGTTGCGATCTCAGCGTGTGTTTCGTAGCTGGTTTCACGTAACTTGAATGCCCACTCTCAGTGTTAATCTCTATGCACGACCAGCTAGACACCACGAACACGTTTTCCACCGACCTGAACTTTTCGAAAGTTGATCAATACTCTCGGAAGCAAGTTATCATCTAGATATTTAATCACATCTCAGAAATCCGACCTAATCATCGCTTCTAAGAAGGAGGACGAGTAAATTAATCACAATTCACCATGATGCTGTCTCGACTCGCAAGTTTCCGACAAATCGCCCCATCTAGGCGACTGATCTACCCAGTAACCTCGAGTTACACCTCAAACTATGCATCCAACACAATAAATCAGCGTCGTTGGATGGCCAAGGATATCAAAACTGGCGGCGAGTCGCGTAAGCTCATGATGGAGGGAGTGAACAAGCTTGCTGATCTCGTGGCCGCCACAATGGGTCCCAAGGGGCGTAACATAATCATTGAGCAATCCTGGGGTGGGCCGAAAATCACAAAAGACGGAGTCACTGTTGCTAAATCAATCGAGCTCAAAGAAAAGTTCCAGAATATTGGCGCCAAGTTAGTTCAGGATGTAGCCAACAACACCAATGAGAAAGCTGGTGATGGAACAACAACTGCTACCGTCTTAGCTCGCTCTATCGCTGCCAATGGGTTCGAACACCTCAACACCAAGACATGCAACCCTGTTGAAGTTCGTAGAGGTGTTATGTTAGCGGTCGACGTGGTTGTTGAACATCTAAAGAAACTCTCAACGCCGATCAAAACACCAGATGAAGTGGCTCAAGTCGCAACGATATCAGCAAATGGCGATAAAAACATCGGTGATCTCATATCGTCAGCAATGAAGAAGGTTGGATTGGACGGTGTGATCACTGTCAAGGATGGAAAAACATTACTAGACGAGCTAGAAGTGATCGAGGGGATGAAATTCGACAGGGGCTACATCTCACCTTACTTCATAAATAGCACCAAGGGAAGCAAGTGCGAATTCCAGGACTGCCTAGTTTTATTATCAGAAAAGAAGATCAGCTCTGTTCAAAGCTTGATCCCAGCGCTTGAATTGGCTAACTCCCAGCGAAGACCACTTCTGATAATCGCTGAAGATATAGATGGTGAGGCATTAACAACACTCGTACTAAACCGACTTAAGATAGGCCTCCAAGTATGTGCAGTTAAGGCTCCAGGTTTCGGCGACAACCGAAAGGCCACATTACATGACATCGCCATTTCCTCTGGAGGCATTGTTTTTGGAGACGAGGCAAACCTTACGAAACTTGAGGATATAAAGGCCAGCGACTTTGGTCAAGTTGGAGAGGTGACAATTACCAAAGATGATACCCTCTTATTGAAGGGAAAAGGTGACGAAAAAATCATCAAAAAGCGCGTTGATCAGCTCAAAGACGAGATCGACGAAACGAGTTCCGAATATGAGAAAGAGAAACTGAACGAGAGGCTAGCCAGGCTTTCCTCTGGAGTGGCTGTCCTCAAGATCGGTGGCTCCTCCGAGGTTGAGGTGAACGAAAAGAAGGACCGTGTTAACGACGCTCTTTGCGCGACAAGGGCAGCCATTGAGGAGGGAATCGTTCCGGGTGGTGGCACAGCATTGCTCAGGTGTATTCCAGCCTTGGACACTGTCAAAACAGGCAACAAAGATCAAGAGTTAGGTGTAGAAATAATTCGAAAGGGTCTGAGCCGACCGTGTGCGACAATTGCCGAAAATGCTGGTATCAAGGACCCGGAGGCAATCGTGGATCAAGTAGTCAAGAATAGCGAGATGGCTTTCGGCTATGATGCTGCTACAGGAAAGTTCTGCAATCTTGTCGAGGCCGGAATCATCGACCCAACTAAGGTTGTTAGAACTGCATTAGTCGATGCCGCTGGAGTCGCATCCCTACTCTTCACAACTGAGGGCGTTGTGGTTGAGATACCCAAGGAGGAGAAAGGCGCTCCAGAAATGCCAAACCCATACGGTGGGATGATGTGATGAAGATGCTCAATCTTGCCAGATTCTGAATACATTTCGGTATTATACAACTGTTTCTATTTGATTAATTAAACTTGCGGATTTTTCGTAGATACCTCTTTTTTTCTACCTCATGAGTGAGAACCAGACTTTTTTGCCCAAATCATGACGGTCTATGTAGGCTGGATTTTCCCTTCGGTCGCTAAGCGTTATCATGGATCCATCTCGAGACTAAGCCTGTGAGGGGAAATCGTCCCGTTCAGACTGCTGCATCAGTGATTTCCTTCATGTCAGGCAAGAGTTTACGGAAGGGTCGAGATTACAGACTCTTGAATTTGGTAGGGCTATCAGCTTGAACGAATCCGTCAGTTCGTTACTCATTCCGGCGGACATTCAACGCTGTGAGCAGAGATCCGTAAGTAATTGGAAGTAACCTGCAAACTGAGTGGGCTCCTAACAAGAGGTTTAGTGCGCGATATCACAATTATCCGACATCTGTCGTGCGCAGACCATGAATCTTCATTAGAAGCGTCATTTATATGGTAGTCTCTTAGCGCTATTAGAGGAGCGGCACCAATCAAATCTGCAGCTGTAAGGTGCTAACCTAGCATATAGACGCTAGTCCAGCCCGCAGTTTGTCCACCATGGCAAGATCGATCTATTGGTCGGAGGGGAGAAAAACCTCGGAACCATGGGATCAAAGTTACCATTTGCCAGTGCGACCCCTCATTTCTAACCTTCTCTAGGAATCAGGGTATTTCAGTTGAACGCGTGTGCGCTCCAAGGCTCTAGATTCGGACCCCGCGGGTTATGTCGGCCAGGCGCCAGCGAGCACGCACTGGCGGATGGGCGGACGAACGGACGAGCGCGCGCGATCCAACGGACGGGCGAAGATGCGACTCCGCAAGACCAGCTTGCCTAGCTATAGCTCTCTAGCGAGCCGAGGGCTGCAACCACTTGGCGAGAGAATGGGATTTCGGGACGATAACAAATTTCCGCCATCAATTTTCACTCCAACTACTAAGTGTTGGGACCCTATTCGAATCGTGAACTCGACTAAATAGAACGCACCAAGATGGCGCAGGGAGAGACAATTTTGTCAGTGGGCCGAGATCGTTATTAGCTTCATAGGGCTTGCCTCGTTAACACAGAATGAGTTCGAGAGATTAAATTTTCAGTGTTGGAAGCCACCTGCAGCCAGCAACGAGAGAGTAACGGCAAGATTGAAGTTGATATCGGAACCGAGGGATCGACGAAGGGGGTGATTTTAAGGCCAGGAGCTGAGTCCAGTGTTGTATCTCGGTAGCTTTTAATCATGAACAAACAACCTATTTCGTTGCAGCATCATTCCAATACTATCAAACACGTTTAGCGCATTCATTCGCTTCGATCAATAGTTTAGGTTGAGCGGGCGATGGACTAGTTTGTTCGGGTATTATATTACCTATTCTAGTGTTTATTATGCAAATATATAGACACGTTTCGCCATTTTGTTTTTGTTGCCGACAGAAACGTTGTTCCCGAATCAAGCAATGCCATGAATACCCCACTCAGCACGCCGATCCATCAGGTCAAATTGGCCATCAACTCATCCAAGTCGCATCCCTTGGCTTGCGAGTGCAAGAAGCTCCTGGCCGAACAGCATCAAAGACTTTGGACTAAGCACCAGCAAGATTTAGATCTTATCGATGATATGAGGGCTTACGTGAAGGCTAGACTGAGCATCGAACGGGACTATACATCTGCTCTGGGCAAGCTCAGCAAGCAACACTCGAGTCAAATATCCAAAAAGTTTGTGCTCCTCAACCAGATGGATCCCGTCACCCGCAACGAGCCCGTTTCATCCACCGACGATCAAAGCAAGTCCGGACCCCAAATGCTGCACGATAGCGAAATCTCAGACAGTCGGCTCCAGAAGCGACTGGCCAACAATGGGCTGGACGAGCCGGAGAAGGCGTGTAGCTTGTACAAAGTTTGGTCTGAGCACGTTAGCCGGCTCAACCTTGCCTCCAAAAATAGGGCCGACCAGTTTGAGCAGCTGATCATGGTTGTGGACAAGCTAAAGGATATCAGGACCCACAAAGCAACTGTCGGAAAGAAATGTCTGGACTCTTATCTCAAGCGAGTCCATGAGGATGTAGTGGCTAGCATGATTGATGTTGAGAAAACTAGAAAATTGTACCACGAGGACGAGAGTCAGGCAAAGAAGGCGCGCGAAAACGAGGAAAAGATCAAGAAGAAGCGATCGGGTTTGCTGACAAAATTTACCGATCTTCAAGCGAAGAAAGAGAAAACATCCGCTCAAAGAGAGGCGAACGACATTCAATCAACTCAAGCCCGCAATGATTACATCATGGCTCTGGCAGCAGGGAATGCACACCTGAATCATTACCATCACAGAGATTTGACCGATTTTATGAATCTCATCGATGACAATGTTCTCGACCATTGCAAGATATTTATGGCAACCCTGAGTGAATGTGATATAAACTCTCTCAAAGACACACTCTCGCACGCTCAGTATTGGTCAAAAATGATCAACTTGACTGGATCTCAAAAAACTAACTCAATATTTTATGAAAGTGAAAAGTCGGAATGCCTAAGGAACAAATTCAATCTAAACTTTGAGCCATGCAATAATGACCCTATTCAGTCAATCTCTCTCGAGCACAATGCCGATTACGCTCTCCAACACGAAATCGACAAATGGTTCACCTGGTTCAAGAAGGAGTGTCGCAATTTGAGCCAATTATTGCATCAACTCGAAACATGTCAACGAGCTCTAGCGGAGGGAAAGAAGAGCATAGAGTTAAATGGCCAGGTGACCGAAGATCTAGAGCCGAAAATAATCGATCTAAAGCAACAGATTCGGAAGAGCGAGGCTGCTAAGATCAAAGCTCAAGCGAGACTTAAGGTAATAAAGGAAGGAGGGATGCAAATTGAAGAGTGGAGTGCAGTTGAGTCCGAAATTCGCGCCGATATGGCGCGAGCCCAAGAGGAGCTTGAGATACAAAGAGCCAAGGAGAGATCGAAGGAGTCACAAGAACATGATGAACACGACGATAATGTTGGTGGAGAACAGGATATCAAGCAAGCCAGAGGTTATGTTTTTGATTCTCGAAACCAGCAGATTCAACTACAAGTGTCAGCCGATTCTGATGACGGCGAAGCAAATCAATCTATCCACAATCCAGCATCGGTCAGCCGTTCTAACTCTAACTTGATGCAGACACAAAACAAAGCTCAATCCGCTTACTCGGCGCTGACAGATCCATCTTCGGCTTGGCAAGACGACTACTCATGTGCATGGGGTAGCCCTCAAGGAAACTACAATGTGGTGGTTACGAGCACGTACGACGCTAAAACTTCCAATTCCCCCTCGAACAACAACCTTGTTGAGCACGATTCAGACCGATATGATCTCTTGAGTGCTTCGAAGAAACAAGATTCACAAAATCAGGCCGCAAGCATGACTGTTCAATCCTCGAGTCCTCTCTCAGCAATAATCAATGGCGCTCAATCAACACCAAGCCCAAATCATGGGCTAGCGGGAGACGCTTACAAGAGTGATTTCGAATGCGACTACAACAGAGATGGTCATTTGATGAGGAGTACAGTGAACAGTGTTGAGCCCGGCGACTCTGTTTCACATCCGCCAGTAGTTTCAGAAGACCAGCGTGAGCAAGAGACTGACACTTTTCTACCTGATGTTGCGAGCAAAGATCATTACGAACAGACTCAACTTGGGCAAACGGATGCATCAAAGTTAGTTAATAAGCTAGTCATAGCAATGTATTCGTTCGACAAAACCAATGACGATGACCTTGCATTCGCCGAAGGAGACGTTCTTCGTGTCACGGAAGTCAATGACGAAGATTGGTATCGAGCAACAAATGAAGCCACAGGTATAGCTGGTTACATACCAGCCTCCTATGTTGCGCCATACAACGGAACGCCTTGGAACGAGTGCATAGAGATACCCAAGTCTGGAGGCAAGAATCTCCCAGTCGAGGACGGGTTCATTCCAAGCGGAGATTGCAACGCTTCCATTAACCAAGAAGATGATTTCGAAGACGATTTGGGAGCCTCCAAGGAGATGACTGCTCCAGCCTACTGTCGCGCATCGTACGATTACGAGCCAGAGGTTAATACGTTTGAGGACGATGGACTTCCTCACCTCAAATTGACTAAAGGAGAACTAATGCGAATCATCGAGCAGGGCGAAGACGACGGCTGGTGGCTGGTGGAGAAGGAGCAAGGTGGTATGAGAGGGCATGTTCCATCCATGTTGGTGCGTGAGGTCAACCCTGACGCCGAGGAGGAAGACTCTGATGATGATGATGGAGAAGGTAGTGAGTGTTCCATTGGTAGCGATCAAAGGGTTTCAATCAAAGGTATGCCGACCTTCCTTCCTCCAGCCCTAACAGAACTTTCAGAGAGCCATGAAGTTGCACAGGAAGAGGACAAGAAAGTTGTAACATCGTTGGTGCCTACCTCTTTCATAATAATCGAGCCAACGCCAGAAGTTGAGTCAAAACGTGTCTATGACAGTCAACCGGTTGAATCGTTCGAGCCGGACCCACCGGGTAAGGAGACTAGTAGCCGTCAAGTGGTCCATAGCAACACATCCAAGCCACCAGCTGATGTTAGTTACTCAGTGATTAATGAGGATTTTGTACTAGAAAAACCAAGTAGAATACCATATCAACATTCTGATCAAAGCAGCTCAGCGCCTGCGATCGAACAAGAAAGCCCCGCAGACGAAAGATCCGATTACCAAGAAATCGAGGCCTCCCTGAGATCTCCAGATGAAAAATTTGCTACAGTGGCTGGGACAGATGGTTATGATTTACCGGCGCCACCATCAGTTGTCATAGAGAGCGTTGAGGATGATAAACACGACAGTTCATCGAGTTTCAATGATGACAATAATAGTGGTGAGGAAATGTCAGATGAAATGGAAAACGATCAAGCCAACACCTATATATCCAAAGAGATAAAACATACAGGCAATGTCAATGTCAATCCCATGCTACGTCACCGGGCGGAAGAATTCAGCAAACAGATCATAGCGGAAGCGATCATGTTAGCGCCGGGCGCTGACGTTGGACCCTCGACAAGCTCAGCCAACATGACCTGATTTAGTGATTGTTTGAACTCAGCGCTGTCTCAGTATTATGTATCGAAACCGGCCACTCAACTCATGCGACCTCATCTTATCTATCCGAGCGTTTTTGGTAGCCCTCTATAGAAGTTGTTTTTCGTTCTATTATTGAATCTGTACTGTAACTGTTCTTGGCTTCTTGAACTGGGCCCTTAGAGAGTGTATTCTACAAACCTCTATCCTATATAAATAAACGCATCTTTAACCAATAACTTCAGTATGTTGCCCTATCAGGTTGATAACGAAGATGAGCTCTCATATTCATGGGCCAACAAGGCCTCCTGGGTACTGCTCTCAGCTCGAGAGATGAGATGAACGACCCACTCGCGACCTAGATCAGTCGAGTAGGACAAAAAATATTGCCACTTAAGTTTGACAGATGTGACAAAAAGTGTCGATTATATTGGAATAAATTGCACTCAATACCTCACCAATGCTATCTATATCAGGCATCTGCATCAACGAATAGACTGGCTACCTTATCACTATACTAAAATGTTTTGATTATTGCGTTTGATCTAGATGATTCAGTATTCTACCGTTACTGTCTTAGTTCTCAAATATTCATTTAATGCCTCCTGGCCAAGATCTTTGCCGAATCCGCTATCTTTGAATCCGCCAAATGGTGCTGCAACATCCGTTTTATTGTAGACATTTATGAAGCATGTCCCAGCGTCGATGGCATCCGCTACTTGGAGCGCCTTAGATATGTCTTTCGTCATGACGCCAGAAGCTAAGCCATAGCTAGTTCTATTTGCTCTTCTTACAACTCCATCGACGTCCTCATTGGCAAACTTGCTAACAATCATGATAGGACCGAAAGATTCTTCCTTCGCGATAAACATATCGTCCATAACATCCGTGAATATTGTAGGCATGAAGAAGTAGCCTTTTCGTTCGAGCCGTTTCCCGCCATAAACTAGCCTGGCACCCTCCTTAACTCCCCGATCGCAAAAATCAACCAAATCTTGCAGGTGCTTGAGATGATTTTGAGGGCCGTGGGCTGTGGATCGTTTCAATGGATCATCTATGGTGATTTTCTTGGTCTCTTCTAGTACTTTTTCGATAAACTCGTCATGGATTGACTCCTCGACGAACAATCGACCGGCAGCAATACAATTTTCGCCTTTGTTGAAGAAAACACTCGACATTCCGTATCTAACAGCCTTCTTCAGGTCACAATCAGCGAATATGATCAAGGGCGATTTGCCCCCTAGTTCGAGAGAACACTTTTTGATGTTGGATCGGGCGCAAGAATACAACACCAACTTCCCTGTTGGAGTTGAGCCGGTAAATCCGATTTTCTTAACATCCGGATGATCCAGGATCGCCTGGCCACACTCACCTCCTCTTCCTGGCACCACATTCACCACTCCAGGGGGAAAGCCTGCTTCCATCACGAGCTCCGCCCATTTGAGAGCAGTGAGAGGGCAAACTTGTGCAGGCTTTAAAACTAGAGTGTTTCCCGCAGCCAGACATGCAGCCGACTTCCATGAGACCATCATCAGTGGATAGTTCCAGGGAGTGATGATTCCACAGACCCCGAGAGGTTCGCGTTTTGTATAAGTCAGATTGCTGTTAGGCCTCGCATTGTTTATCGGTATTGTAAGACCTTGGATCTTGTCGCACCAACCGGCGAAATAGCGGAACACGTCGATCGACATCCCTATGTGAGTCTTGATCGCTAGGGTATACACAGCCCCGCTGTCTAAACTCTCCAGGGTTGCCAGCTCTTGTTTATGTTTCTCTATTAGGTCAGCTAACCTGTTGAGCAATTTACCCCTCTCACGAGCGTTCATCCTTCTCCACTCGCTATTGTAATCGAAGGCTGACTTTGCAGCTCTAACAGCCCGATCAACATCCTCCCTCGAGGCCACCTGAACTGAGCAGATTTTTTCCTCTGTTGTTGGATTTATTATGTCCATTGTATTGTTTGGCTCCGAGGAGTCGACGAATTCGTTGTTGATAAACAGTTGACTAGGAAATTTGAGTTCCATTTTATTGACCCGGATGACCACCTGCTTGTGTGCAATTTGGCCACTACCTGAGGATCCCTCGCCCCTTGTTCGCCTGACAACCAAGTCAACGAAAGCTTCGAATTGCGTGGCCATATAAACGTCCTCATTCTCCAACTCGAGTGAATCGCCAACAAGTTCTTTAACTTCCTCAACTAGTCTGGTGACATCCATAGATCCTGCGCCTGAAAAGAAGAAGTCTGTACCACCAGTGACCGGATCAACTGAAAGGATTGCAGCCCAGATCGCTCTTATCTGTTCCTGGACTCGTTGCTCTTCTTCGCTCAACACGAGCGCTGGCCTATTTGCTTCATCGCTACCATAGGATGAGGCCAGAATCATTTTGCCTGTCGATACGATCTGCAATTTGCTAACGTTCACAGGTCTCTTGTCGCCGTTAGCAAACATGAGCAGACCACCTGAATGCACGATGGCCTCTCGATCAAGACCCTCTACCTGCACACTTCTAATCGCGTCTGGTATGCCATAATCCTCAACGTGATACTTGGTTGAGGAGAACAGTTTAACCCTCACGAAGTCGGTCTCGCCTTTGAGTTTCAGATTAGCCCAAGCGCCCGGAACCTTGTCCATGCCTCTTATGAAGTTGTGCAACTGATCGCCACTGCTCAACTGATCAAAGGGAATCTTAGTTCGTTCTTCTTTACCGCGTAATATCGGATCATAGGTCGCACCTTCCTCTAGTTGGTTTATTTTTGGCGCCTGGTTCGTTCTGACCAACTCGACCGACTCAACTAGGCCCTGAACTCCCGCCGGAAATAAAAATCTCGTGTAGAGAGAGTCAACAGTGTCGTTTGGTTGCACGAAACAGGAGCGTTTCATGAGAATGGGCCCAGTGTCGAGCCCATCGTCGGTCCAAAATATAGTAAAACCGGCCTCTTTGTCGCCCTGGATGAGTGTCCAGTTTATGGAGGCTGCACCACGATGGCGGGGCAACAGAGAGGGGTGATAGTTGATGGACTTGTGGCTGGGAAAATTGATAACTTCCATGGGCACAAACTGATTGCAATAGGGCAACACGTTGAGGTTAGCATTGACCGACTTGTATTGCTCGAGCACCTCTGGCAAAGCTTTGTTTGTCTCTGGAGGAACTCGCCACCGTTTGATCTTGAAAATAGGTAAACCAAGTCGCTTGGCTGTAGTGGCCAGGATGTCTTCTCGTCCAGTTTTAGCATCATCTGGTATGGTAAAAACACCGCAGATTGTATACTTTTTCGCCACCAACTGTTTCATGAAATCTGCGGAGAAGGCACTCTGGCCAATTATTGCAATTCTAAATCCTTCCATGATCTTGGTCTCAATTTCGCGTAAGAGAGATTGACTATTCTTTAGGTTGCTTAACAAGGCAGGCCAGCCGCGATTGGAAATGAAGTTGGCAAATTCTCTTCGCTGCCTCTGACAAATTAGATCGAGAGAAAGGCACTTGAAGCTGACCTGTAATCGTATATCCAGAGAACAGAGCGCCGCAACTAAGTAGGGGAAGAGATAGAGAGAGAGAGAGAGAGAGAGAGCAAACAGCTTTAAGCTTCAGGCTCGCGAACCTTCAAACGAGCCCGAGATTGAAGAGGGAAAGTAAGCGAGATGTAAATGCCGATGGCCGGCAAGCGGGGGTTGGCCAAAATTCTGAACGATCTTGATAGAAATCTCGTTAGTTTGAGCTGCAGACACTCTCTGTTCGCGTGGGCAAGTCAGCCCTCTACCCCAATTCATGCTGCCACTAAAACTGATCTGATTCCTGTTCCTGATTGCTAATAATAAGGATGAGACCAGATTGCGAGAGCGTTGTTGTCTCTAATGGGATATGTTTAAATATCTGGACAGCTAAGTTTGGTCTCACGAGGGCCGCATTTAAATGTGCCATAACTGGAGTGGCACAAGCGCCTCTAAAATCTGCGCCGACAGACAAACACAAGTGTCAAACTTGAGCGCCATCTCAGCAAATGAAGACCCAGAGAGCGATGTGCTATCCTTTTCACGACAAGGTTAGGTCCCTTTTCTGTCGCGAACCTAATAAAATTGTGCTCAGCCTGGTTGGACGCAACGTGACCAGATCTCGAGCGCGTCCACGACCACACTGGCTCTTCAGTGCTAAGTGTCTCTTGTATTGCAACTACTCTGGTGGGCGACTTTCATGTTGAGAAGTCGACATATGGTAGATTTCGATGTAGGGTGATCAGTTTAGCTACTGTGATCAGCATTTATTTAAGACTAGATCTGCTCGTTCCAGTGGACTGATCGTGGGATGCTGAGATCGCTTTACAGCTCGACTAAATGAAGGATTGTGCGACTCGGTGTATTTCTTCAGGTTCTATTTGTGCGAACACAATAGCTTTGCAACTATGGCAGCCAAGCGCATCGGGTCTACAGCGGAAGCCGTCTGCTATAAATCATCTTCGTTCTAACAAATATAGCTCTCCTATCCCCTTCGTAGCTACCAGCTCAATCACTCGCTCGCTTGTAGGGAAGTTATTCCACTCGAGAGGTCGACCGATATCTGCTCAAATACCAGCGTCGAATACCAAACCCTAATCAGTGATGCAACAACTGAGGGCTGAGCACTTCGTTTAGACTGAATAGAGTGAGACACTAGTAGGCATTATCGCCGGTAGAAGCACCAAAGATGTTATCCCACTGGCCTTGGTTCTGTAGGATCACGAAATGTTCCGCCTGAATCCTACATTTCCAAAGCAGTTGAGATCTCTCATCGAGTTCATCGTTGAACCTTACTGTGCATGTGGAGCAGAGAGAGGTGGTCAGTCAAGTAGCTGGACAGCGAATAAAACCGACGCTTGAAACTGACGTGTTCGATTGTCGATAAATCAAGTTCGGGAGGATCCGAGCAAATCTACGAGATAACGGACGCAGACCTATCACCGTAGACAAACCGGCTCAAGCTCGTAATTATACACGCAGGCAAGTTTAACGTTACATAGCGATTAGCTCAACGTAAGAGCTCCCCTCCTTGTGGTATTGAATTCGTTTTTGACCTTCTAAACGATTCTCATGATCTTCAACGAGCCTCGCGATCAATCCCTACTCAAACCCACTGGTCCGCAAAACCTCAATGCAGCTATCCAAAGCAGCAAGGAGCTTCTCCCCGCATTGGTTTGATGTCAGGGGGAGGGCCTAGTTAATGAGTTCGAAGCCAACTATTCTTAAATCGGGCAAACATCTCTCTGAGATTATGAAGATTGCATTTGAACCAGTGCAGAATCTCAAACTGGACTAAAGAACGAACAACTGGTGCAAAGTACTCGCTACCAAGTTTAAGGCCTCTCAGCAAGAGAACTGCTCCTGTTGGGATGTCCGGGTGTTCGGCTGGCAGTCGCCGATTGAGTAAGCTATGCGAGCGAGAACCAGCAATCAGCTCGACAGTCGGATCTTGTCCAATCTAGTTTGAATTCGGAGAGAACACCACCTTTCTGAGACTTTGATCTCAGAGACGAGCATAGCTTATATCGCCCGGCGGCTTTCACCCTCGACTATCGCCAGTTTTATGTTGAAGAAAATCACTGATGTAAGCATATCAACTAAATGGACATGAATGGAGAATTTAGGATCGAGTCGCTATTGTTTTAGTCGTGAAATTGAGATTTATGAGCACAGAAAGAGGTAAGTTTTGGTCAAAGCGGAAGTTGCGGTACAAGGAAGGCTGCACTCGCCCATCAAGAGAAGTGCTTCTAGAACTCACCCAGATCGACCGGTCGATTTTGCCCATAACTTGAGTGCCCGAGATTTATTATTATTTGTCTATCCTATGAGTGATTGTGGTAGGTACATAATAAAATTAGTTTTTATTTTTGGTTTTGAATTTCGCAGACTTTTACGTTACACTACTAAAACCCAACTGCACATTTCCACCTGCTTCGGCGAATCCATCAATGACAGACGAGACAAAGAGTTTAGAATAGTCAAAACAGACCGAGCCATCGGCTCGTTGGGAAATGTCATTGGCTGTCTACATTGGATGATCTTAAAGTGATAATCGCCCTTCGATAGGGTGGGTCAGATTGGATGTGTATGTAGCTATTTATGTAGGATAGAGGGGCTCGGAAACCACGTGCATAAAATGATCATTTTGACATGTTGGTCGACATGTTGGTTTATGTACATCGGAGCCTCTCAGTTAGATGTACACGATGATGGACAGCCAATTTCCGGAATTTGCGCCATCAAAACACGAGCTCATGCTAACAGTTCAAGTGTAAGCACTTCGGCTCGCTTCGTCATAATGAAATGTCCGATACGTGCTCACTCCAGTAACTGTGTCCAAATAGAGATTCACGAGGGCTATCAGTGCAAGCACAATTAGCAGATTCATGCCGGCTGAGCCGATCAAATCGGCACAGGGACGAGCATAGTAGGACTCAATGGAGTTGCATTTGAATTTGACATCCTGCGAAATGGGTTTCGAGCAACAAGAGTTTGATATCATCGGAGTCCATTCTTCGGAGTGGCATTCTTGAAACCGTAACAGCCTCTTTGCTGAAGACTGTCCCAAAGTTTTGTTGCCGCTTGTGCTGTGAGAGACTCAGCCTGGTTGTTGTTACCTGATGAAACAAGGGGCAGAGTTCAATACTTGAAATACTTGATTGAAAGGTTGAATGATTCGGTTGAAGGTTCTGCCACAAGTATTCATAGGTATATTTGTACAACATGGGGAAAGTCTTCCTCTTCAACCTATCTGGGTCAGTCATGTTGATGCTCTGGTGTGATCTTGGCGAATGAGCTTAGTAATCGCACAGCCTGAACGTGCCACTGCTTCAACTATAATTTGAACTATAGTTTGAATAAAACAGTCAATAACAGACTTCTTACTGTTATCACCAATACTCCTTGATTGACTCTATGTCGCAATCCAGCCAACTGGCATTGCCTCTGATAATCTCAAGAGATTGTTGAACTGTTCGTTCAGTTCCCGGAAAACTGTTGGCCTCAAAAAATGTGGCCACCTCTTTGGCTTTCTCCTCGCTGGTAAAGTTCACCGTTACTAATCGACAATCTACATGGATTTGAACTCTCCCTGGTGATTTAAGAACGACTGGATTCGAACCTCTCAGGGTCATAAAGACAAACAGCTTATCCTGGTCTCTGACTTCATCAGAATGGCGAACTCGATCGCCCTCTGAAACCGACTCGAGTCTTTTGCTGCGCCGAGAGCCATGATGGTACGGTTTTTCTACTCCTGTAGGTCCGATTTCCTGTATAGTTCGCGAATGCGATGACCACAGCGGTCGGGACACACAAGTCCCCCGCAGATTTCCACCTGCTTCTGCGAATCCATCAAAGACAGTCGAGATAACGAGTGTAGTAAAGTCAAAACAGATGAAAGCTCCAAAATGAGAGTCGTACCAGGATAGTTACGTTGATGTGCTAAGCAGCCTCAATGAAGCCAATGCGAAAACTGCGGGTTAAACCACAATAGCAACGCTAGATAACCATAGCGAACTTGATTCGACTAGACAATCTATCTGCCTGATGAAATCCTACATGACAACACGATTTCTATAGATTACATACGTTGTGATCCTATGTTCTGTCATTTATTTGAGGGTAGGGCTCTGGACATTGTTTTCTAGAAATCTTTATCTTATAAATAAATAAGTTTTCAACCTATAACTTAGGCACGCTTCTTCTCAGCCACGATAGCTTTTCTTGGTGTCTTTGATTGAGGGGAACAGTATGCATTGTAGAAGAATTGCGAGAAGAGGTATAAGTACGAGATGTATATAACAAGACCGAAAACTGACATTGCCGTGGTTGTTGCGCAGTCATATCCGGACAATTTTGCAAAGAAGGATCTAAATACCACATAGGCTCCAACTATCATCTGAATAGTTTGCGAAGCCGTGATGACCATGGATACCCATTTGGGGATCTTTATGATGTTGGGCACCGCTTTCAAGACATAATAAGTGTACATGATTGAATGGACGCCAAAGTTCATCGTGCAAAACCATCTTGCGGATGCCATCAAGTTAGCGTAGACAAACCAAGAGAAGATGAGCACGGAAGCGTGGTGATATACGTGAAGGAATATTAACTTTTGCTTCCTCAGAACCAGGAAGATAGTGTCACCCAGCTCGGGAATCTTGCTGAGAACGAAGAGATAGATCCAATATCTGGCTGGCTTTACGTGAATGTACGAGTTGTTGCAGATCGAGTGATGGAATCCGAATCTGTTTAGAGAGTGAACCATCTCGGGGAACACTCGCAAGAAACCAATTATACTAAAGATGGCTAGGCCACTGTTCCATAGCATCATCGGTAATCTAAGATTGAAAGGTTCTCGCTTTTGCATGATCATCTGGCCGATGTAGAGGGCTGGTAGATAAAGCAATAGAGCGAATACGAATGGAACATACCAGTTACTGCTGAACATCTCTAAGGAACCGGGAAAGTCGAAGCTCTCCTCCAATCCGATTGAAAATGGATAACTGGGTCCTGCTTGTGCACCAGAGAATTGTGTGGCCATCGTTCAGGTATTTATTGAATTTCAGTGTATCCTCTAATCAACTAATCTTTATGTTAAATAGAAGAAGCACTTGTTCTTAATGGCTCCCTATTTCGCCCTCGAAATTGTTCAAACAGTCTAGTTTCTGATCGATATACGTAGACGCTCCAATGTAATCGTGAGCGACGGAACACGAACTCAACTTTTTTAGACGATTCAAGCGCAACTGGGTCCATGTTTGGATTGTAATATGATACGGCTAGCCCAGGTTAGATGCTTAACGGGGTTAAGTAGGCTTGGGTATGCGGAACTCTCCATCAACCATGTAAACTACATTCAACACTCTTCACTGAGCTCTTGGCTACACGTGGATTAATCCATGTCTATGGCATTGCGAAGCGTTCGACCATCACACGCAACAATCTTCAGTTTATCCACTTTTATCAATTCTTGAACGTTCCTAAATTCTGTGTCCTCGAAAACCAACGTCCAAACATTATCACAGAATCTATAAGTTTTAAGGTGGGCCGATCTGAAAGTCAGCATTGTTTTTATTTTGTTCTTGAAGGCATTGTTGATTGATTTGTCGAATTGCGCTAAGCATCGGAAAGCTAAATGTTCTGGTAACTTCTCTCTGGTTATTATCTCGTCCAAGGCGTCTTGTAACGTCCTACCCAGGGTTGTATTTCTGTAAACTTGATAACTCATCTTTGTTGCTCCGAATGCTCTAACAGGGCCTAAATGTGTGGCTCAATAGAGATGCAAGGATTCTTGAAAATGGAATCTTAGCGGCACTCTATCTAACTACTAATTCTGTTTCTAAAGTCCATGTGTCGAAATTTTTTGGAATTGAAAGCATATAATATCGTCAATATATCTCTCTCTTTTCGACTTTGTTGAGGCGCCACGCCATTTGGAGTTGATGGCTGGCATGAAACTTCTGCGCTTCCAAATATAGACACAGCTGATTTTCAATTTCAAACTTACATGGACTCGTGCAAAATTGCAGTGTGATTTCCACACATGGGGGGTCGAACTGTAACCGTTGCAAGAAAATTGAATTCGCTCGATCAAATTAATTAATCTGTTCGGCGATAAAGTTGGCAACCGCATTAACGTCTTGGAACTGTAGCAATGATAAGCCATTTCGACTGGTCAGCAAGTTGCACTTCGACAAGTGGTTCAGGCTGTCGGCCTTACAGAATCGACCTTCAAATTATGGTCGAGGTCTACATCTGTGCAAACATTATTCCATAAGGCTGGATAAATCATCACAGATGGACCGTCCTGAGCAAAACGACCATGATTCAAACCTGTGTTACCAAAAACAGAGCAACAGGGAACCTCAGGTTCTCATGGAACAAAAGTCGTGTTGTTGGCAGCTTAATAGAATCTCGCAATATCTTCAATATCCAGACAATTGAATATGATCTCCTAGCTGTGTGTTGCTTAGACCTAGATCCAACTGGCAACTTGTAAGTGCTCGCATCTATAACTCAATCAATCAATCCACCTTCATCAGGCAGCTTCTAACGAACTCTTCTCCCAGTCTCTTGTTGGGGTTATCAAATGGCTCAGTCGATCTTCAAGGTATCCAAGACTCCAACTTTGGCACATTGGATTTCATATCACGCTTCGAAACCAGCCCTCACAACATTCACAGAGTTCAGTGGAACCCAGGCGATGAGCAATTCTTCTCTATGTTAGATAATCACAACCTGCATCTCGTCGACCCAGTTGAGATGCGCACAATAGACAAATTCGTATTCAACATGAAGACTACCTGGTCTGAATGGAACCCTAACGATAGGAAGATTGTGGCCGTCTGTGGGTCCGAATCAAAGGTTAGGCTCGTCGACATTCGAAGTGGAAGCTCTGTGCAAACAATTGTTCTCGCTGCAAAATCTGGTCTTTCTAGTCACAGAGCAACTCGCTGTCTGTGGTCCAACCTGGACCTCAATTGTCTGATCGTAGGTGACAATGAAGGCTATTTGCATATCTATGACACTAGACAGACTACCCATCCCCAGATTCTAGTCGGCGAAAGTTATGGTCAAATATCAGGAATGTCTTTCACCCATGACAATAGCTCAATTATCACCTCACAAGGTACTGATAATCATCTAATTCAGTGGACTTTTGACAAATGTAAACTACGATCAACAGCAAATAAGTTTAAGAAAGAACGAGAATCAGAATCAAGCATTACAACTGACGGTACGAGTAGCCAGGCAAAGGGGTCTGGAAGTTCGAGAGCAAAAAAGCTGAAGCTTGCCAGACGCACCTCTCGATACCCCCTTTTATCCGTCGATACTTACTTGAGATGCCAATTTTATGTAACTGATCGCCATGTTTACTGTCCAGTTCCCACACGTACTACTGACTCCAGTGAAATATTTGTATATGATCTCATCAGCGGCTACAGGATCAAGACACTGAAATCAGATGGTATTCTTTGTCAAGGGGTCCACGCAGTTACCGGTCTACTACCTGACTCTCTAGCGCTCTACGCTGGTGGCAAAGGCAGGCTACGAGTTTGGAGTTTAGACGAAGAGTATCAGAAGAAGATGAACGAAAAAATTGCAAAATTCCACCAGACACGTTGGGATTCGGATGACGAATTATAGCACAGTCAAACTTCGTAGGAAACAGGTCATCGAGTCAATGAGGGAACCCAGTTTCGTCGGAGATGCGCAAAACTAAGTTGATCAGAGCGAAGATGAAGGAACTTCGAGGCTGTCGTTATTTTCTAGAGTTAAAGTGAGATTTTCGACCCGTCGAGAGAAAAGAGAGAAATCAATCGTAGATCTAAAGAATCAAAAAAGACTAAAATGGTACGGACTGGCTGAAGTTCATTATAACCTTATTTTTATCCTAAAGTGTTGTCACCTATTCTCACATACATATCCTTTAATTACATGCTAATACTCTATGTGCACTTGAAGCCGAACTGTCTCGAATATCACTTGTATCACGCTGATCTGACACGTCAGTTGTTGAGCTTAAAGATCTCCTAATCTGGCTCAGCAGAGACTTTCCCTACTGTTGCTAGAGCTATGCTTGTGACATCATACAAATCACCTGATACGGTTCTTCCATTCACCGAAATTGAAACACATACTTCATACTGATCTGGCCGATAATTTTGATCTATAGGCGCCATTTGACACTATACTTTACCACAAGATAGTTGACAACTTTGGAAAAGAATAGAGTGGCAATCAAAGCTGCGACCCAAACGTAGAGTTGATCGTCATTGAGGGAAAAGTCAATCATCGGATATGGCTTAAGATCTTGGCAAGTTTTGATGTCGGCTCCAAAACTATTGGCGCGCGCCAGTAGTACGGTCAAGTCTTGGAAAAAATCAACTGGTTGCTCTGTGACTGTTTCTATTGTAGTGGTTGCTATATCTGTTATATTTTCATCGCTCGCTAGGTTAGCGATGGTATCGTTTCCACCATTGTTAAAGGTGCTCAACCAGTAATTGGTCATGGTGCGCAGTTGTTCCGGAACCCCGCTTGCACTAACAGGTTCACCTGTAACCACGCTTGGATCGCAAGGACATTGGCCGAATCCATAGCGAATTATTGTAAGCGATTCGATGGCGTATCTGAAGTAGGAGAGGGTCGACAACTTTTGGAGATAGATGGGCATTTGGCTTATGCGAATCAGAAACCCGCTCAACAGGATGAGAGGAGTGGTCGACACTGGAGCCACAAATACAGCTGCTTGCATTGCGTTCATAAATAAGGCTCCAAATATAAGTCCTTGGGTCTGAGCAATCAGTGAGGTGACAACGAAAATCCCAGTTGCCAATAGGAAACGCCACTCGAGGTATGAGGATGGTTGTCCGGTCAAAGGGTACGTGATCATTAGGGTAACAGTGGGCAGGATAAACTCTAGGGGGAAATCTGCCAAAGTTTTGCCAATGAAATATGTTGGAATTGAATACCAACCATTGCGCACTTCCTTCAAGAGGACATGCATATTTAGAGGGAAGGAGAGCGAAGTTAAGCACATTGTACTGAATGTAAAAGCATAAACGGATAGAAAGTACAATCCAACATTCTCAAATGTGCACCTGAGCTCGTCCTGCAAATTCAATAACCTCTTTGCGCCCCTTCTCGCATAATCGATCAGGTCCATATCCGTCTCATAGAGTGGACAGGCGTTTGGTTTTCCGACTCGACTCCCATAGACGAGGGTTATGAGAAGCGGAACGATAATATGTGCCGAAAATCTGAGTGTCGTTAACATTGGATCCTTGCACAAGCACAGCCAGCTTCGTTTGGTCAACAGTTGGCAATGACGGAGGAAGTGTCCTTGATGGTTGTGTTTGTGGGTTTGTAAACGGTCGTCTAAATAAAATTCACCCTCTTCCAATGGCTGGCCGGCCGCTGTGGTGATTAATGAATCTTGTGCACCTTCACTTTGGCCCTTGTTTTGTCGATCACAAGCGCTGACTCTTGCCTCTTGATTGCTGACTATGTTGTTACCCTGGCTGCTTGCTAGCTTGCTTGCATCAAGTTCATGATAAGATCCAACTTGGATTCCTTTCGGCAGCTCATCTTGGGACTGACTTGTATCATAGGCTTCATTGGTGTAAGCATACAGGTGATGGCCAGTCAATCTATTAGCTTGCGAGCCAAGGCGCTGGCTCCCATTGGATCCGGTCAAGTTGGATAGTGTTGACTTAAATCTGGCCACCATTGGCGACTGGCGTTTCTTCAAGCCGGGAGTGCCCACAAGCTGTCCGCCGATCGCAGTGTCCAGTAGCGCGATACGTCTTTTGAAATCCCGCCTCTGATGCTCGACGAGCGCCTCAATGGGCTTCTCACCGAACTCAGAGGAGGCAATTTCGACCAGGTAAGAGGCTGGATTGTACTGGTCCGCATCAAAATGTAAGCCGCCGCTGCATTCGTTTATCGTTTTGATAGACAACGATGGGTGGCCCTCGTAGATGCAGCGACCGCCAATCGCAAGAATGTAAACGTGGTTGAATAGATCGAACACCTCACGTTGCGGCTGATGAATAGTAACGATGATCGCCATTGGATTTGGAGATAAACGAGCTAGATCGCGCAGCACCATCACCGTCTTGTAGCAGGTCAAGGAATCCAAGCCAGAAGTTGGCTCGTCTAGGATCAGTATATCTGGATTTGATAGGAGCTCCTGAGCTATCGAGACTCGTTTGTATTGGCCGCCAGAGATTTTGCTTATTTTAGTATCGATGCAGCTCTCTAGCTTCAGTAATTCGAGAACTCGATCAATGTTCGAGTCGTGATCGAAGTCTTTCTCTGGATGCTTGAGGCGTGATGCAAACCAAAGGTTCTCCCTCACAGTGAGCTGGTTGAGTAGGTAGTCTGAGGGTATCGAGTTTAGATAGGTCAATTCTCAATTCTAACGGGAGAGATGTAGCTATAACAAAACTTTCCAGTTGGTAGACTCACCTTTCTGTGGAATTGTGCAAATCGACATGGGTTCAACCCGATTCGAGATAACCTGAACAGAGCCAGAGACTCCTGACTTGTGCTTGCCGGTCAGGCAACCGAGCAAGGAAGTTTTGCCGGCCCCACTTGGACCTAAGATGGCGGTCACCTGGCCTGACTTGACGGTCCCGTTTAAACTGCATAGGATGTTTGTCTTTTCGCTTTTATTAGACACGAAATCTGAGCTAGAACTTTCGGCCGCAAAAGTGCGCAACTTCTTTTGGTACCACTTTGGCTCAACCTGATAGGTGAGGTTGCGCCACCTAATTTCGAAATGATCGCTCTTGCTGATAGAAAGATCGATCTTGGGAGGTTTTTCGTTCAAAAAATTTGCCTGCTGATGGAGGTGATACTTCTTTGGATTTGATTCTAGCTCAAACTGGCCATCTCGATTCCCCGTTTGCCCATCTAACATTCCGCTGTGGCATTCGACTATTTGGTGCCCACTTTCAGAAGCGAGAGCGAGCTCATCAAAACTTCTAAAATTTGTGAGAGAAACCATCTTGATGCAAGTGGATCAAGCTTATCTCTGTCTCTTGAAGCTTCTTTCCATCAACTCTCTTGACCAGTACAGCCGCAACCTCTTGTCCTACTACCAAAGCTCTGCTAGAGAGGACCAGAGGACGAATGTCCCGTTGAAACTTATTCAGTAAGATGTCATCTCATCATTAAAACTACGAACTTGTTGCTTTCCCGAATAATTATTTATGAGCAAGCAACTGAGGCGAGATGAGGAAGGAAAGCTTCGTGTTGGCTCAAGTCTCCGGAGCCTTTCCGCTCATTATCTCTGCAACTAATCAACGCTCGCTCGCTCGCTCAGGTGAGTTCAAGTTTGCTTATCTTGAGAGTTTAAGTCATGAGCTCTTGATGCCGCGTAACTCTCGGATTCACCCGATTAAGGCTTTGGCTTGCAATTCAATTTTGAAGAGCAGGCAGCCTTTTTGAATAGGCGGCCACTGGTTTAGCTGGCAAAAGTTCCGAACGGCGTCGCTTTAGGTGAACCCGTTCGCCCTGCAATCAACCTATGGCTTCTCTCCTGGTGTCTTTCTGAAACAAGCTGAACCTACGCGCACCGAAGCTCACAAATAAGCAGCTCTGCTTGCATTAGTTCGCCTTGGAAGACGACAGCGCGCGAGAGGTATCGATTAGAAGCCACTGGCAGCCTGCTCTTCGTCTGCCGCCCCTCAACCGCCCCACGAAACCTCGCCCTCTCTCCCTCTCAATTTTTCTAGATGCGCACCTGTTTGTGTCACCCGAATCGCAAACTCCGCAGTCTCAATCAAGCCCCACTCTGCTCGTGCTCTTCGTTCCAAAAATCCCCGCAAAATTCCCCTCCGCCGACAGTGCGTGCTCTCGGTGAGACTAATGTCCAGCTCAGGACACACAAATACTGGTTAGTTGAACAAGCGGCTCGCCTCTGGATGCCAAAAACAGCAACCCCTTGCGCGCTTTGACGGCGGCCAGTCTAGGAAAAGCCGACTAGCCTAGCCTTGCCATCCAGGCTGCCGCTCGGCTGCTGGTGGCCCAAAGCTCGCCCCTTGGCAAGCCGAGCAAAAGTGGCGGCCGAACTTGAAAGCATGCACGTACGTCCTCCGCCTCTCTCACCCGGACTAGCGTTCGAGCTGGCCAACCTGTCTGCGCTGGCCATCGTATGGCTCTGTCCACCCCTCACTCTCGCTCCCTATTTCTCTTGCCCACGGACAGCAGGAGCCGCCACTGGCCTGGCGAGCGGCTTCTTTCGCTAGCTTCGAAGCCGATCGAGTTCTTGCTGGACCAAGAATAGACTTGCAAGAGGTGGGGGCAGGCAGAGGAGGAGAAGGAGGGCGAGGATTGCGTTGCATTCGGTCCAGGTTTGTGTTTTAACCAAACATTCATTACGTTAGCGCGTTACAAGTGGCAAGACCAGCTAGCTGGCGGCGCCAACCAGTTTGCAACCAGGCGGCTCGCTCGCCCGCCTTTTGCTCAACTTGTTAGTGGTCTTGCATGCAGAGCGCAGTTTGTTGCTGGCTGGAGGAAGAAACTGCCGCTTATGATGGAGAGGAGGCATAGGGAGCGAGAGAAGAAACTTTGGCAAGTTCATAATAATAATAGTAATGATTTCTCATTGGTGACGCCATGAGAACATAAACTGCAATAGCGTAAGCTTGCTATGCAATGGCTCCACTCAGCCAGCGCAACAAACCTTGAAACTAAAGAAGACTTTAGTCAACTTGCCAGATCGGCGAGCACTCTCAACTGTTATTATTAGTCGGCTCTAGCTGGCGCCGTCGATCTAAGGGGCAAACAAGGCAGGCAGCGAGCAGGAGGGCGAGCGAGTGTTCAATAGAGTTGCAGGTAGAGTGAGAGAGGGAGAGCGGCTGGTTCAGTTGCGCCGGCGGCAACAGCGTCTGATGAATGAGCGCAACAAATGGCGCCGGCCCAACTCTCGGTTGCCCAACAACCAGTCGAGCGAGGGCTCACCTGAGGGCGCCGGCTCGCGCGCGGAAAAGCAGCCGCGAGCAAGAAGCTCGCATGGTCCGCGCCCGTCCATGACTCATCGGAATTCAGCCGAGGAACTTTGTTTCTGACAGCTCGAAGAGGCAGCCTGGAGATGGCAGGTGTTCGTGTGGGGCAGGGCAGACACCCGAGGGCTCTGCTTGGTTTGAGTCAGGCCGCTCGGAGGAGCCGACTCTGCCTGAATGCAAAATGCCCATTCGGTTGTTCCAAAAATTGCTGACCGAAGCTGGAAGCTAGGCAGCATCAGGGCTTTAGGCCGCTAAGCGCACGGAAGGCATGGCACAAACAAAGTTGATCAGGATAATCAAGGTACTGGCGCGAAGCCAGTTTCAGCTGCAGTTTTCTCCCGAGATGCAATTCAGGGCTTCCCTTGGCCAAAGCAAGTTCTCTCGCATTCAAGAGCACTGATTTAGATTGGCATTGCTGGTGGGTGAAATTGGTCAACGACCTTGGCCAGCTAGTCCCTTTGGGTGTCGCGGCGAGCGCACGATCAAGTGAGCCTTGCGTTAAGCCCGGTTATTGGCCGCTACGCGTCACCTGTCCTATGAGTTCACTCCCAGTTACCACACATTTAGACCTGCTCGATCAGCCAACGATGAAACGTGTCGGCCTACTTGGAATTGCAAAATCGTGCTAAAATGTCCGCGATTAAACGATCCCACTGGCTTCAAGTAGAAGAGTTGCGTCTGCGATACCTGTTTTCTTGATGGCAGTCGAATATAGAGGAGAAATTCGCTGCCACGAGCAAGTGAGACTGGTTGTCCGATTGACGTCAAGCGGTTATCAAACGACTTCCTCCTTGTCTTAATCATCTCGATAAGATCTGGAATTTTTTCATCTAAGGCATGAGAGGATCATTTCGGCTTTAGACTTTGGTTGAGCCAAAATATGTCATCCTGGTAGCGAATTTTATTGATCCGGATTTCGTTTCGACAAATGGCCTCTGTGCAAATCAATTAAATCTCGATGATACAACATACTCATGAGCCCCTTTGTCTCTTCGATGATCGAGAGTCCTGTTGCATTGACTTTCTTGCATTGTATTTCGCATTTCTCAAGAAGGATTCGACATTGAAAACATCCTCAACATCCTTCTCGAACTGGATTGGCGCGAGATTGCCATCATCTGCCTCTCTAGATTCTTTTAGAGCATCAGATGCTGCTTCTTGCCTATCTCCTGCACTCGTATCAAGAGTAGGTCTATAGCTCACAGAAAACGAGGCCTGAGACTTCCAGGCTTTGTCGTAGACAGCATAATCATCCTCATCGCCAAAACCAGCACCTAAGCCTTGAGACTGGTTGTAAAGACGTTGATCATGAACATCGTTGTCTTGGGTGTTTGGTCTCGCCATTCCGAGAGCAATTTGTTCGCTGATATCTCGCTCTCTCTGCCTATCAAATTTGGTCCTTTCGACAGATCCATTTGCTTTAACGTTAACATTCCTAACCCTCTCACGATGCCTTTCTTCGCGCATCCTCCTTCTTTCCCTCACCTCCTCAGAATCAGCACCCTCCTCGTCGGAATCGTCATCCTTGCCCAAACCTCTTTGAACTAGGGCTCTCTCTTGACGGGCTTGCTGTGCCAACAACCTGAGCTTCTCTTCGTTCTTTTGCTTCTCTTTTTGTCCAATCAACTTTTCAGCTTTCATTTGATCCTCCAGTGCTTCTCTGTGGAGTTTAGTCGAGATATATAGTGTCTCTGAGAGTTGAGCGAATTTAGGATTAAGAGTTTCAGGTTCACTGCGACTATTAAGACCACATCTCTTATCCAGTGGCACAGTGTAGCCTCTCGGGTTCTTCCAACTCGAAACGCAAGGTGGTATTTTCCATTTGCTTTGCTCTTCAGCTGTTATCTTTCTAGGTGGCGAGTGCATCACTGGTGCAGGTGGGGAGGGAGGGGGACCTGGAATCTTTTGGTTGATTTTGAACTTGGCCGGCTCCATAGGGTCTTTCTGAACTTCGACCATCCGGATAATTTTCGGCTGAGCCCCATCCTGAGCGGGCACATATCTGATATACTTAGGGGGCGCCTGATAAGGCGCGAGGGCGTTATTCTTGTGTGACATTGTTCAATATACCGGGGGATGATGGCAGAATTCAGGTTAGAGATTAATTGCGCCAAGCTCGGCGGGCCGCCGAGTTAGAGTTCAATATTTATTTGTGTTGAACTATGTTATACGTGATTTGGTGGTAACTGAGCTATCAGCTGTGCGATTGTATTTCACAAGTTTCTTGCTGCGCGCATGGGAAAGTTGAAAGGACAAAAGCTCTCGTGAGCACTCTTCCAAAATTGAAATACTCTTTGACATAGATTTTAGGTTCACAGTTTCATGTTTCCGTTTCGAGAAACGGTTAGGTGTATTTAGTTGCCAACATGGGCATATTTAACATATTAACTCGACACAACCTTTGATCAAACCAACACTAGTTATGACAATAATACTATTCCTCATCGATACTAGTTCGTCTATGAACCAGCGCACTTACCTGGGTGCTCGACCAACTTTGCTTGATGTCGCTAAGGATACTGTTGAGAAGTTCCTCAAGGCGCGGGCGCGTGATGTTGCAAGCAGAGGGGATCGATATATGCTCTTAACCTTTGAGGAGCCACCGCATAATATTAAGGCTGGCTGGAAGGAGTCTCATGCAGTATTCATGAACGAGCTGAAGCATCTTACTGCAACTGGCATCACCAATATGGGACCAGCTCTCAAAAATGCCTTCGATTTGCTCAACCTAAACCGCATGCAATCAGGCATAGACATGTACGGACTTGGTAGAGCACCATACTACCTGGAGCCGTCGATGATTATTGTGATAACCGATGGTTCATCTTTGACTAACCAAAGTGGAGTCCAGACAGCCCTAGAGTTACCAATGCAGAACCATGTCGTGCCAGGATCAGAGCTAACGAGAGAGCCGTTTCGATGGGATCAACGATTGTTTAGTCTTGTTTTGCGTCTAACAGGATCACCACCAACTGAGGTCATCACGAATGCTGGCCTCTCGTTTGACCATTCTCCAATAGGTGCCATGTGCGCTGTTACAGCTGGTCGTTCTTATTCGATTACTACTCAGCGATCCATTCTTCAGAGCATAGATGCCCTAGTCCAGAAGGTCCAAGGCGGTGTCGTGATCCAATTCGAGAAAGCGGGACCCGACCCTCCGCCCATAGAAGATACCCCCGCACCGGGCAACGAGACAAAGGAGAACGATAATAACCACATTAGTCCCCCCAATTGGCATAGCACTCGATCACTCATATACGTGCACCGATCATTGCAGAAGAACTTTCCTGTTGGACATTGGCCAATACCAGAAGCATACTGGCCCGATCAGAATTTGACCTGCTTGCCCCCGAGGACGGCTCATCCGATAGTCAAATTTACTTGCACAGCAACTGAACCCCATATGATGGATGCCTTGCCTTTTGATAAGTATGAACTTGAGTCATCGCCATTGACCCAGTATATATTGTCTAGAAAGCAACCGCATGTAGCCTGGCAAGTGTATGTTAGCAATTCTGGGAAGCAGCCGGGCGAACTCGGTCAACCTTTTGGTTATCTAAAAGCTGCCACTAGTTTGAACTGTGTAAATCTCTTTGTGATGCCATACAATTATCCAGTGCTTTTGCCTCTAATAGAGGATATGCTCAAAAAACCTCAGCATCCAGGCAAGCCGCTGAGAGAATGGCGACCTATCTTTGACGAATATCTCAGAACGATGCCCCCTTACTACGCAACGCCTTTGAAGAGAGCACTGACTCGAATGGGCGCCGCTAATAACTTAGTTCCCGATAACCTTGAGAGCAATTGTTTTAGCTATGCTGTCCACAGTAAGCTTAAAAACCATAAGAATGAGGCTAAAGCACAGTTCGATAGGTTAGTACAGTCGATGCAACATCAGCCTAAAAGTCAGAACCATGACGCTGTGAGAGTCTTGCAATGTGGCACCAACCTGGGGTTTCAAGTTGAATCTACCTCTTATTGCAACATGGGTTGTACTGGCCGTCCCTCGAACGCTTTCTCATATCGTTATTTAGCAATGAAAAACGAACTAAACGAGTTCCCCAGTTACGTCATACGAGTTCGCGATAAGACTTCTGCAACTTCTAGCAACGAGAATATGAGAACCAAGCACACTTTTAGGAACCCTTACGATATTGATAGAAAGGATTTGATTGATCAGATGCACCTCATGCGCGCTAACTTCATGCAATCCTCATGTAGAATCAAATTTAGAGACGAGGATCAGATACACACTTTACCTGTTTCTCAAATGGGCAACTATCAAGATTATTTGAAGAAACAGCCCACCCCCCTCAGAGAGATCGAATCAACCCCTGTGAGACAGCATATGTTTGGAAATCCTTTCAAGATCGATAAGAAAGGAATGATGGTAGATGAGGCTGACAATCTAGGTTTAACTGATTTTGGTAGCTCATCACAAAAGAACAAAAAGACCAACCCCAACCAGCGACGACGTGGACCTTTGCCGAAGGATTTCATCTTATTAAGTCAAAACAGTTGGCAACGATCGCCCGCTACATCGCCTCGCACATCACCATCAACATCCCCGTCTCCGTCGCCCTCTTTATCTCCCTCATCTTCACCAATGCCCTCACAATCCACATCTCCACTTCCATCATCTAGTGTTTTAGATGCCTCGGATGAATCAACTCAGAGGGGGTCACCAGAGCAGAATGGGAACTCTCAATTAAATGTGAATAACCAAACAAACAGTTTTGCTTCATCAGGCACTACAATCAGGCCAAATGAACAGGATCTTGCCTTAAGGAGTGATATATTCAAGCACATTAGAGGACCTGGTATGAATTATGCGTCAGTTTTGAAGACTATATCTAAACTTCATGGCGACAAACGGAAGTTCATCCTTGAGGAGACCATTCGCGAGGCGAAAAGATTCAAAAAAGTGAAGCTTCTCCACCAGTTGAACCTCATTAGTCGCCAATGAGATCGAATCAATCCCGTCGAACGACCTCGATCTTAAATAAATATTGATACGTATAATTGATCTACAGGACGATAAGTGACCATTCAATATTCAAGCCAACTAAGAGGGAGAGATGTGGCAGGTTCCAATTTATTAACACGCAAACCTCTGCGAATAACTACTGTTACAAGTTTGATTTGGACCGCTTCAAGTCGCACGGTACCTCATACCAAGGTCCACACTTTAAAGATTTCTCGTCAAATCTTGTTTGCTGAGGACAACTGAAAGTCAAAACATGTCCAGTGCTCGAACAATGATAAAAAGTCTAGGAAGAAGTAATGAAGTTAGTTAGTTAGTTACAATCCCGTTGACTATCCAGATCAAATAGCTACGCCACTCACCTGGCAGGAAGACCCAACCTCGGGATAGAAACCGGATTGGCGATCTGAGCACTCAAAATTAATCGGCGACTTATTTGCGGCCTTCTGTGTCTGACTGTTGTTCATCAATTTTTTCTGGTCAGCAATCTTGTCATTCTCGTCAACTGACTCTATCTGTTGAGCGGAAAGACCTCTTAATTTTGCCATCATTGCGGAGGGGTGAGCATTGATCTTTTGCGATCGTAACTGAGCTTTCAAATTTAAGATTCTAGAGTTCCAAGCTGCTCGGTAGTCTTTTGAGCGGATGTACTTTGGATGCGGCTCACCTGAGTCGAATCTATCTTCTTGTGGGATGGTCGTTGTCTCTTTGCCCGATAGATCAACTAGATCATAGTCGCTGAGAGAGGCTTCACCTCTAGTTTCGTTCGGTGGAATAAATAGTAACTTATCGAGCCAATTCATGCTTGAATTATGCATCTTTTTCCCGAAGCTTCCAATGGAAGCGGTTGCGTAAGAATCGACGCGATCACTACCTTGATCTGGAGAGTAATCAGTTGTGTCATCTATCGCTTGTGTTTTGGATGTATCTGAGTTGCTTGTGTCTCCATCAGCCCTTTGGTCATCAACTAGTGGCTTATTTCTATTCAATCGAGCTTCTAGTTCGTCACGCGGGATCACTCTTTGCTTGAGGAGTGCAGATTTTATAGCCTTTCCAACTCGGGCCAGCAGCAGATCTTGTTTTTCAGACTCGCGAATTGTTGTATTTGGACCGGCTAGAAAATCACCACTATCAAAACGATCGTTGATTTGTGTGAGTCCAAGATTGTAGTGGCTGCTGTCGGATGTTGTATCCCATGGTCGAACTAGAGGGCTTGGCACTTGATATCGAATAGCTGCCAAGATTGCAGCCGCCTTTCTATGTTCCAATTGTTTCAAATCGTTCAATAAGCTGCTTGTTTTAAAGCTGCGACCATATTTCGAATTGGCGGTCTGATGATCCGTACTGTTAGCTTCAAGCGACTCATTCGCGAGTAACTCGTAGTAGCTGGACGGAAACTCAGTGCCAATAAGATCGAGCAGCCTCTCTCGAGAGCTGCCATTGTCATGCTGCTCGTAATTCTCATACCTGTCCCTCGTCGAGCTGTTGAACGAGGATGATGCCGGCGAGAGAAGATTCTGGGCCAGGAACTTGAGCGCCGCCATATTGAATCGCTGCTGGTTCATAGGATTCTGGTAGCCGACGAAATTCCTCGTCGATGGCATGAGAAGCTCGTATAATTTCTTGGACACATTAGGCCTACTGAAGCTCTCGGCGCTTGGTGTAGACCTCCTGGGTTCGACCTCGAGCGAGCTCAAGTATGGAGGTTTAAGTAGGCTGGAGCCATTGCTGATATCTAGATAGCTCCCACTAGAAACAGTACCAGAAGCGAGTAGGCCATCGTGAATTTGAGGGAATCTGGTCGTCTCGTCGAGTGAAGAGTTTTCCCTTGTTGTTTCTGCTGGGGATTGCGCAATCAGAGTGTCCGCAACTGACGAGGCTGACCCAAGTTCTCCCTTTCCTGAACTCATGGGCTGATCAGTGACCTCTCGCATTGACACTGTAGTTTCATGCTGCTCGAGCTGTTGCTTCCTCTCGAATTGGTCTATTGGGGCGGTCAACTTATGGTTTGATGGTAGAATAGTTATGCCAGCAGGAAGTTTCATTCCAGCCAAGATTTCAGTGCGCGGCACTGCGCTCGAGTCAAGTTTGTGTCTCGCTGTGCTCGTTCCTGCGTCGGATTCATAAGTTTCGCCATTGCGTCTCGTTGTCTGAAATGAGGGAGTTGATCGTGAGCTCTCGAGCGCCTGTCCCATCATAGTCTGATACCTTTCTGGCCAATTTGCAATTGTTTCTGCACTGAAGAACTCACCGGTGTTTGCAATCTGTGGCAGAGGTTGTTGAAACAATCTTCGAGTTGTTGCAAGCAGCTCGTTTGCCTCGTTCCAGTGGGTAGTGTACTTGCTCACAGTATCCGAGGCTCTAGCTTCATTGAGATCATTCTGTCTTAATGTTTCCCTAACCAGAGGGGCCGGACTAGAGGATTCAGCGACCATAGAGATGGGAGAGCTTGTAGTGATGTTGGTCAGACGTGATGAGGATGTCTCTGACTGGGTAGTTGGTCGGGTGACAGCAAAAGTTGGAGTCCAGCGCATTTGAATACCGCTTGTCGAGTGCTGAACTGGGGAGCTGGTTTGGGTGGTTAATGACAGTTTTAGTGTTGTTAGCGAATCCCTAGCTGGCTTCTCGAGTTTATTTTCGAGCCTGTCGAGCATGAGCGCCTGGTTTTTAGCAGACCCGAGGAAAGGCAACTCAGCAGTGGTCATCTTTCTAATTCTAGTAGGTCCATTTGGTTCCACTGATGTAGAAAAACCACCATTGACGCTATCGAAAGCGTCCGAGTTGTGGAGACTCCTGTCTGGCAAGAGCCACGGATATTTAGTCTGCGTTGTCATCGACTCCATCTTACTCGATGGATCCTCTGAGGGTCTGACAGTAGTGCTGGCAGGTCTCTTAGAGGTCCGTCTAAGCAAGGCTTTGGTAGTGCTACTGAGGCGCCAGGACGAATTGTCCCTGCTTGACTTAGACATGCTCCGATTCTCTGTCCGTAGCGTGCTCGCACGTTCACCCTTGCTTGTTGATTCGAAAGCTAAGGCGCGACTTACAGTATGGCCGGCGCTTAGTCGACGCGATTCATGAGCAAGCGGGGTCGACTTCCGCTCTGCGTACCTGGATGAACGCTGCTCGCCGGCCAAAGTTGTGTTCTTCGACGCATAAGGCTTAGCCTCAGGTGATGCTGTTGGCTGCGTCTCAAGTTTATTTGGTTGCTTCTTTGGTCTTTTGGTTGATTTTGGCTGACTTTTGGTCGAGCTTGTCTGGATTTGTTTCTTACGTGCTTGACTTGTATTTAAACGAACAGAATCCCCTTGTTGTCCGCCACTTTCGGGTGCCAACTTGGAGGGATTCGACTTTTTCCTCGCCACTTTCTCACCAGAATCAATCTTTTCGCTCTCTGATGTCAACATGGTTTCATTAACCATCTTGTTTCCGCTGAATAGATTAGATTGCTGATCGATTAGTTTGTTTATCACTTTAACTGTATCACGCAACTGGCTTCCAAATGCAATTCGAGTAAGATTATTGATTGAAGCTATCACGAGCTCCTCTCTCTTTTGGACTTGATGTAAGTCTTGGCCTGGCTTTTGAGTTGTGCTAAGCGATACTTGCATGGAAGAGCCTGATACAAGTGCCTTGGTCAGATCTGAAGAGTTGTTACTTTGGGCAACCACCTCGATGGTTCTAACTGAGGACTCGGTCGCTGGTCCAAGTGATCGAGTTGTTGACTTGAGGGCATCGCTCCTCTTACCGATGGTTGTTGTCGTAATTGCTGCCGATAGTTGTTGAACCCCGTTTCGTTTTGTCTCAGCGCCGTCAGACTTTTGAGGTGGGTGATTTCCATAGCCAGGCGGCTTTCCCATCACCAACAGCTGGCCTAGATCCAGATTGGCCATTTGCGATCTCTTTTCGGCCAAGCTCTCGCGAATATCAGCTTGCCTAGGAGGCGGGATGGTCGCGTTTTGCGCTTTGTTTGCGCGCCTTGATTCAACACTTCCCAATGTTGTTGTGGTTGCTTCGGGCGCCTCAGTAACGCCTGTGGCTTGCGATACTTTGCGCGTCGGCGCCCGAGTTGGCGCTAACGAGGTTGACTCTATTTGATTGAAGATCCTCCAGCCACTTGTTGATAACAACTGCGAAGTTTTGTTCGAGCTAGACGCTGGCTTCGTGCCGCCCGAAACCCTGCTAAGCTTACCCTCTCGCGCCGGCCCCTTTGTGGGCGACGCTGGAGCCTCGACTCTCTGATGGTAGCTGTAGTCCATCACTGAAGCTGAGCTCCTCAGATCTTGCGAGGAGTTTTGGTCGGGCGACAGGGGCAAAACTATGGGTGGAACCTGAGAGGACAACAGTCGCCGCTGCTGCTCTAGAACCAACTGAATCGGATGCCGATCATGAGGAGCTATCATGGTTAGAGGCGGCAGTTGATTGTGTTGCATGACAAACACATTTTCAGATCCATAAGGTGCGACCGAAGGTTGCTGCTTGGCCGATTGTGGTACTGCCGCCGCCGCCGCCGCGACCACCTGTTTGCGTCCCCCAACGAACGGAATTTGTCCAAAGAATTGGCACAGGACAGAGCGCTTGTGGCCACCAAATGGGGCCGGCAAGACTGAGGCCAAGACGGATGAGGTCTGCTGGCACAACCTGGCCAACTTGGACTGCTCTCTCGGTGCCTCAGGACTCCCAGCATCATCAGTGTCCCTAAATTCTGCTGGCAATTCAGCTGAGCTAAGATGAGCCAAGGAAGAGTTCTCAGCTATTTGACTCCTCTTTTGAGCGGGAAGAGTTTGAACTGACTGAACATGGGTGAGTTACAATGGAGATATGTTGAATCTAGTCAGAATTTGCTCTCTAATATGAGATTTTAAACAAAACTCTCACGCTTTTAAAGCATGTAAAGTGTGCCGATTCCTTCGGCTTGTTCGAGAGTTCAACGGAAACGTTTCTTTCCTCTCTGGATGGGCCAAGTTGAATAGACGCGAACTTACCCACTGGCTCTGGTGGTTTTGATCTGGAGTTCTGCCAGCGAGTTGCTGGTTGGCCGAAAGGAGCGCTTGTGTGTCAACAACTAAACGCACATCAATCCAATCGGAGTGGTTAGTTTGTTGCGAGGGAGGTAGATTCACCTGCGTGTTAGTGTTCTGTTTAGTTCCAGACGATAGAGGAGGATTTGCATAAATCGGGCGAAAGTTTTGCTTCACAAAAACGCCCACGCGCTCGCCAATTGAGCCTCAGCCGGCGCTAATGCTCACTTGGTGGCTCCATCGGCCACCATGAGCTCTAGCAAAATTGTGCACAAATTTATCATTTGTAATCCGTTGAGAGGATCAATTAATAACTCTCATGTCTAAAACTTGGCCAAGACAGCGAGCGTGACTTGTGCAAAGTGTTGAGTAAATTTCCACCATTTTTGCTATCAGGCCAATCCAGCCCAGAGTTTGTTTCTCGCTCGCAACAATTGATCTGGTTTTCAAATGTAGAGCTGCCAGGTTTAGCCACGCTGAGTCAGTAGTCTCCCCTCACATAAGATGATGCTCTCTCTCTCCGCTCAGGTGAGTTATGCGGATTGCGGGGAAAGAGAGAGAGGGAGCCTCGTGTCTATACGATTGTTACGCTCCGTCAACCGGCGAGTAAGGCCGCTTACGAGCGTGCTCGACAGTGCATTGGGTGGCTCGGAGGTCGGATCTGTAACGGCCATCGTGAGCTTGATAAGAATCTCTCGCGGGTTAGCTAACTCGCAAGCGAAAGGGCCCACTTGTCCTGCGAGGGAGTCTTGAATTTTATCGCACCAAAGAGAACTGGAGCTTTCTATTTCATTAATTAACCTCTTTTACACCAATTGCGCCGGTGAGAGAGGGCAAACTTAGAGAGAGGGAGAGCAACGGGTAAAAGTGAAAATGAGATTCAATTGAACTTTCTCATTGGAGCTCGCGCTCTGGTGATACGCTCATGTTGCTGGTCCATCAGAACAACATGTCACGTCTGTATGCAATAAACCTGATTATGATTGATACCATTGAGTGCGTTGGAAAGTTTGCGCCGACTTGCAAAACCAACAGGTGAAAAAGCTTGCTGCGAGATGCCTCCAAAACTGCTCGAACGCGCAAGCTAACCGCAGCCAGAGTTGTATGGCAAGGAGTCAGATTAAAATTATGCACCAGAGGTCAGTTGGGCTCGATGTTGTCGGTCGGCCGGCCTGCCTGCTGGTGGGTTGAATGTGTGGGAATGATCGGCATGATCTATCTTGATGGCGAGCACTTGGAAAGTAAACGTAAACAACGAGAGCCAGAGCAAGTTGATCACGAAACTTCAATTGAACTGGAGCGAGCCGGTGGAGGCTCAGGAGCGACAACAGAGGGAGTTAGCATGGGAGGGAGGGATAATGTTGGATACAGTTGGTTTGCTGAGTCTTACTTGCGCAATTGAAATAATAATGTTTCTCGCCGAGCTAGCGCGCTCGACAGACTGAAAGCCACTCTCTCCCTCCCTCCCTCCCTCTGTCCCTGTCTCCAGTCGCCGGGGTCTCGGCAAAGACTGGCACCCTCTTGGAGTGTCGAGAGCATGCAGACTCGGCCGCTCCAGTGCAGCTCTGTCCCGCTGAACTTGGTTCACCTGGGAGCAACGGCAGTTTGCGCGCAAACGCACGCGGATCTAGAACCTGCAACAAGATCGTGATGCATACTGATTAAGTTTGCGCTTTACTGTTACCTCTCTTGGCTCCAGAAAGCGCCAGCCAAGCGCCAACACTTCTCACCTGTCGCCGGGAGCAAGAGGTGGGCTCAGTGTTTGAGCTTGCGTCTTAGCCGGAGGATTATGCGCCGATCGGCGCAACAATTGGCTTCCAGCTGGCCCAAGTGGAGCAAGGACAGGCGGTTGCGCCACTAACCAGACTAATGGTCACCTTGCCCCGCGAACAAACAGGCCAATCACGACCAAGCGATTCTGGAGCGACAAAAGGCTCAATTTGGCTGGCAAATGTTGGGGTCACAAAAATTGAATAACAAACGAGCGGCTCACTTGTATGGTAGCCCCAAGGCGGCGACCAATGGGAAAAGTTGCGCCCGCTTCACTTGCAAGACTAACGCTGACGAACCAATCGGACGGCTGAAGCTGGTTAGTGGGAGACGCAACTGGTTCGCCGATGACTGATTAAATGGCACACCGCAAACTCGGTGCAGCGCGGCGCTCAGGTGACATGGAAATGGAATGGAGAGTTTTAAGCTTACCTGCAGCCGTCAGCTTGGCTGAGAGCGCGCAACTGATGAGTAGGAGAGCGAACACTGCACTTGCTTGCTGCTGCCGCTTTGCTTTAGTTTGAGTTGATGGTTTAAGTTTTGTTGGAGTCGTTGCTCTCGTGCCGCAACAACTCTCTCCAAGCGCAAGCCTCTTGCCGAGCTCAAGCTTACACAAGTGGCTGGCCAAAGGTCGGCCCAATTGTGTCGCAACAAACTGAAAGGTTAGTCCGCACTTGGATACCAAATCGAGCGAGATTTCGCGAAAGCCGCTAGCCTCTTCTGCGGACAAATTGTTGATCCTTCGACAGTCCGGCCCAAACAGCTGATGCTTCCACCCTCCGCTCAAACTCGCCCCCTCCTCCTTCTCCTGCACCCAAATCTCACCAACGCGCCCCCTCAACCCAGAGGCCCCCCGCTCTTTGCTCGCGAGAGACATTCTCCTTTATCGTCTCCGTCAGCCGGCCTCACTCGCCGCCACTCTGCTCTCCGCAACCAAAAATCACTCGATAGCCTCTCTCTCCCTCTCAGTCACTTCGCATCCTCTTTGCTTTCCAATCTTGAGTGCCTCGCTTCCGGCTGACAAATGTGCCTACAAGTTGAGCTTCCTGGCCACTTAGACGCAGCAAGCGAGCGAGATGGTTTCAGCGAGCGAGAGTGGAGCTAGTGATGCCTCTTAACCGATCAACTTGCACTGCCACCAAGACCGAAATCGTGCACTAGTTGGCCGAGCGCCGGTCAGTTGAGCGCTCCAGCTGATTCCACTGGCTGCGCTCGCCGGCGCAGAGCAGCTCATGGCGCCCGCAAAGGTGGAGCCGTGTGTCTAAGCTGGCCGCTTGTGCGCAACCGCAACCAAGCGGCCAGTGCTCGCAGCGCTCGGAGCTTGCAAAGCTTGGCGCGAGCCTTGGAGAGAGAGAGAGAGAGGCAACGCGGAGGAGGCTTCATCTCGCAGGCTGCCCGATCTGGCCAATATGAGACCGGCGGCCACGGATTAGTAGAGCGCAAGTGGCCTCGGGGAGCCACTCGCGCTCGCCGCCACCCAAAGGACGGCCAGACTGCCAGCGAGCGACAGGCGCACCTCTCTCGTTGGCCGAGTGGATGTGTCGCTCTGCCGTCAGCAGGCAAACGATGCTAATGAGAAGTGGTGAGACTGGAGCCCAAATTTAAGCCCAAACTAAGTGGAGGGATTTGAGCTCGGAGCGGCGAGGAGCCAGTTGGTTGGTTGGTTGGCTGGCTGGCTGGCCGGGCGGCTAATTGGGCGCCGTCTTCCTGTCGGCCAGTCGGCGCCGAGAGTCCCAATTGGAGCTTCCAAAAGAGGGCCAAGTGAATGACAGGCGAATGTGGGCTTTGCAAACTCTGCTCCCATTTCCATTTCCATTTTCATTTCCATTTCAACAGCAAATGCAAACGAGTCTACGCGAGCAATTGAATTTGCCTCTCCCAGGATACTTTGCCTCTGAGGCGGCCTAATATCGCGATATCGCGGCCAATTCAATCCTCTCTCGCTGGCATCCGATTAAAGGGGGCTGCAGCTCGCAAGCTAGCGGAGCTTTTGCGGCCGCGAACAAACTGTCGTAAAATGCGAATGTCGCGAAGGAGCTCCAGCCAAACGATGCCAACTCTCGCCCTCCGCTAAGCTCACCTGTAAACACTGACCGCAATCCTCTCGCCGTCTGGGACACTTTGGGCTGTTGCGGCCAATTTGGCCGAGCTACTAAACAAACGCGCCGGCTAACTAGTGCAAGCGCATCAATTCAGAGCGCGAACACATCTTGGCGCTCCTAAGCGAGCCAACTCTTTCCGCTTTACAACCGCCGCTGGTAAGAGTCCGGCGGCCATAAAAGCGCGCGAGTCTCCTCGGCCGCAGAGGCGACGTGTTTGAGGGTTGCGGCTGGCGGGTCTTGGCAGGTTTAGGTGAGCCCCTCGAGTGGCCACAATGGGGTCAAGCTGGCCCCGTTGTGTGCCAGCGGCGGCAGCGGCAGCGGCGGCAACAGGCTAGCGGCGACGGTGGCGCCACTGCGAGCAGATCCACGCTGAACTCGGCCTCCCAAGAGAGAAAGACGGGGAGGCTTGCATTTGCCCGCTTGCTCGCTCTGCGCAGCCGGCGGGAGGCGGCCCAAGGGAACCCTCTCGTGCTGGCTGGGAGCGCAAGCCATCGCTTCGGCTGGCTTGCTGGCCGCACGCACATGTTGCATAGTGGCGCCCGGCCGACGCAAAGTCTGGCGCGCGGCCCCCACGCGACCAGCAACGGGATTACAGTGTTGCGGTTGCTGCACTGCCAGGCGGCATGTCGCCGGCGCTCGGCCAAACCGTCTGCGGTCGGGCTTGCGGTTTCGGCTGCGCCCGAGTTTGAGGTTGAGGTTGCAACAGTTGCGTCCCATCCTCCAGCTAGTTGCGCGCCTGAGCTGACAGCGGAGGCAGAGCGAGAGCCACAAGGCTAGTGCGCAGCTGCGCGCCCTCCGGGCTCGGCGGGCTGCCCGCACCCGACCGTCTGGGCGCGCGCTTGGCGTGGCGAGTGGGCGGCGGCGGCGGCGGCGGCGGCGGCCCCCCGATGGCCCGCAGAGGAGCGAGCCAGTCCTGCGCCCGGCCGAGCGCCTCCCCGCGCGGGCCCCAGGGCCGCGCCCACCAGCCAAAAGGGTTGCGCCCACTCAGCGCGCGCCACGCACGCCTGTTGTGCGTGCGTGCGTGCGTGCGTCTGTGCGTGCGTTTCAACGCGCGACCCAGACGGCAATGGATTGGCCGGCAGTGCAAAGCGGCCAATGTTGTAACTCGTAAGCCCTCCTAGTCTGTTCCCCTTCCAAATGTCCGTGCGTCCGTGCGCTCGTTGGTCGGTCGGTGCGCCTGTAGACTTTAATATTTTTGTCGCGCTCGCCGCTCCCCCGGCTGTCTAGTGTTTTTGCCCAACGTAAGCGAGGGCGATTTGAACTTCGCGCGGATGGACGCGAGGGGCCAATGCGAACACGCCGTGTGCGAAACTTGATCAGTTGTTTCCCAACCGTCGAACGCTTAAGACATATCTAGACGATAGTCGGCTTATTAAGCACCGGGCCTGCTTTTGTTCTTCGTCAAGGGAGCCCCATTCGCTTAGCTATATAGCGCCGAGCCTTGAAACCGACACAAGGGTTTCGCACACAACTTGAACATCAAGCCACACAATCACAAACAATGCATAAAACCAACGATTCAGGCTGGGGCTCGTCCGGCGGAGGCGGCGGCGGCGGAGGAGGAGGTGGCGGTGGCGGTAGAAGCTGTTACAACTGCGGCGACATGGGCCACATTTCCAGAGAGTGCTCGGCCCCAAGGAAACAGGGTGGCGGCGGCGGAGGAGGAGGAAGCGGCGGCGGCGGCAGGAGCTGTTATAATTGCGGCGACATGGGCCACATTTCCAGAGAGTGCTCGGCCCCAAGGAAACAGGGTGGCGGAGGTGACAGTGGTGGCGGACGTGTCTGCTATAATTGTAATCAATCCGGCCACTTATCTCGTGATTGCACTGCACCTAAAAAGGACCGCGCCGGCATGGATAGCGGAGGAAGGAGCTGCTACAACTGCGGCGACCCAGGCCACCTGTCTAGAGACTGTCCGGCCCCCAGAAAACAAGGCGGTGGAAATGGCGGCGGCGGAGGCGGAGGGAGGAGTTGCTATAACTGCGGCGACTTTGGCCACCTATCTAGAGAGTGCTCGGTGCCCAAGAAGGCTCAAGGCAATGGAGGCGGTTGGAAGTAATCAAATGATTTTTCTATGTATAGCGCAGTCGTGTTGGTTGGCCCCGATACACCGCCTTGATGTATTGGTTTAAGCATCGTGAAAATAAATATTCTGAGATTCGCTCGCTTGACGACGGTAACTACCAGCGCAACTCATCCACTTTGCCTGACGACGTCAGCGACCGGGCAGCAACGCACACGCACAGGCACCAGAGTGGATTTGTCTAGACAACTATCTCACAATCATATCAGGTGGTGGCGCCTTCATCTCTGTTGTGACTCCGGCCTTCTTCCTCCCCTCCCTCTGTTTCTGGCTCCCAAGAAAAGTTCACTAAAATTCACGGTTCAAGATTTACTCGGCTCAGCCAGGTGATCGAATGGCGAACTTGGACGCGAGCTCTGAGCGACACCGCACCTGTGACAACAACATGGGCATACAAGTACAGGTCCGGTAAATTAGGCCATGGAAAAGAAACATTATTATCCAGTCTATGCAGTTTTGAATCCGATAGTGCCGTCTAACAGAAGGCCCCATATTTCGCAAGCAGATCTTTTTGACACTCTGGTGGCGTTGAGAACAGATTTCACGCAACAACCCTTACATGTGCGACATTTGCAATGCAACAAAGATGGGCAGCCCCACGATTGATTGGCAGAAATGTATATTGAACTCATGTAAGTCGAACGAATAGTTCCCATATTGTTGTCATTAAAGAGTCAAGCTTATATTTTGTGTCAATGAATTAGCTAACGCTTTCGAAGAGAGCACCTGTTTTTTAGTCGCGGCAAGAACTTCAAGTTGCACTGTGCCGATGACACCTACTACTTAAAAGCAAATAGTACGTATACCATATCACCAAGAAATCAACAACATATTTATGCGTCCCTAAACTTATATTTACCAATGGCTTATATCTGCTGGCTTGAATTGTTCCTCCATTAACGAGTGGCTTGACAGGCCACATCGGTCTTCGCCGTCAGAATCTCAAAATGAATGCAGTAAGTGATAACATGGCCGGTGACGAGACAAGCAAGGATAGCGAAACCAACAATGATAGAGAACTATGGCTCGAGTGGCTGAAGGTAATGTCCGATTGGCCCAATTATAAATCGAAACAGAGCGAACATATCAGAGATCTGGTCCGTCGAGGTGTGCCCGCAAATCTTAGAGCCAAAATCTGGAAATTGTTGGCTAACGCTCAACAAGTTGATCCACAAGCAAGCGAACAGTACAAGAGCATGTTAAAACGTTCGTCGAATTGTGAGAAGCTCATACAACGTGATATAGCAAGAACATATCCAGAGAACGACTACTTCAAGGACGAGGCTGGACCTGGTCAGGAAGGTTTATTTAATGTAATCAAAGCTTACAGTTTATACGATGAAGAAGTTGGCTACTGTCAGGGGAGTGCCTTCATTGTAGGTTTATTATTGTTACAATTGAGCGAAGAGGACAGTTTTACAATACTCTGTAAAATAATGCAAGAGTACCGCATGAGGGAAATTTATAAACCAGCTATGGCTGAGCTTGGTCTATGCATATATCAATTAGAGTGCCTTGTCCAAGAGCAACTACCTGAGTTGTATGTACACTTCCAAACTCAAGGGTACTACACTTCAATGTATGCAACATCTTGGTTTCTCACCCTATTCACATCAAATTTGCCCCTACACTTAGCTTATCGAGTGATGGATTTATTCTTGAGCGAAGGTCTCGATATGATATTCCGTTTGTCTGTTGCAATACTACAAATATCTAAAGAGGACCTACTCAAGCTCGACATGGAAGGACTTATGAAATACTTACAGAAAGAAATGCCGACCAGAATTGAGAGCGCGTCTGATTATTTGGTAACTTGTGCCTGCAAAGTTAAGTACGACAGTAAGAAGATGAAAAAGATGAGTAAAGATTACACAACCATTAAGATTAAAGAACAAGAGGAAGCTGTAGAGTTCAGGCGTTTGAGGACAGAAAACCGCTTATTGCAGGACCGACTACAAACTTTGGAGAGGGAAAGTAAAGAATTGGCTGATACACTCATAAAAGGCCAAGTGTGCAGAGCGCAGGAAGCTGAGGTTAATTTTGTTATCAAACGAGAACTCAGTCAAATGAGAACTTCCGATGAAGAGAACAAGGCAACGATTGATAAACTCCAGTTACGCGTTAAAGATTTGGAGAGCCTCCTAGCTGACCGCACTATAAATTATTCCAATGAGGCTCAGATGCTGATACAAGCCCTACAAGAAGAACTCGTCGCGGTCAAGTTAAGGGAGGCTGAGAATCATGTCGAAATTGAACAGCTGAACAAGAAGATAACTGAACAAGAGCTTTATATCAAATCTTTGAGAGAGAATGTGCCCGAGGACCCGATTGCGCAACTTCAAGAAGAGCTTAGTGCTGTCAAACTTAGGGAAGCGGAAGCAAACTTTGCGATGAAAGAACTGAGAGGCAAATTCCATGAATTACAAACCCTTTGGCTCGAGCATCTCCAACAGGTTCATGGTATCAATACGACACATACCTCCCAACCAAACAGTTTAGATCAAGGAAGTAATTCACCGCCAAGCTCTGGTAATCTCAATTTAACTGGTGCTAATCAATCTAATAGTCTTAACACCGGAAGTAGCCAAGTGGCTACTCTGAGTCAAGCCTCCCAGCCGTCATCCCTTACTTCTTCTCTAGCAAGTTCGAATCCTCTTAGTAAGTTTTTTACTAATTCAGTAATGAAAAGAGCCTCTGGAGCTTCCTCAATTGGCGGTAATTCAAACAACAGTCAACCCGACGACCTGCAAGAGCTCCAGCGAATAAAGCAAGAGATGTTAACATTAAAATTGCACGAGGCTGACTCCTTAGCTGAAGTCAAGATGTTGAGATCACGAGAAATGGAACTCGAGACCCAGATAAAGATTCAAGAGAACAAGTTCAAACGGAAAGAAGACGAATTTAAGAGGATGGAGCAAGAATTGCGAGCAGAAAAAGGGAAGCTCATGGAAGTAACTAACCAATTGAAGGAAGAGCAACGCAAATTCACCGATCTAGAGTGGCAAAGAAAGGAGGAGCAAATGATGAGGCGAATGAAGGACGTAGAACACACCAGATTGACCGGAGAGTTGAAGCAGAAAATATCAAGCCTCGAGATAAAAATAGAGGAGATCAACACGGCAGCCAAGCTGGCAGAGAGTGGCATCGAACCTAAGGATGCTTCCGAGTACCAAGAGAGGGTGGCAGAACTTCAATCAGAGAGTTTCAGGTTAGATGCCTCAAATAGGAAACTACATGACATGGAAAAGAAAAACAGTGAACGTAAGCTAGAAGGCGATATGTGCGATCACTGATTGGAGTGAAAGAAGGTCGATTCTCAACCCAAGACTAGATCAGTAAAGAAAGTTTTAGCCCGAGCTTTATGATAAGTTAAATTCTGCACTAGAACATTTTCAATAGTTAGCTTGAGGTCGAAGACTTGGACTTGTACTTGGTTAATTTGATTCATCTTGATGACATCGACATTACATGAGATCACACAAAGCCGAGTTTTCCTTTCAATTGCTCTGCTAAATCATCTAGCGGCACTTTCTCGTCTTGTCTTGTTGAAAGCGTTTTCAAGCAAACTTGTTTATTTCTGACATCCTCTGGACCGAAAAAGATCGCGAATGGAACATTTTCTTTCTCGCAGGTTTGGTAGAGCACCAGAGGCTTGACACTCTCCTTCAACAAATTTTTCACTCTTATTCCATTTCTTCTAAGATCGCTAGTGATCTTCAGACGATATGCCGACATTTCCTTCCCTATCGACCCTATGCAGCAATGAACTTGAGACTCTGTTAGATTGGTACTATCCGCCTGCTGAGATTCTAAAATAGCGAACAACCTTTCAATTCCAATCGATAAGCCCACGCAGGGCACATGAAAGTTCGGGTTCTCCAGCAAACTGCTGACCAAATTATCATATCTCCCACCAGCCGCTATACTACCAACATCGACATCTTCTGAAACAACCGCCTCAAATATTAGACCAGTATAATAGTCAAGGCCTCGGGCTAAACTCATATCGAAGCTCAAATAGTTATCGATACCCATGTGTTCTGCGAATCTGAATAGCGTCTTTAGCTCATTCAAGCCCTTTCGAGCGTCATCGCTTCGACCCAGTTCGGAATTGAGAAGCTCATCAATGAGGTTGAGGTCGCCTGCCTTGCTGACATAGCCACCTATAATATCGGCCGTTTGATCAGGGAGACCTTTTTCAATGCACATTTCCTTTTTCACTTCGTCCCACGACATCTTATCCAATTTATCAATCGCTGAGCAGATAGGCTTGAATTTATCTGATTGCACGCCCGCCACTTGAAAAAGACCGTTAAGTACGGATCGATGGTTGATTTTGATCGAGAATTTGTGTGGTAACTTGATGGCATCTAGTATCTCACACAGTATCTCTAAACATTCCGCATCAGCCATCATAAGATCAAATTTTCCAGCGAAGTCTATATCACATTGATAAAATTCACGGAACCGTCCTTTGGTGATCGATGGGTTGTCTCGGCGATACACTTTAGCGATCTGGTATCTTGTCATGGCTTGGATCTTATTTTGTCCGAGGTACCGAGCGAACGGCACCGTCAAATCATAACGCAATGAGAGCGCCTCTCCTCCTTGATCCTCTAGATTGTAGATCAATTTTGCTTCCTCGCCATATTTTCCAGCCATGATTTCTCGCCTTTCACAGACTGGCGTATCAAGAGGCTGGGCACCATGACGTTCAAAGCATTCAGTTATTACATGGAAGACACGTTTTCTCTGCCAAGCTTGAGCGGGACCAATATCTCTCATACCTTTCGGAGTCTTTAGTAATAAGTGACTCGGTTCGCTTGTCTGAGAATTCTCATTTATCCCTTTGCCCGGCGATAACTGCTGCCCCTTTCCGGATGCTTTCTGCCTGTTATTTCTAGTGTCTCCAGTCACGTGTACATCTGAGGATGGATCTGTGGTCCCTTCATCTGCCATTTTGTTAGTCAAAAAGCCTGATTTCAATTGGAATTGTCTACAGAGAGTCAATCCTGGCACGAGTCTAGTCGATCGAGCTTTAAGTGTTATAAGACAGGATGCGGTCATACCGTTAAAGTATACTCAAAGTGGATGTATAAATTTCGCCGACATTTTGACAGCATGATACGTTGAACAGACTTACGCCAGCATGCGTACGAAGCGTAATGCATCATCTTCATACACCGTGCACTTGACGCTGAAAGTGAACACTCGAATCTTGTACCTGCTCTTCGTTTGACTCCTCGAGCATCCACTTGTTACAACAAGATGTTCATTCAATCGATATCCACATTCACAATATTGTCCAGATTCTATAGATGTAACCACCTCGAAGAAACGTAAGTTTAGTTCCATACAAAGGCTAAACCATTACAGGACGATGCCTGGCTCACTCCTCCAAAGATCCAAGAGCGGAGAGAAACGTCTTTCCATAGCCTACCTCTGCTGGTTCCTAGGCGGAATATTCGGTTTGCACCACTTTTACCTCAGAAGAGATAAACATGCATTCATAACTTTCTCAACCTTCGGGGGATACTTCACACTTGGTCTGATTCGTGACTTGTGGCGGTTACCAGAATATGTTAAGGACGCCAACAACGATTACGAGTACTTGATTCGGTTACACGAACAAATGAAAACGCATAAGCGACCACCCTCGAGCCTAGTCAGACAGAGCGGGCTCATGATAATGGGGAACCTCTTTGCTTACCTGGTGGAATATGCGCTACCAGAAGACTTCCTACCCGATAGTCTAGAGGCCGTTTTGAAGTTTATAGCTTTACCGTTTGCCTCCGCCTTAGGAGTTTGGTTGGCTGGGAACGTGGGTCGTCATCAAGGTTCTATCAAGTTACCTTTGATCGCTGCCTATCTTGTCGCGGTACCGTCAATCTTCCTCCAATTCCCTTATGGATCTCTCTCAACTGTCGCCGCTACGATTGTGTTCAATCGCTACAGTAAGGAATGGCGAGTAGAGCGTCATAGACCCGAGCCCATGTATAAACGTCTGTGTATCTTGAGTTTCTGTATACTAGTCTATCTCTCGCTTTGGTCGTCTTGGCTATACTTTGGCTGCACAATAGAAGATCCTGAGACTTTTGAGCCGATAAAATGTCGCATAGCTCTGCAAAATTTCATCAACAGTCCAGCCTATACTAACATGGCAGAGGCGATCTGGCAACTAGTGGAGCACGTTAGGCATCAGGGGTTCGTGAATCTGTGGAAAGAAATAATTCAAGAATTTGATGTGTCCGGTCGAGTCAGTGCATTGGCCACCCTCGGCCTCGAAGAAGATGCAACGCCTAAAGAAATTTATGCACGATACAAGAAGTTATTACGCGAATATCACCCAGACAGAGAACAGGACGAATCAAAGAAGGCTGAGAAGCATGAAAAATTCATCCAGGTGCAAGAAGCCTACACAAAGTTAGAGCCCAAAGTTCTGAGGTTTAGGCAACAAGCTGAGAGGGATGATGATAGTGAATTGTCGCACCGGCATGACGAGCTTTGAGACCTTCTTCTTCTCTACTTCCTCTTCTTCTTCTTCTTCTCTTATAAATAAAATCTTAGGCCCTCGCGCGGGCGATGTTTGTCCAAATTGGGGGTTCGTACCGCACAAAACTTCTGACACCCCCTGCTCACACACGTTCACTCCCCCGAGGCTTCAGCACTAGCAGTGCGTCCCTTTTCCCCACGTCTGCCATAACGCAACACCACGGGACTGGCAGGGTGCGTCCCGAGCTCTTGAGATGGGCGTGATTCTCAGCACGCCAGACCCCATGAACTTGCGCTCGGCAGTCGCAGCGAGAACTTGCAGCGGAACAATCGAGAAGGGTGGGCGGGTAAAAATATCGTCCGATCTAAAAGTGAGCGGGAAATGGTAAAACAACCTATGAAGGCGTGGTGAGAGGGTGGGAATGGCGGTGTATGGAATTCAGCTGCAGTCGAATCTTGATGAAACTCGCTGCGTATGATTCTCAGGGGGTAAGGGATGTTCTGCAAATCGTGAGACATACTGCGGATCAATAGTTGGAATGACCAGCTCCTCGCACGTGAGATTTTTCACGTAAAAATCATCTTCGATATGATGTTTTTGCAGTACTTGTTATCTTTCATGGTTGAATGTCATGGATCCGATATGCAGGCTGCAATATCGTGCTGACATGGTGGTCGAATTTTACGAGACGCATAGATACGATAGCTAGTTAAAATGTGCTCTCTGACCTATCGAACGATTTGTAACGGTCGAATAATTCACCAGTATCCCAGAAGCAAATTTTACAGGCCAACTGACATTGCTATCCGTACGATAATGTGTAGAAGCATTCACGCAGACTAGCTACTGCAGCGCCTCTACCAGGCGTACGCTCTATGAAGTTTGCTGTCTAAAATTGCCCTGTTTTCTTCGACGACTTCTACCAGGGAATCCCTGTTTTCTCTGACTAATTCTACCAGGAAATCTCCGTTTTCTATTGAGAGAACAAAATGTCCGAAGCTATCTCAGAGCCCCTATGGTCGAGTCCCCCCGCTCTCCGAACCGTAGTGTGTTTGGTTCTGTCTGGGATCGGTGAGTCTTGTCCCGCGCAGTCAACGAGAGTGAGTCCTACCATTTTCAGGTTTTTTGGGTTTTTTATTTAATACCCGAAGGCCCAGAATTCTTTTTATTTGTCAAGTCTCTGCTATTCTGTATTCCGGGCTCTAATGCACGTTCGGCGCCCGGTGCTGTTCTTGCTTGGCCAAAAATCGTACTTCCAATCTAGCTATTGCACGCTTAAAAGCCATACGATAAGCGCTGGCCATACCATAAAGCGTAAAATCACGATCCAACTTTACGATCTCAATCTTCTTTCAAGATTTCTGGCCTCACCAACTATCGCCAAGAGGTTTCTGGCTCAATGGAGCAGGTCAACCAATCCCACCATCACCAACAAGCGGTCTCAGTTCAACACAACCATGATGTTGCTGTGGGCGCCATAGAGGTTCATCATCATAGTGTTGACGATGGCCAAGACAACAATGATAGTACCATATCGGCCTTGCATGGCTCCATAACCACAGAGAGCGGCATAGTTAAAACTCCAAACTCCTACAAATACCCTCAACTGAAACGCTATTTCGAGTTCGGGCCCTGGATTGGTCGCAACAGGAAGGCCCTCTGTTTGGGTTGCCGCCTCCAGACGTCAAGTTCGCAGCCAGATCGTCTGCTTAAGCATCTGAATAGGTGCACTGCATTGTCGGACGCCGATAAAGTGATAGTTCAAGATTTGATGAACGAAAGAACCGCAAACAAGCGAAAGAAGCCAATGCAGCTAAGACTTAAACGGGGCGAAAACGATGACGATACAGAATATTATGGCGACGATGAACCTAACACCGACGGTCTGAGTAGCGGTCATAACTCCATTTCCATACCTGCTGGCGGCTTAAAGAAGATGCGAAGAGACCACCCAGACCGGAAAAGTCGGATCGATGAGGCATTGACGCGATTCATAATGGTCTGTAGGATACCTTTGAAGGCCATACACTCACGCGAATTCGTAGAGTTGGTCCATTCACTTGACCCAGAGTATCACATCCCTTCGAGGGAAAATATCACAAATGTCTTGATACCAGGACTACTGAACATAATCTAATGATTGGAGCTCTAGAAACTAAATGGAGAATATAACATATAAATGGCGAAGGTTTGTTTTGTTAAGTGGTTGATAAGCTGTTCAATCCATCTGACAAGCCATCCATGGTCGGCGATGAGGATCCCGGATTATCGCAAGATATATCGGATAGATCCTGCTGGTCGAAGCCCATTCTCTGGCTCTCTTGGTCATAGGCGATTAGTTCGCTTTGCTGACGATCCAACAATAACCGCAAACGTTCATTGCGTTCCTCTAGGAACTGCAGCCGCTCTTCTTCCATTTTACGGTCCAACATTTGTTTTCTCGTTAGAACTCGCTCCTCAAGCTCTTGACGTTCACGATTTCTTTGGGCATCAGCCTGGAGTTTTATCTTAGTTTGGAAAGAAATCAATGAATCCAATTCTTGTTGAAGCTGCTCCTTCAGCTGTCGAAGCTCCATTTCCTGTGTTTCGTCGAGTTTGATAGATTGCTTCTGGAGCATCTCAGCGACACTCTGTTCATATTGTTCACCAAGGAGGTTCAACTTTCGGACTTGTTCTTCCTTTAGCTTGTTAATCACTCTCTGCCTGTTAACTCGCTGATCATTCTTCGGCTGAATGGCTAGAACTTGAGCTTTCCATGCTTTATATTGTTTCGTTTGGATTTTGCAGGTCTCTCTGAATTGACGACGTATTTGCATCTCTTTCTGCTTGAGGCTCTTTGGTTGTTGCTTTACCTCAAGTGTATGTTTCTTTCTCAACTCGTTCTCCCTCCTGGAATTGTACTCCTGTTGGTTAGTTAGCTCTGTTTGATGTTGTTTTCTGACCTGCTCATCGCGTAATTGATGAACACTCCTTTGTTGCTTGAATTCTAGGTCTACGCTTATCTCGTGATGTCGAAGCAACATGTTGTGAGCTGCGCTTAACTGGTGGTGACGCTTGTCTAGCTCATCAATTAGCAAGTCACGTTCAAGCTGATGAAATTGGAGTAACTTCCGTCGTCTGAATTTCCGCACTTGGATTTCCAGTCTTCTTGCTCGGTAGGCCTCGAATTTGATCAACTTCCTAGCATGACTTTTCACGATGTTTTCGCGTTGCATCTTGAATGATTCTCCATCGTGTGCCAATTCTCGTTTAATCCTTTCCTTGAACTCTTTATACTCGTTATGCAACTGGGCTCTATAACGCTTGAGCTCCTCTTCGTTCTCTTGGATTAGCGCTTTGTTTAACTTTTTCTCCTGATAAACATTGCTCTTTAGCTTTCGCTCCAGTTCTTTCTGGTGCTTAGCCTGGTTGGCTTGTAGCTCGCGCGTGAAAGACTGTAGAAGAGCTTCGTATTCTCTATCCAACTTTTGTTTGTGTTCCTCTATCTCTTGCTTGCATTTAGTTTCTAATTGAACCAGAGCTTTCTGGTGCTGCCTTCGCATGCGCCTATAACCAGACATCTGCTCGTGCATGTTTTCTTTTGCGTGCTCTTGCATTTGGCGTGTGACAATTGATGTTGTTCGTATGGTCGCAAAATTAGCGCTCGTGCCAGATGCCATGAATCCGAAATTTGACACCTCGTTGCTTCTTAGGCTCACCGGCGATTCGGAGGGGCTCAAACGTGGATCCGTCGAGCTGGCGTTACTTATTTGCCTTGAGTGATGGTGTTCAGGTATGTTGTTACTCAAATCTGTGTTACTTTGGCCACAATATTTCATTTGATACTGATGCTTGTTGTGAAGATGTTGCTGGTGAGATCGATTCATAAAACCTGAAGAGTTGTGAGCACTTTCGTGAGGCCCAACTTGCTGCTGATCAGCATTATTATGATTACAATACATCTGACCAACCTGCTCGACAGAGGGGTTAACAGTAACAGATGTAGTGCTCCCTCGACTGCCAGTGTCACCGCTATGATGTGAACTTGCTAAACTGTCATTACAATTCATGCTATTGAGATCAACATTATTACTATTGCTTCGACTGTGTCGACGATGGGCGGAAACTGATGTGGCGGGAAAATGATGATTAGCTGAGCTTGATGAAAGTGATTGGTGATAATTGTGATTATGTTGCTGTCCACTCATGTTTGAAGGTCCACCATCAACATTAGCATACAACGCATCGTTGCTCTCTGTCATCTGATAATGATCGCCTAGACTAGAAATCTGGCTACTGGTATTGTTGCCTTGACTATCAACCATTAAAATCTTTTTCATTTTTCTATAGTTGATATTATCAAGCTCACGAACGGCAGCTTTAGTTCTTTCAATAAGATCTAGAATAACAGATTGGTGACTTTTGTTATCGCTAATGAATGGCATCTTGAGTAATTCTGTCGCATGCAATCTTTCATCTGGGTCCTTTCTTAAACATGAGCTGAGAAATGAGTGAAATTTATCCGACCATTGTCCGGTAGCTCGATTAAGAACTGGAGGTTCGTTCTGAGCAATGTGATATAAGGCACTCATGGCGTTCATATTAAAATATGGCGGTTTCCTCTCGGCCAACTCTATACAGGTTATTCCCAGAGACCAGATATCAACTTTCACATCATATGTTCCCTCCTCCATGGCTAAGATCAACTCTGGTGCGATCCAGTAGGGACTACCAACAAAGGAATTCGCTGGTGAGTTCATTGTTGCAGAACCGAAGTCGGCCAGTTTAACAGTGCCGTTTTCAGTTAGAAGTATATTGCCAGCTTTAACATCACGGTGGATATATCTGAATGAATGGAGGTATTCTAAGCCTCTGAGAGCATCAGTGCAAATTGCAGCAATTTCTTCCTCACGTAGAGGTTTCTTATGCACTTCCACTATATCCGATGTAGAGCCCAGACAATATTCCATCACTAACCATGCTGTGTGATCTTTAAGATAGCAACCTTTGAATTGGATTGTATTCGGGTGGTTGAGGTGGCTCAAGACAGTGAGCTCGCGAGTAATATCTTGCCATTTTTCAGCTGAATCCTTGAACAAGAAACCGCCGAAAGACATCTTTTTTATGGCAACTACTTCTTTAGTGATATCGTTCCGTGCATAGTAAACAGCACCAAATGAGCCATGTCCGATCTCGCGAAGTTCGGTGAAAATTTTATCAGGATCCCCCTTAGTCAATAGATGACTAATTTGTGGATCTTTACTGAAGCCGCTGAGATGGGGCATCTTGGTCACGATTTGTTGATTGGGTTTTGATTGATTGAACTCTGATCAGTAGGGCCGATTCTCTGATGTGAGAATGCCTCTATTAGTTGTTCAATGATCACAAATTGTAAACATATACTGTTGATCAAGCAGAGCTAATTGCCAACGTAAGATGCCACTTGCACTCGACAGCTTATGATTAGGTTAGTGTGTTTCATAGTTCTGGCTTAGCATCGTTGAAAAGTCTTGAATATTTAGGGGGAGCTAAGATAAACGCTTGAACGTTAGCGATGTAGATATCGGAACACTTTTCATCACTAAGGCAGGGTTATGAATTGAAGCTAGTAAGTGGTCGGTGTCGCCCAGGGATGCCCATAACGTACCAGCAAGTTGCGGTTGCGTTTGCTCATGCTGATAGAATAGAGTGACAAAAACTAAGTAGATCTTGTATTGAGGATATGAGTTTCTTATTCTATGCTCTCTTATTTGAGTAATATATAATAGGAGGCCAGTTTTGGAAATGGCAGAGATGTAAACACAATTCAGTAACTGCAGTGCAGAACGAACCACCTTCGCCCTGAGCCGGCAGAGCATGGTGGCGATTAAGACTAGTTTCTGTATCTGCAGCTGGATGTGAGTCTGTTCGAGGGACGAACTAAAAACCTTCGAACTCTTGCGGGCGCGTTAACCCGCCCACCTTTCTAACTCGGGAAATGGTCCCGCTCAGTATGTAGGCATTATAAAGCAGAGAATAAAGTACATTAGATTCATAGCCCCCGACAGTCTGCGATGACTCAGCGCTGCGCATTGCAGGATCTGAATCCTATCCACGCCCCAGGTTTCGTAATTCATAGTCTGTGTTCGGAATTAAGTGATTCATCTAGCAGCACATCCTTTCTTCCTGTCAACTAGCTAGATCTTTCCATGCTCAAATGATGTTCGCAACTTACTCCACGAGCAAAGGATCTCACAGAGGATCAGATCCGTCTAGTGCAGTTCCCCTCGGAAGGGTAGTCCTTTAGCTGGGCTGGCTCAAAGATCGGCAAAAATGATAATTATCCCAGCTTCCAGGGTTTTCTGTAAGGAGATCTGGTTGATCGATCCTCAGGGGGCTCCAAAACCATTTGGAGAGTCCGAGTTCGAGCATTTGGAGTAACTTTTCACTGTTTGGTTGATGTCATAGTGTAGTAGTCTTTTTGCCCTCTTATCTGACCGCTCAACAAAACTGACTAGCGTAGATAGGGCGGTCCGAAAGATTATGTTCGACTCTCAGGTGCAATCTTTTGCAATTAGCTCGCACAGAAGTGAGCAATTGCTGCTTAGGAAGATCACTAGGTTATAGGCAGGATAAAGTTCTGGACAACAACTGGACACTTGGCCGATGTTTTGCGAGTTCGTACAATGAGGGACGGAGGGAGTGTAATAGCTTCACAGATTGGAGGAATAGGCTCGGGTAATCCGACTAGCAGGATTCTGTGTGCAATTGAAATGCGAGAATTGCATTTTACCTGAGACAAAGATGGCTCTAAACGAGAAGTGTACATTCTCATGAGGTGGACTCGACTGCTAGCACCTGCGGGCTTGCAAAAGAATAAGCGCACCAGCGTGAGGACTACCGTCAGCTTATTGGAGAGATCTAATTATATCCATACATGTAGACCTATTACAACTTTACGAGGAAATTGGATGGCTGTCTTGCTAAAGTCAAGGGCGAGCCCATTGCTTTGGACGAATTCATTGGATAATGTGCTACCAATTCTCACACTGGCCGAGATCGGCCCAACTATATGTTGCCTTAGCTCAAGGAGGACAAGGCTTCCTAGCTGCGGGGTACGCGACCCACCGTTGACATACTCAAGTGGGTCACCGAGTATTCTTCATATCTCGTAAGCCAGTGCAGAGTTGCTGACCGGAAATAATACAAGCAACGAACGCCTGTGCTCGATAGTAAGTGAGCCTTTGAAGCTAGCTGCTTGTAGTGTTAGGTTAGGATGGTTGAAATCTCGCCGCTTAGTTGCAGCGCCAAGATTTTTGGTGCTTCGGTCGTAATAGCCAGGTTTGCAAATGGAGATGTTGTTACAGAATTAGCGCTCTTCGTTGATGGTGAAAGATATCACTATAGAGAGTTCTGGCTGAAAGTGTGCCGTTCGAATCTTGTCTGCACTAGACTCAATCCGGCTGCAACAGGAGCTGTGCAAAGTTAAGCTCGAATTTGAGACTCTCATTATTCACAGCTCTTAAGCTGGACCTTAAAGCGACTTGCGGCTCTTAGATTAGGCTCAAATTTGGCTCGGTTGCACCCAAACCAGCAATGAAAGACACTCTCGCTCGTTTAGTCTAACCCAAGGTATGTGGCTAATACCCTGGCCACAATTGCAGGTGGATCAAGCAGTCAAGTGTGCCTAGACCTTGGCGATGCACACGCTTTTCAGCTGACTTCTCGTCCAGCGACTCAATTCAATTCACTTTTTGATCTAACCAGTCTGGATTGTTGAGATGCCTGCTTTGTTTGCTCGGCGTAGCTCCATTAGGGTGTATTAGCTTCCTGAAAGCGAACGAGAGTTTCAATTACGTGTAGAGGACTCCCATTATTGGCTGCAATAGACCAAAAGTGGCAAGAGACGCGCGCAGCTACCTGGCCTGGCCCTCTCGCGAACCACAACAATCTGGTTTATGGTCTTGAGCGCCGATTGAATCTCGACGAGAAAGCTGGCATCCGAGCAAAGCAAACCACGAGGCCCAAGCATCTGAGTGAGGAAACCTCTCAATCGCTGGCCAAACTTCTCTTTTGTGCAACACGGAGCTCGAAGTTGGCGAGATAGTTTTTGATCGGACGAAAGGAGTAAGATCAGAGGTTTATTGGCTCAGTGGGCCTCAGGCTGGACCTTGGTTTCGGTGTGCAGAGAATCTATGCGAAGACGATCTTTTGCCTTTGCCTTGGCGCCGTCTAGAGATGTTTTGAGTGTGTCGAGTGTTCATCCGGCAGCAGTTCGTTATTTCTGCCGCCCGAATTTGCACACTATTGTGGTGCTCTAAAAGGAGCCCGTAAATTGAACTAGTGGAGTGAGGAGTCTGACTCGTATCGTTCAATGTGCTAATGGGCCACAAGTTCCTTGTATTGACTCCTCTGAGCAAATCCTCGTAGAAGGGAGCTCCTGTCAGCCTGGTGGCCAAGTGAGGCCAGTCGAGTCAAGCTTGGTTGCTGAAACCTCAACCAAGTTACGGAGATTCCAGTTCTACCGGCGTATAAAGATATTGGTGGTTGCTTAGATACGGCTACAAAGGCTGATGATTCTATAGAACCAATAAGTTGGGAACAAGAAAACATCTGTGACCGTTTTAAGGTCGATAGTTTGATAAGTATGGGCCAAATTGCATCCGAGCCTAAACCTTTCTTGATCTAGTTCGTGACTAGAAATTTGAAGGCCACTCGCTACTTCATCAAAATTCCAACGACATCTGTGGCCCCCCATTCTCGGCCAGAATTAGGCTCTCGATGGAGGAAGGATGGAATCTCTTGCCACCTTTAAGCGGCGATCATTGAGTCCTCGCTTATGCGTGTGCGAAACAATTCTAAACGGTCCAAGAGTAATTAGTTGTGTGCGAGTTCAACTCGGTTGGGCTCTGTGACGTCCATTGAGACAGGTGGACCGACTTGCAATATGAAATTGGGGGATATTATTGACAGGTATCTTCCTTTTAACTTGGCTATCGAACGGAGACCCGATTTTCGCCATTGGGGAGCCGAGCAACCAGCATTCCATTGAATGGCCAACTGCAATGCACTCTGACATTTAGTTACAAGCAGTTTGATGCGGCTGATTGTCCACTTGATCATGGCGACAGCTTATCTAGTGCCCAACATCTTTGTGTGACAGGAAATTGATTATTCGTCGGGCTCAATTCTAGTCCAGCCAGGTAGAGATAGAAAGGCGATGGGTAACCTGCACTCGGGTAGCAAAACTGAGGAAAACTCAAATGTAACTAAACGGAGAGACGAGCGAGTAGGTAGAGGTTTGAATGCGGCAACTAAGCGTCGGGTTGGCAACAGAAAGTCGGGCTCGCTCAAAACAGGTGCAAACAAAAACTATGGCTCGAGTGGCGGCAAGTTGGAACGGCAGGTGCGCTCGGAGGTTCGTTCGGGACCTCGTTTGTGTGCTGCCACTTCGGGCCCGTTGGCGCGAGATGAGTTTGGCAGCCCTGCGGCTCGTGGAAGTGATGATGTAGCTGCAAGAGTGACAGCAATCAGGAGCATCGGTGAACCCAACCACCAGGTGCCCAAAGCCGGCGCAAGTGTTCGTTATGGGCGCGACCAACTGGCCGGCAAGCCTGATTGCCGCTCGGCGCCAGGGAGCCGAGCCTTGCCGGCGCTCGTGAGCAGGCAGACTGGACCATTTCAAGGCCAATCGGCGGCAGACGGTAATGAAGCAGCAAGCGCTGCTGAGAGCGACAAAGGTTGCAGGCAGGGCAGCATTGATGGAACCAAAGTGGATAACTGGCAAGTTAAATCAAGCTGCGAGGCCGCCGCCGCCGCCGCCAACAATCAGCAAGAGTGCAAGTCCAAGTGCTCGAGCATCTCGGCGGGAGGGAATGAGCCAAGCTCGCCAAAGTTTGACAAACTGCCGGTGGGGGCAAGCCGAGAGGAGTCAGCGCAAAGATCTGGCGGTTTCAAGCAACTGACTCCTTTGAGTCGAAGCTCGTCAGTTAGCCTGTTCAGGTTTCAGAGGAAGCCTCCACTTGCAAGTCAGCGTTCAAACTTGATGCTTGGCGCGCTCGCTATTGGCGAAGAGCTAGGCGCTGGAGGAGGAGGAATGGGCGGCGGCGGAGTAAGCGGCCAGAGGGGCTGCAATTCGGTTGTGTTGCAAAGATTGAGTTTGGTGGAGGATCAGCGCCAGCGGGTGCGAAGGTGGCTCGAGTCTCAGCCGGCAGTTCAACAAGCTGAGGTGAGTAGTTGGCCAGTCCATTGTTTGCTCACAAGCTGATGGACGCGCCGCTTCCTATTTGGGGCTACATAATCTGCATATAAACAACCGGCGTGCACTTTGGCAGCCGGAAATTCGCAATAATCCCTCAGGGGGCCAGTGAAGCGCAGGCGCGGGGGCCCAATATCGCAAGCCTCGCCGCTTCCTTTTGGCGGTCAGTTTGGGCGCCAGAAGTGCCTTCATGAATTCGTTTAAGTAGCTATTAGTTTTGCTCGGTCAGACAGCCAGCGCGGCGATTCACAACAGCGCCGGCGCCCACAAACAATGCCGGCCCCTTGGGTGCCCAAGTTAGACGGCCAGGGGCCAGCACAGAGTAGATCGGCCAAACATGTAATAGCGCAACTCCAACAACCATCCTTGCCAGCCCCAATTTTGCCCGCCCCCAATCCATCTTTTCTAATCTTCCTCTCTCGTTCTGCTCAGCTCCCGATCAGGAGCGAGCTTGCCATGTTGGAACAGGAACCACGACGAAGCCCCGACACTGACCGAAGCGAGCCTAGTTGCAGCGGCGGCGGCGGCGGCGGCAGCAGTGGCAGCACCAGTGGCGAAAGTGGCAGCCACGAACGCAACCAGCAAGATAGTTCATTATCGGAAACTAAACGCAAGTTGAACAGGGAGGCAAGGGAGCAAATTGAAGCCATCCTGGCTCAAATAGCAACACCTACATCGCAAGCGAGCACTGAGGGCCGAATAACAGCTGCTGCTGCTGCCGAAACCGCAACTATTGACAGTTCTGCTGGCCGAGCGACCAGTTTTTGCGACGAGACGCCGAGTCCAGTCTGCAATGGGAGCGGTTGCGCAGGTAGAAACTCCAACAACAATGCTCAGGCGCCCCATTCAGCTGAGCCCATGGCAGAGGTGGGTTTAATTTGCGACACAGTTGCAAGAGACACGAGGGATGAGCAATGGAGGGAAAACGAGCTGGGTTGTTTGGAGCGTGAGAGAGACGATGGGCCTGTTGGATCAAGCGCCGAGAGGAGGTCGAAAGCAGAGCTCGAGCGCGAAATTGGAGCCGAAATTGGGGGCAGGGCGCAAGGGTTGCGGCAAGGGGCCGGTATGCAAATGATGGATACGGCGAGGGCGGCGCCGTACGAATGCAGCCTGTGTGTCCACTTGGCCGCCGTCGAGGCCTCAATGTCAGGGCGGCCCGACGGCGGCGGCGGCGAAGCTCGCGAGTCGCGCGCTCGGCCAGACGAGAGAGGCCCGACGACCGAGAGCGGGCTGGCTTCCGATTGCAAGTTGGCCGACAAGAGTCAGGCCTGGAACTCGGAACATTGTGTTGAGCGCCAACAGGGCAGCCTATGCATTTGGGGCGACATTAGGCCAGAGCTGGTTGGACGAGATTGTAGGTACCAAGTTCGCGCGAACCTTGTGATAAGGAGCAAACAATTTAACACTGACGATAGCGACCCTCAGAGGGCACCAGCCAGACCCTCAAGTGCGCACCCTAAACTCTGTCCCCTTGACATGAGCGAAACTAACCCTGCAAACTTAACAGCGGACGGCTTTAATCAGTCTTGTCTTGTTTCCGTTGAGAAGGGCGAGCGCAACCATGCCGGTGCAGCGATCGGTGGGCTTCAGAGGCGCCAGGCGAAAGTGTTGAGAGGTCAGTCGTTGGATGGGAATAAGCAGCAGCAGCAGCAGCAACAAATGCGGCCGTCGCGCAAAGGCAGGAAGACAAACTCCTCGAGCCAGGCGGGCAAGTCAATGTTGGGAAAGCTGATTGTCATCAACAGCAACAATGTCTCATACACGATACAAGGTAAGAATCTTCGTATTGTGCGCAAATTTTGCGCGGCTTTTATTCCCAAGGGTCGGAATTCCGGCAACTGAATCTTCCAAAGCAAACCAAAACTACAGTGAGCGCCTCTCTCGTGCCGATTGAGGGCTAAAAAGGGTCAATGGGTTCATGCTTCGCTTTTGGGAATTAAACAACAACGTCTTTCTCAGATTGAATTGGTTTGGTTGAAACACGAGAACTGGTCAATCTGTTCAGTTGAAGCTGTAATATTCGGCTTAGGATGCTGGCCAATTTTTTGGGTTGCACAGTATGCTATTAGAGTGAGAGCAGTTGGTGGTAACTTTGCCAAGATGGTAGCAGGAAAACTGAGACTCACAATTACTAAATTCTGCTGTCAGCTTTATTTAGCGGAAGTTTTCGTCTGCAACTTGAGGCCGGGACGCCTCGAAGAACCCAGGTGACCGCTCCGGGCGCTATAGGGCGTGAGTCATGCGCTCGCCAGGAACGAGCCAATCGCCGTTTTCGCTGTGATCATTGAATCCCAGATCGAGCCACGGGCAGGCTGATTAAAAAGTTGGCTAAACTTGGCCGCCCATTGTTCGATCTTGATCTATAGAGCCCTTCCATCTAACTGTATGCAGATGGCCGGCCATGAACGGAATTGTGCGCGAAAAGGCCTCCACCAAGCGAGGGCTCTGTCCATCCTTGAACAAAAACTACCAGCTAAATGAAGGCTGAAACAAGGGGATGGCGACGTATGAAGTTGACGGTTGGCAAAGAGGACCTAGATAGCTCTGACTGGCGATTAGTTTCCGGCTCGATGCCTCCCCTCGCTCGGTGTGGCCAACCGAGGGCTCTTGCTCACAGATGATTTCACTCTCCCTCTCGTCCGTCCCCCATTTAACTCGCTGAAACGCTCGATAATTCTCTTGACTTATTAATTTCAACAGAACCACGCTCACCTACAATGGGCAGCAAGCTCGACCAGCTGGCTTCCATCTGATCCGGCTAACATTCAATGGAAGGGAAGGAAGTGGAAGAGAGTATAATGGTTGGGCAAGAGCATTGTAATCCCGGCGGTCTTTTTTCGCTTCCTCAGCTTGCATTTCTGGCCGGAAGATGGCGCACCAGAAGGGCTGGTGCATCTGCCCGGAAGCTGACGAGCAAGCGAGTCACGGATCGAGCTTCTTCGTCCTATTTCGCCTCCATTTTACCATTTGACTGCTCATCGGGCATCCTGTTTGTCGCCAACTCTTGGACTGAAAACGATCGCTCGTTGTGACTGAACAACGCGATCAGTTGGACGCCAAAGACACGAGATGTTTTTGGGGGGGGGGCGGAAAATCTGTCCTCCCTTGCCGGCTCCAGTTTGTTTCAAACTTTTGGATGTCATCGAGTAGAGATGGACGATACACATTGAACTTGCATGATACTCAAAAGGCTGTCGTGCTGCCAACTTGTGCCAATAAACTAACAAGTTGCCGGCAATTTGATCACGCGAGCCCAGTTTCTGTTTGGCGACTCGCGAACATGCCCGCCAGTCTGAAAGTGAAAGCAAATCCGCCCACTCTAGCGCGACACTCTCGCTATTTCTAGTCCCAAATTTGCGCCTCCAATGAGGTCTAAAACTGGAGCCAATCAGAGAGCTGTCCGTCTAGTCGCTCCCAAATCAACTTGCTGAGAGGAACGCCAATCTTTCGCCTGATGGCGGCCCCGAAGTCCCCACTCTGTCCGCAATCCGCCAATCGAGCGACCCCAAAGAGCGCGAGCGGTGGGCCATTAGAGCGGGCGAGCAGATATCGATTCGCTGCCAGAATCCAAATTAATAAAATCGCTGCGACTGCTTCCGTTTGTTTGTGTCGCTGGCTGTGTTGTTGTTGTTGTTGCTGTTGTTGGCTTGACGTGTTAGCGGGAAGGAGCGCACATTACAAGTGCCACTTAGGCAGACAAACTGTAAGTTATCATGCGTAAAAATAATCTAACCTCCAAACTAGAGCCAATTCGTATGCAATTGCGCCGGTTGCGCCATTTCCGCCGAGCTTGTTTGTATTCAAGGAGCTGCTTTCGTCTGGCTTCCGTGTTTAGATTTGCGGCGCTCTGGCCGCGCGAGAGGCGAGCGCTGAGCTGGCGCCAATCCCGCTCACCTGGCCAACCAGCAGGCCTAACTCTCGGGGGAAATCTCACCGGCCGCCTGATTACATCTGTCTGCTGGCGAACAAACTCTGGCCAACACATCCAGGCGCCAAGCCAACCTCTCAATGGGCCAACTCTCAATGGCGCAAGTGGCCACCAGCACGCCGTCCACAGCGACATTTCCCATGTTCAGCCGGCGAATTAGGAACCAGCTGACCAGCCAACGAGGCTCCCAACTTGTTCCGTCGTATCCGATTACACACACACGCACAATATGCCGCCGCCAGGTGAGCCCCGTGGACGGCACATACGTGGGCGGTGACAGACAGAGGGGGGAGACGGAGTTGGACGGGAAATCCATTAGGGGCTCCAAATTGGCCTTGCAGCTGCGCCAAGACTTCTGTCCGACCCACCTCTTGGCCGGCCGCTTTGTCTGAGCCAACAGTCCGAGGCGAGAGCCAGAATATTAAGCAAGGATATTCAGACCACCATGGCGGCCATTCTGGGCTGGCCGCGGGCGCTCCTCAAAGTGGGTTGGCCTTTGAGAATGCAGTCGGTGGGAATTAAACAAGTCAACTGTCTCCGCGCGGCTTGCTCAAATTTTGCCCATTGGCTTTGTCCGCTCGCAAGCATCGCATCCTGTCTTGTCTCAGCTTCCAAGCTAAAAACTGGCCGCCTGGTTTTGACGTTGAGCCTAAAGGTCTTGCATGCTCGTTGGTGCAAGTGGGGCAAACGAAATGGAGCAGCAATCGCTGTTGCTTTGGGCTCCAGTTGCCTCCAAAATATTCGGCTAGCGGCGGGGAATTCTATTCTATGGGCCCACTGAGGCCCATAGACTTAGCTCTAAAAATCGCGTCGCTCTCTGCCGAGTTTTGCGCGCGCACTTCTGCCAGCCAGACGGCGCGCTCGCAGGCAGACACGCCGCACACAAACGGCAAGATCGGCAAGCCCGCAGTCGAGCGGTTGCGTGACCGCCCAGTGTGTCGCCTGTGCGCCGTTCCAACTGGCCCGCTCTCTGCTCAGCTTGCACCAACTGGTGCGGGCGCAAGCGCAACCAGCACGCAGTCTTCCACTTCCTCGTCTCCTCGTCGGGCGCAACCAACCCGCTGATCGCAATATCAGAGCAGGAAAGGAGCTGCGAGGGGCAGCATTGAAGGGGATGAGCTAGCGGGCACACGAGCGATTGGTGGGCGAAAATTTGAAGTCTTGGCTCGCAGTGAAAAGCGTATCAAGCTGACGTCCAAGTTGAGCCTCTGGCTTCACGTGAGCCAATCAAGTGGCCAGAGCGAGCGAGAGGAAGAGTTGAGGTGAGGTTGAAAGCCAAGCTCATGTCCGTCCTGAGCGCGCGATAGGTGAGCTTCAGTCGCTTGGGTTCCATCGATGAGCAAACGCTCGCAAGCCAGCCCCTCGGCCTGGTTCCCGCCGATTGCAAAGCGACCACATTAGCACCTCTGGCCGCAATTCTAAATGATGTGCGCTAAATTATGGTGAAAGTCGAAGGAGGAAGCACTCAAGGAGAAGGAGAAGAAAGGGCAGACTCATTGGCTTTAGAGGCTCGAGCTGCCCGGAATTTAGGTGAGCAATTTTGGGTTTTAGATCCAGCCTGGAGAGTTTGGTGGCGCTCGCCTGGCGTGTCGGCGCCAGCTGAGCTCGGCCTGCGAAGGTCAGCGCATCATCCTCTACGTGAGCTCGCCGGCATCGCCGAGAGCAATCAATTCTAACCCTTGCGCTTATGACTCATGAGCATCCGCCTGAGGCCCGGCCATTATTCATAAACAGGCCAGCGCTTGGCGCCATAGAAGCGGCAAATTTTCGACCCCTCAACATGCTCGAGGATTCGGGATTGGTGGTTGTCCCCCCCCTTCCAACGCCTTAAGCTGCGCTAAACAGCCAAACCGCTCCACTTCACATCATATCATGTCTTTGGCTGGCTGGCTGGCTGATGGGCGGCCAACGAGCAACTATTCACTTTTCGCCACCAATGTCAGTGCCAAACTTTGACCCACAATTGACTCGCACGTTAGCGTGCGGATGCAAAGGCGAGCCGCACTTAACATTGTGGCAACAACCAAAAAGTATCGCCATCTCGCTGACCGACCACTCACCTGCCGCGAGAGATTCAGCCCCAGATGGGCGATTCGAGCGCTCATTTTCCCTCATTTGCTCCTCCTCCTATGTTAAAATCTCCCCGACTGGAAAACTCTTTGTCTCCTGTAGCCGGCTCGTTGATTGAAACTAGCCTGAATCACTTGGCTGAATACGCTCGAGAGGCCGGTTTATTTGCCTCCAGAGCAGAGCGAGCAAACCCGTGGCCTTACTCGCTTGAATTGGAGATGCCAAAGTATGAGAACGTCATAGGTTGAAACCCATCATGGCCACCTAGTGCCAGTGCCGAATCGTTTCCGCTAAGCCAAGCGCAAATGATCTCGCAACGCTCTCCTCAAACTGTCAACTTCTACTCCTAGAATCTAAACACTTTGTCCCACGAGAAATCCGACCTCCATCCAAGCGAATCCATGGTTTCCTAGTTATTATCCGCTAACTTGAACTCAAACCCCCGGCCAAGTTTTCTTTGATTGATACACACCAGCCAGGCTAGGCTAAAACGCTGACATAACAAACCATGCTCGAAGAGGGGGAGAGAGAGAGAGAGAGAGACGTCCTAGCTAGCTTTAAAACGCAACTCTCGGACATGTTCGGGCCAGCGTTTCGAGCGATATAAATTAATATTTGCTTTGTCAACAACAAACTTTGCTCAGATACCAAGCAAAGCGCATAGATAGGCCAATTTGTCCCCTCATCTCGACGCATTTCTCATATTGATTTCTCGACTCGTGAGCGTTTGGCCTCTCGTTCCATTTGATGTTATATCGCCATTCCTCCATCCAAGCTCCTCATGGAACGACTTCACAATGGAGAGATTCTTGTTCCGTCCTTGGAAGAGCTAGGATGGAAATATGGGGCCGATTTGTCGGCATAACAAACGGCCTAGCATGCAAATTTATGTCCGCATGAACTTGTTTGAGTTGTAACCCTAATCTTAAACCAACAAAACTTATCTCGCCCCTCCCACTTCTTGGCAGATCTGCAACCCTAAATCGCCGCAATAAATTGCCGTGCGCAATGAGGGGATCGGCGCTTCCGAGATTCACCGATTGTATCTCGTGTTGCTGCTGCATTGTAGCCTAGCGCTTGCTCGCTGAAGCTAGTGAAAGTTCGTAGGCCCTCAATGAGCAATTTATAGCACGAATATTGAGATACCAGCTTGATTAGAGCCAACTAGCGGGCTGAGCCCTCGCTGACTAATCTGCCCCCAAGCCTCGAGCCGTAAAGCTTGTTCGAACATCCACTTGCACCCCAACCATGCGATTTTCGGACTCGTTAGCTACAAGCTAGCCGTGGCATTTCTCAGCCGCTCAAGGTCAGAGCTGATTCATCGAGACAAACAACAATCAGCTCGGCTAGCCGCTGGGTCACTCACGAGCTCAGAGAGAACGAAGCTGAGCAAATCGATCCGAGGGTCAAACTTCATTGAGATGAGCCTCGATTGGCGCTGGTGTCGTTCGATTGCTGCTTTTCCAGAGGCTATGTAGATGCCTCGGCTGTGGACGATTTTTCTTGCCTGACAAACCGGCATCCATGAAGCTCCATCGGTCATCATCCATCAATTTAATGGGTTCCAAGCAGCGTGAGCGGGAGAGAAGACATAATAGTGTGGAGCTTGGAGTTTGCTATCCAATCAGGTGCAGAGATGCGCTTACCTTCAAGCTCCCAACTTGGGGTTGAGCGCGCTCGGCGTGCCTCATATGTGGCCACACTTGCTCTAAGCAGAGCACACATGTTCCACTTGGCCGACCGATATTGGCGCTTTGCTCGTTTTGTCCCCTAAACTGGCTATAAAGTGAACTTGCTCCTTGGTCGTGTACAACCGCCAGCCAACCCTATGTTCAGGAAGGCCTTTAGTTTAACCATCAAATCGAACATTATCCACCAATCATGTGAGGAGAATCTGTGGAGGGAGGAGGAGTACAACAACTCACTGGTCCATCCACCCCCCGATTTATCGCACGAATGTCTCGACCCAGCTAATGGTCTCGAGAGAGAGGACAGAATTTGTTCTCTCAAGCTTCTTAGTTTCTGGCAAACCGTTCAAAGTGGCCAGTGCAAAATAGAGCTCAAGTCCGAATTTCGGCATATTTCAATTCAGGCCACCATGAGGTAGCGAGCTCATTTGGATTCTATGCTCTTCAACTGGGAGATTTGATCCAGTAGAAGGCTTTAAGGCAAAGTATTGAGATTCTCCCCCCTCTAGCAGCGATCAATACTTGATCCATCGATATCAACCGAACGAGCGTGAGAGACTAGGAAAAAGTATGCCGATGAACTTTGGATCTCTAGTCTGAGGTGGTGAAACGGTTGCTATGGTTCGCAATTGTTCGTTGGCTCTTGTTCAAAGCCTGCTTGTTTCTAGCTCCTTTTCTTGCGTGCCAATCCGTTACCTCTACTGGGTGTTCAACTAAACATGAAGGCCGTTGGAAAGCGACAGACTGAAGGCCGCTCAATCCAACATTCAACGGGCAGACACACATTATTTGGCCCAGGATGTGATGAATTGAACTAATTTTAACCAATGGCTCCAGCGACTCCGCATGCAACTCAAGCCGATGGGTATGCGTTTTTGGAGGGATTTTAAAAGTTTCTAGCTCCATTACTACCTATATGCAATATGTGCGAGGTCTGTTTATTTTACTAAGATAACAACACCATAAGTTACCTATTCCTGTTCGTTCTCCTAGTCCCGAGTTCGCAAATCTCTCAAAATCAAATAAGATCCTCGGGCTTGTTTCACACGGATTTGTTGCTATAACCAAGGTCGATGGTCACTGTAGAGCAGCAGTTGGTCTTAGATTCTTGAGAGAGAAGAGTTGAGTATGCAACAAACTAGTTTGGAACTAGATTTGATGCTTGTGATCGAACCGGGCCAAGGTGAATGGCAGTGTGGCAACTTGGAACGATGTGTCCCCTTCTTTCATCACGGAAACTTACCATGATAGCTGATGGTTGACAAAATCTAGCGAGATTTCAAAAATTTCGCCGATTATTTATTCTGTCACCAGTTCAGATTCAACTAATGCGCAACCGACGCTCCACCTAGTGGGCGAACAAGCTTTTTCAAAACACAAAGCTTATCGACTAGCGAACTAACATTAATTCTCTCACCTCCAACTTTCCCTTCGGTTATCGCTTTGACCTTTCGCAGTAGCTACGCAAGTTTCAACAGACATTGATGGATCAAAAACGTCAGAGAATCAAAGCCAACAAGGACAGGCCACCGAGCCGATGGTAGTATCGGGCGAGGACTTAGACAATCAACAACCATTTGAACAAGCTTCGTCAACCGTTTGCGCCGAGAAGGGGGTTTGCGAGAGCTATGCAACAAAGGTGACAACAGGCGAGAGCAACTCAGTCGATCTAACTAGGCTCGTTCGCCCGAGCCGGCAAGCAGCAAGAGTCAGTGAACCACCTAATGGGTGCAAAAGTGAGTTTTAGATTTATCAAAGCCAATTGAAATCTCAGATTTTCTAGCTAACTTTAATCCAACAAACAACAAATGCACTCATCAAACGAAACAAAACAATGTCTAAATGTACTCAGAATTCCTCGTGAAGAAGATTTCGGGTTCAAATCAGCGAGCTCTCATCAGGAAGCAGCAGAGAGATTGTGTTGTTGAAGGAGGAAGAGGCGGCCGGGAGCCGTATTTGCGCAACGAGGGTCACCGTCCGCATTCTAGCAAGGGAGAGTTGGCCGCCCTTCAAGCAAGCAGAGGCAGGGAATCAGAGCAGAAGAGTTACAATTATACGAGATCGACAAGGGCAAAATCAGCAATAGCAACCAAGGGAGACAAGATGCACAAGAGACATGAGTCTCATTCAGCGGGTTCGCCAGTTTCGCCAGGATTGTCTGAGCAAAGTGGCAACTTTGAGAGAGAAAACCTAACATTTGAGTCAAATTCAGGCAAGCACAAGCCGGCCGCGTTAGAGCAGAACTCTTCAACGGAAGCTTCAACACTAGAATTGCAAACCTCGCGGACCTCAACAGATGGCGGTCTCGGCGGCGAGCCCTCGGCTGCGTGCGCCGAGGAAACGACCAGATATTGCGGAGTTGCTGCCAAAAGGTGAGTACGCAAATCGCCAGGCGTCGCTAGGCCCGAACACGCGTAGGCTTAACTATGGACCACGTGGCCACTTAGTGCCTTTTGGCTCAAATTAAGTACTCGTTGAACTGGCGCCTAGTTGATGCAAAATAACGTAGAAGCGCCAAGGGCAAAGCCATGAGGCAACTCGAACTGCATTTAGTTTGAACTATAGCCACCGTGGCTCACGCAGAGGGGCACTATAGCGGCGAGGATTCCGTTTGCTCTGTCACCGGAATCCGTCCAGTTAACGTTGGCGACTACTAGAGCCAGTGAGGCGAAAGTAACTGCACTGAAGAGAGACGGTAACAAATAACACTCAACAGAGATCACTTTGCATACGCGGGCTAAACTTTTTGGTGCAAGAGGAGATAGTCTGAGCATCGGGCTTAGTTTGGGGGGGGGGAGTTCGGCTTCCTCAGCTAAGCTGGGGGCTCTTTGGCGGGCAGGTAGATCTGCATAAATGGGGGTAGTGAGCCGGCAGGAGCGAGCGAGCGCGCTGATGAAAAATTGCATATGCAAATCGGGCTGGATCCAGTTGGTCGCTTACGCGCGCGCCACTAGATACAGGCTGGCTCGCGCTTCCAATGGCCGTTTCATAAGCTCGGCCAGTTCTTGCAATTGATTGGCCAAAGATAGCGGAAGTTATAGTTGACGGTGGGATTGGGCAGGAAGTATGCGAGAGATCGGAAAGCAATTACATGTGTTGTTGTTTTTCGCCCCAGATGTTGTGTGGCGCCTCGCATGCGTCAGACTTATTTTGCCAACATGTAGCTGCCCCGCCCCCATGGCGGCTTGCGTCACACAAAGCTGGTGGTGGTCGTAGGTTTGGTTATACTCACTCATCAAAGCCCATTCAACTGCTCAAGTGGTAGTCAGTATTTGGGCGGGTTAGCTTGGGATAGGTCGAACTACTTAGGGAGGAGGTAGAGAGTTCAACTCGACCAACTTGCGAGCCTGAGGCGAAGGGGTAAGCATTGGGCCGCATTATAGAGAATTTGTTATTACATCTTCACTAATGCAGCACAAATAGCCTCTTGAAAGAGACTTGTCCTTCCTCTCGCCCACTTTCGCAAACTTCGAGGGCTCATCTGGTTCGGGAGGGGTAAAATAATCAAATCTTGGCCAATTTTGCGCCTACAACCAGTCGCGTACATCGGACTCGCTGACGAAATAAATCGACAAATTTGCGTCCGCCCTTCCCACCTCATGAGCACGCCCATCAAGCAGGTGCGCTGGCCGCCTGAATCTCCGTGGCCGCTTTACCGTCTGGGAAAGGAGGTCGGATTTGCTCCGCTAGGTGTTTCTCTCTCTCTCTCAATAAATCATAATCTACTTAGCCAGCGGAACTTGTACTCCCGGCCAACTGGCGGATCTCCAATCGTTGGCTCGCAACTTTGCTCATCCACCATCGGCGTCGCTGCCGCCGCCGCCGCCGCCGCCACTGTCAACATCACGACCGCGATCACGGTGTCCACTGAGGCCACCCGCTCGAGCCTAACAACCACTAATGGTCGGGCTCAACCAAGTAGATGACGCCAAAGACAATTCAATTTGACTATCATCAACCAACCAGTCGCCACCATTCCCATGCCAATAATTTGGTTGGCGCTCTTTGGGGCCGAGCAAGCCAGCCCACTGGTTGGTGGGTGGGTCGGTCGGTCGCTGGTGAGCAACCGTCAGCAAGCATGACTTTGGGCTCCAATGTTGAATCTGCCGTTCTTATAAAAGTGGGTTAATTCAGCTATATCTCGCTCGCGTTTGTGGATTTACGTTCGAATTAAAGCATTTTAATGGATTTTCATCCATTCGGCAGGTGGGATGAGATTAGCTTCGAGTTGCAGTGCTCGGCTGGTTTGGCCGCGTGCAAGCCGACCGAGGAGGGTGGCCAACCGAGTTAGTCGGGCGGCCAACCAGGCAGACCAAAGTGCGGGAGGAGGCCAACGGTAGACTTTCTGATTTTACCCTTGAGAGGGTCGACCTGATTTGTGCGCAACGTGAGCGGCGGAGGCCTGACTTCACTCTTGCCACTGAACACGAGCGAGAGCTTGAACATGCAAGGCGAGCTCCCAGGTGTTGGGCCTCGAGTTCTAGTTTGCCCGAAAGGTGAAACTCTGGCGTGAGCTATGGGGGAGGCGCGAGCGACTAAAATCGCGCACTCAGAGCGCCAAGCGTAGGCCAATCATGCTACTCACGGCCAAAGTGCCAATCAATCGGTGGCGCGCCAGCGTTAGCTTGTGCGAGCAGTCTAGCCAGCGGTGCACAATCACCGAGCAGCCGGCGAGAAACTGCTGACGTGCTCTAATCGGCCCCGCTGCCATTGTGTACTGGAATGCGCTTGGCGTTGGAGCGCACCATCAGCCAAGCACCAGGTGAGCCGCCCGCTAGGCTCGTTTGGATTGGTTCGAGTGGAGCTCGAGTTGGAGTTTTAGTTTGAGAGTTGGAGAGGCTGGATTAGGGCGCTCTCGAATAAGTTTTGCGCGCCAACAGAGGTATGGTGGGGCGCTGCACGCGCGCGCCCGTTGCCTAGCGGCGTCGCAAAACTTGGGCGACATTGTTTTGGGCCCACTTGCTGCTTGACTTTATCTTGCCTCCAATCGTAGGCCGCACAAAGATTTGCTTGCGTTCGCCAATGTTTCTGCCGGCCTCGTTTCTCTCGCGATCCGTTTGCTGCTGGCGGCGGCACTGTCGCCGCCGAGTTTGCTGGCTGGCTCTGCTCGCCAGCCAGTTGGCTAGCACGTGAGCGTACGCCTCTAGCGACGCGCTCTAGGCGCGCATGGGGCCGCCAAGCAAGCGCCCTGTGTGCGCGAGAGCGTCGGCTTGGCCACAGCCAATGCCAATGCCAACGCCGCCGCCGGCTGCGGCCTGCGTCGGCTTTGAGCAGCCTGCGTGTGCGCCGCCGCTCAGTGTCCAACCGAGTGGGCGAATCTCAAAGTTGGCCTAGCTTCCAGTTGCTGCCGGTCAGACACCTCCAGCTTTCAAGGCGCGAATGTTGGCCAACTCTTACTGAGTCCCCTCGAAGCCAGAGCAAAATGAATTAAGTTCGCGGGCGCCCCTCTCGCATCCGCAAGCAAGCAGAGCAACGTCAACATGAGCGAGCTCCCATCTCCCATCTCCAGTCTCGCGCCGAGCGGCCAACGCAAGGAGGCGCCCGCGCTCAGACAATAGGCAAACGAACTAACAAACCTCTCCCAAAATCCAAACTTAACATCAACCGACAAACTCACGATTGGTGCGAATCGAAACGCATCCACACACTCACACAACAACGACAACAAACAAACTTCTCCCCTCCAACATCAACCCGAAAATTTGCAAATCATTCAATGTCAACACCAAAAACCGGCCCCGAAAACGCAAATTGAACCAACACAAACGAAATCTGCCACCTCCATCGCTGTCGTCGTCGTCACCGCCGCCGCCGCGACTGCCAACTCGACAAACCGCTCAGGTTGCGAGATTTGGCCGCTCATTTGGAGCATGGCTCTGTGCCGCACTCAGTCCTTTACCAGACGCTCGAATACGCAGCCTCAGTGCTCGATTCAGTTACAATGGACCAAATTAGGTGAGTTTCTAGGACGAATTTCTTCACCAAATCTGCTGCCAGCAAACCAAAACTGGCCGCCTGCCGTCCGCTTGCGAGCCGAGTTGTATCAGTCTGTGGGATGGGCAAACATTACATTTAAGGCCCAAGTCTCAAGTGTCCATGCAGACTGAGCGGCGCCTAGCTGCCTGCCGCCCCCCCCCTCAGCTCCCCTCGAGGAGCGTCCAAATCTTTCCGCTATGCATCATAATTGGGCTCGTTGGCTCGCTGCTAGATTTTCTCATCAACGCATTTGCATTGAACCATCCCTCCTGCTCGCTCGCCTCTCTCCGCGAGCTCAGGAGGGCGGAAATCGGGCTAGTTTGGGCCAGCGCCCATAGGAGAGCTGGCTGGCTGACAGTCTTGCCGGCTCTTGGAGCAAGCGGACGCCATTCGGTGCCTCCCCCTCCTTCTCCCTCTCGAGCCACAATGTGTCTGCGCCCAACGACTCGAACCAATAATGAACCAAAGCGACTTTCCTCGAGTGAGCCGACCAACCAACCGAGCGGCGTCATCTCGGCGCCAAAAATAACCAGAGCTTGGTTTGGAAGTCGACCGGGATGGAGATTGGTTTTTGGTTTCTCGGGTGAGCGGGGAGTCGGCGGCCTACTGCTGCAAGTTCAACCCAAGTGGCTAGACACAATGCGCCTTGCATGTACCTCCAATTGAATGCCGCACCAACTGTGGCCGCCGCCGCCACCACCACTCGACTCAATAACAGGCCAGCGAGTGTTCCCCCTCTGAACTGGTTCAGCCTCTTGCACCAAAACCCACAGCCTATGTTTTGATTCGAGATCGGCAGTTATCTCGTAAAGCTTGGTCTCGGCACCGATGGATACTCGTTCGCCTGATGAACGCGCCTGTCGCGAACTTATCCGATTGCTGCGCTCGAGCTGAACTCGAACCCGGAGCTTCTGGCTCCAAACAGCCAGGCTCTCTCTCTCTCTCTCTCTCGTGGGGCCAAATTCGAGAGAGTGTTCGAGCTGGAAGCAGGCAAGCTGTGTGTAGCTAACCTCAGCGAAACCGCTCGCCAGTCCGACCAGGTTAGAATTGGATTGAGCTCAGAGGCGGGCGAGTGCAGAGGTAAGCCTGTTTGTTTAGGCCGGCCGGGTTGCAATCAAATCAGGGAGCGCGCAAAATGGAGCTGGGAGGGGGGGAGGAGCTTTCGAGTAATTCAGGCGCGCGCGTGAACTGGGCGGCCCATTTGCATCTGGTCTTGGAGCTGGCAGATTCATTATTCTTGCACGAGCGCAGAGGAAAACTGTCGTCCCTCCACTGAATCTCTCGATTTTCCTCGTGTCTCTCCAGTAGACCGATCACTTTACCTGGCTGCCGGTCTGACCTACAACAGCATTAGCTGCAATAACAAGCAAATGCAGCCAAATGCTGGCTGGCTGGCATTTTGAATGATCGCGACGAGACGCCAGCTAGCCGCTCGAGTGGCGCCAATTTGGCCGCACGCCTCCGGGCCGCTAAAATGCGCTTCCAGGATGCCAGAACGGCTGGCGCAACGGCCCTCCAGTGTCGTTGGGCCGCCAAGACGACCGACGGAGACGCCCAAATGGGATGGTCCCGCGCGCACAGGAGGGGCAGATTAATGGTCAAGAGAAAGTGGGCAAGTCGGCGCTAACTCGCTCAAAATACCATTTTTCATGCACTTTGCTAAGCCAGTTTGCTTGGCCGGCCAGCAAACTATGTTTGCTAGGCGGCTCGAGGGAGCTGGACAAGCTTGTGACCGCCAACCAGGCAGCCAATGGGCCGGCGACTGGCCAGTCGTTTCAATTGTAACGGACAATGGGCTCATATAATTGACTTGCCAATGGTTGGCGGGATTAAAGTTTGCTCATCCGGGGCCAATGCGAATAATATGTATTCGAGCCGGCTTGCTCGTCGTGGCCAGCTCTATCAGGGCGCCGCCTTGAAAGCTTGCGAGCTAAATCGGAGAGAGTAAGCGAGCGGAAGCGCCCCGAGCGTCTGCCACCAGGAGCCAAGGGCTCGATCGAATCCTTAATCATGCGCATTTTATCTCGATTTCATGGGAGAGCCGCCAGCTCTCGAGTCGAGAAAATTGCTTCCAAAACGATGGAGGCCAGAGACGAGTTAGGGGACGATTTTTGAACTTCCCGCTGACCCAAACTTAAAGTGCGCGAACGTCGCTAGGTAACACACTCTCTCTGGTGGCAATTTTGTGCTTCGCTCGCGAGCGCACCATCCATTCGAGCAGTCTCGAGATTCTGGCCTGGCAAACTTCATGCGCAACTTTGGGGCCAACTCGAACCTCAAGCCAGCTGCTCGTCTGCGTAAATTTGACGACTCGCCGATGACGGGTTGGCCTACGAGCTTTGGCCCCACCAATGCGCTAAGTCTGCGCTCGAATATTGTTGTTTAAGGCGCCGTCTTGCATATTCCGGCCGATATTAGCGTCTTGCTGCTAGCTAGAGGCGCCAGATCTAATTATGTGACGCGTCCATGCACTCGAGCTTGTTTCCCAGAGGTTGGCTGGTTGGCCAGGGCGACGGCAGAGGGACTGAGCTGCCCCGTTTCAGCCCCACGCCTTCCCTACGACCGCCCGATTCTGCGGCCCAAAAATCAGCCTCCAAGAGGAATCCTCCTGGCGGCGGCGCCTAGAGCAAGGCCGTCGGCTTGGCTGTCGCTCTGTCGCAAGCTCGGCGCTGTTGCCAGCCAAGCTGGGCCCCAATCAATGGCCCTCCTCGACCGCCAAGAGGCCTCACCGAGCGGGCGCTTCCGAATTCGCAGCACTATTATCATCATAATCAGAACTCTCCCATCGATCGCAATCATTTTGCGACCGCTGGCTGCTCGGCTCGCCTCTAACGGAGCCGCTCGGCCGCGAGATAATCAGAGCGCGCCAATTTCTAAGCGCCACACAAATCTCGACTGGTCGCATCCCATCAGCAACGCGCCAACTGAAACAAGCGACCAACGAGCCAACCCTCTCGCAAATCTGAACACTAGCTGGCTAGATGAGGGCCAACAGATAGGCGAGCGGAAGGGATGCTGCAAGAGTGTTGTTGGGCCAACTCTCTCTCTCTCTCTCTCGCAGCGGACACATTAACTAGCTTGGGGAGCAAGCAAGTGGCACCATTATCTATTCAAGGCTTCAAATTTTGCGCCCAACCGCTGAGCGGATCCAAGTGCGCTCGTGGCGCAAGTAGGACCAATTCCGATTTCAGGACCAGCCTCTCGGTGGGACCAATCGATGGCCACTCGTCGTCGCCTTTGCAAACGGCTGGCTAATCCTAGTGGCCAATTACTGGCTCGGCCGGCTCGCCAATTGAATAATCGACAAGTGGCTGGCGAGAACCAATCGTTTGCTTTGGGCCAACCATCCAGCCTAAGCAAATTCAGGCTGCCAGCAGCGCGATGTAATAATAATAATAATAATAACAATAACAATAAGCGTGCCTCCCGCAAAGCCAATGGAGGCTGGGTACTCCAAGCTCGAGCGAGTGGCCACTTGGCTCGGCCAATGACGGCCCCTCGCCAGCCAAACAGCACCGAACTCGTCCGCTGCGAGCCGATCGCTTGGCCTCCGAATGGCGCCCGTCGATTGGCCGCCGCCAATATCCGGGCGCTCATTTTAGCCACTTTTGTGGTGCCGAATGGGCCGCGCAAACTGACACCAAATGATTCATGATTGGTTCAGTGGGCCGTTTGGGGCTAGTGAGCTTTGCGAGCGAGATACATGCAAGTCGCTTAACTGGATGGATAGATAGATGATATCTGGCGCGATTAAGCCTCTTTGTCTGGCGATCGGTGGGCGGCGCTTGAAACTTGTCGCTTGCAGTCCGCCCGCGCAATCCGTCTTGTTCCGCAGCCGGCGGACTGGGCTGGCCGGAAGGGCCGGGGCTGCTTGCCGCCGACAGTTGCCAGTTGCGCGGCACTCGAGTGGCCGACTCGTTTGCTGGTCTCGGCCGGCAGCCTGGACCAGTGTGGCAAGCGACTTCGATGTCCGCAAGATGGGCTCGCTTGGCTCTGTCTTAGGAGCGGAGGGGGCTGGAGGAGGCGCCAATTGTTCAGCGCGCTGGGCCATGAGGGGGATGGGCGCTCCAGTTGCACCGAGTCGTGGGCAGCGTTGGGCGGCTCATCCGACACAAAGGGGCCCAGTGGCCGCGCTGCTCTCGACTCGCCTTTCCTGTTTGCCCAGCCAACGGACAGCGACGATGATGACAAAGCATCCCTATTGATGGTTCAGAGTAGGCGTTGTGGCGTCAGCCGGTTGCCGGACGAAAGCGGCTCCAAACTAAGAGCACTAGAATGCTAATACTCTCGCTCTCTCGCTCTCTGTTGGCACTTGTTTCCTCTCACCTCGAGCAATTGCAATTCGCCCAAGGCGGGAGCGCTCGCAGCCGGTTGGCCCCATTTTTTGCGGGCCCGCCTGCCGCAATCAGCGCTGATTGTCGAGCTCTCGTTCGCGAGGACGTTTTCGGGCGGGGCCGACTAGAGTGGCTGATTGGCGATTGGCACCCAACGGAAGTAGCTCCATCAAGCCGGTGGCGCTTCATCAGCAGTCGGCTTATAACCAAACAAACTCGAAAGGTGTAACGGACAAACTTCCAAAGAAAGCGCCACAAAACTCACTCGGCCGATTGGATTGATTTCCTCATTTTGCGCAAAGAGATAGATTGACTATCGAGTTTGGCCCCCCAATTGGCGCTCCTGTTTCCGATTTCTGTTGACCCAGGTTTTTGTTGATGGTGTTTTAGTGGGACTTGTATTAATGAGCTATCTGAGTTGTTGTTGTTGTTGTTTTATATGCAGACGGGATAGTTTCAATGGACGAGCTCCAATTGGCGAGCTAGTGGGAGAAGTGCACCGATTTGCATACTGGCGAAACCAAGCAGAAGGTCGAATGAGATTGCAACTTGAATGAACAAGGAACACGAGTTTTTGTGGCCCACAATTGACTCTAGTGGCCCGAAATGAGGGCAACAATTTTAAGTTCAAAGCGGGTGCCCGTAACTCTGGTGCCAGTCCTGCTCCACCAAACAACCTTAAGCCAGCTAGCGGCCTCCAATCGGCGAGTGATTACTTTGTGGTCCTCCTGGTCGAGTGCTGCCAGCTCCATTTGTGGCCACGTCAAGTTAATGGATTTTCGCTAGCTTTCTTTCAAATGGAGGAGCCTCGCTAACAATTATCCTCCGCCCCATTTCTCTCCGCAAACAAAACCCAACTAAACCCCCGAACCGAACCCAACCGAACTGACCCAAACTGAACCAAACCGAATAAGCAGCCGGGTTTCCGACGAGGAGGAAGGCGACCTGTCCGAGGTTCAATCGGATGCAGTTCCAACTGAGGTTAGAAAATGGCTTGAAACAACCTTCACGAGAAATTCCATCTCACAGAAACGCAAATCGGAGGATAAGCTTAAATTTCGATCCGTTGCAAACGCAATTCGGGCAGGAATTGTTGTGGATAGAATTTATCGGCGCATGTCAGCCTCAGCGCCCTTTGTATCGGCGGAGGTCTCAAACTTGCTCAAAAATATCGACGATTGGTCCTTCGATTGTTTCTCCGTCAATCAAGCCTCGAACGGGCAGGTGCTCAAATCGGTCGGCTACGAGCTCTTCAACCGCTATGGCTTGATGTACAAGTTTAAAATTCCAACTACAACACTGAAGAACTTCCTAACCCAAATTGAGGCCGGCTACGTGAAACACAAAAACTCCTACCACAACAACCTCCATGCGGCCGACGTTACGCAAACCGTCCACTACATGTTATGGCAAGCGGGCTTGACCAATTGGCTCACAGACTTGGAGATCTTTGCTACCCTCTTGGCGGCAATTATACACGATTATTTACATACGGGAACCACGAACAACTTTCACGTGATGTCTCAGTAAGTTTTTTCACTCTCCCTCCCCTCTCCGCCAATTGGCCTCCTCCACCTGTGGCCAAACGAGACAAAGTCGAGCATCATTAGCCTTGGCCTCAGTCGGGGCCAGCTGAGTGGCCTCTCGAGCAGCTTACAGTATATAGGCACGAGAGAGTGCGGCATGATTTGTGTCTGGTAACAGATGTGACTCATTAGCGCAGCAGCCAGAGCCTGAGAACGCCCGCCTGGCCATCAGGATGCAAAGGGCATCATCTCCAAGTTGGAATTGAACGTTGGAGACGTTAATTTGCATCATGAGCCCCGCATTGGCTGCCCCCTCTGAAGGTTCCTCTCTCAATCAATCTAATGCTGCATATGCTTTGCAGGCACTGGAGAGCGGAAACACAAATCAGAGAGAGAGAGAGAGAGAGAGAAAGCTGCAGCCTCTTAGTTAAGGAGCTAACTCAGTCCTGAGCAAGTGGACCAGATTTTTGTTGCTCGCTCGCAAGCTAACTAAAGTTGCCAAGTAAGCGGCCTAGTGTCCGATTAGAACAAATCGTTTCGAAAGTTGTCGGTGCACTTGAGCAATCGCCGCAAGTGTGTCGAGTTGAGGCCCCCTCAGCGGGCGACTAAAACCGCATCACTCACTAACTGCGACACTGAGACACGCTCGAACCAGAGATCTTGGCGCAAAATGTTACTCTAGCATCCAGCAGAGGAAAGCCCAGCGAGTCAGGTGGAGCGGCCGTCGATGAGCATTAACTGGATCTGATGGTTCAACTTGCACACGAGCTCGCTAGTTTTCATTTTCACCCTTGGCCGCCGCCGCCGCCGCCGCCGAAAGGATGTCGATAAGGAGAACGACGACGAGCATTCGTCCGAGTATGAGCGTTTGGATGAATAATTCATGATGATCCGCGGCAACTTGTCTGCAATACTGCCTCTACTTGCCTCTCACCGGATCCATCACGCCAACCGATGACCCTCAGAAACTGGCGCCCACCAAAACGATGCCACTTTCGCGGCAGCTCGCCAATTCGTCTTACTTAGCGGGCTATATTTAACGCCCAGCCATGAATGGCCCGTGAGTTCCGTTGCTAGCTGCGCCAGCTCAGCCCACTCTGCCTGCTTTAGCCATCAATATTTCCCCTCTCGGTGCTTATCGACTCGGCCCGCTTTCCTGGAACAAACGGTGCGTCTTTCTTTGGACAGTGGCGCAGTTAGAACCACTTAGGTGGACCGACGCACACTCAAACACCGGCTCCAAGCCAGCTGAGCTGGTGAGGCCGGAGGGGCTGTATATTTTATCATCGGTAGAAGGATAGTGAGAGAGAGAGAGAGGCGGAGAGAGAGAGAGACAGAATACATTCAAGTTAATGAATGATATTCTTGCTTGGCCCATTGTCGATCAAGTATAACATTGTGCTAGCTAGCTCAGCTTGCCAGACACAAAAAGCTCGCCCAGAGCTCCTGCCAGAGAGAGAGGAAGCGGCCTTGCTGGCTTCCCACTATCTCGCGCCCCAGGGTTAACCCAACACGGCGCCCCCGTTTCCTCTCCAAAGTGCACGGGTCAGGGCGGCGGCGGCGCCAAAACAAGCGCTTGTGTTTGACATATGCAATCCATTTGATGGCTAGCTTTTTAATGCAACCCGATATCTTTGCGAACGCAGGCGACTGCGCTTTGTGTGGACGCCTAGCGCCCTTCGCGCCCTCAAACGGCAACAGCGGCGCCCGTTGGCTGATGCCTCCGCAAACGCAAGACGATCTCTCCAAGCGGATGATTACTAAACTGGAATGGAAAAGCTCGCTCAAGCTGCTGAGAGTAGGGAAGTGGCGAGCGGGATTTCTCGCCGCCTGTTTGTTGTCCATTCAGTTCCCAAAAGTTTCATTAGCTTTTGGGAGCAAACTTCTACTCGGCACTGAACTAGTCTACCTGGTTGATTCGGGGCAACAAACATTAGTTTCCCCGGGTGGCGTCGCCGCAGTCGCTGCCAGTACATTAGTTAGTGTTCGAGAGCTCTTAGGAAAATTTGAAACACTAGCCGAGGAGTGAGTACCAGACAGATGGGTGGGAGATTTTGTAGCCTCAGCTCGGAGGTAGCACTCGATTACTGGCTCAGCCAGGCCTACCCCCACTTCAAGTCTCATGGGATCGAGCAGAGAGGGTTGGTGCTTGCTAGCCCTCTCTCGGGCCTACAAAGCTCAAGAAAGAGGACTCCCTTTCCGTTGGCTCCTCTCTAAGAGGCTCGCTCGGCGAATAGCTCGCCTGTCTCGCCGAGTCTGAAGTTTTGAGACAGAGATCGTGTTCAAATTCCAATATTAACGTTCACCTCGCTCGCTTTTTCAGAGGACCAGATCCTAGATTGAACAAAATTAGACTTCAAATCTCTACGGGCAAAACCTATCTTGTCCTCTTGAGCTAACTCTCTACCTCTCACTGATCGTTAAATCGGCCGATTCTTGAACGAATCTCTTGCTTACAGCTAACCTGATCGCTCCAACGTAATCTATTCCCCTCTGAACCAAAACAGATCCGACACAGCCTTGATCTACAACGATAGGGCTGTTTTAGAGAACTTCCACATTTGCCAGGCATTCTCGCTAATGAGAAACGAGGAGTGTAACATCCTTGCCGGTTTATCCAAGGACGAGTACAGGTAAGCTTGCGTTCACAATTAAAATGAGTTGTTGTTCCGACTACTCTCGTTTCATTCGTCTATTAGTTCAGCTGCCATCTTAATGTTCCACAAATGGCTTTTAGAACTGCGGGCCAAGATTGAGAGTAAAAGATAAGCCTGCCCCAGAATTCGGTTGCCTACATTTTAATATGCCACAATCTCTTATGAGTCCCTCCCCAAACACACCTACCTCAGCCACTCTCTCCCTCTGTCTTTGCACGACGACAACACAAACATGGCACTTTTGACGCTGCACGCGATTTGGTAAATTGATTTCAATTTACATTGCTAGCGTTTGTCTTCGGCCACGAGCGTTCGCCTTCATGTGAGTCTGCTCGGACTCGTGAGAGCCACAAACAACCAGCCTCGAGCTGCTGACTAATACAGAGCCACACGTTGACCTATTTGTTTGCCTACCTTTGCCTGGGCAGCTCTGCCTCGGGGCGTCTGGCTTGCTCGAACAAGTAGAGTGTACAGATAAGCACGAATCGTCTGGCTCCGGTAGACGGCGACATTCTTGCTTCAGTGTGAGAGCCAAGCGAGATGCTCGATTGGTGCCAGCCCGCTAGCTCTAGCTGGCGACTGAACTTGGGCTCACGACGATGCTTACGAACACCCGCAACCAGATATATATATATATATATAAACTCGCCGGCCATTAGAATTGATGCTCTCTCATTAGAACTTCCGGTGGTTGCAACTACAACTCAATCATTAGATAGGTGAAGTCACACTGGCCCAAGTGTGTTGCAAGGGATCAGACTGCAAATGGTCGATCTGTGGGTAAAACTTTTCTCAGTCTGACCGTTTCCTCTACTTACTTGGCGCAGTTGCCCTTCACCCTCCGCCCTCAACTCAATATCCATCAGTGGCCGGCGCCAATTTGTCTCGTCTTGTCCTATATTGTTACAACGACAACAGCAGCAACTAAAATTTGTCGCAATTTTGCGACTGACGCGCGCCGCTCGTTGACTAAACGGACGCTATTGTAATGTCTAGTCAGGTTGAGCAAACTGTCTCATCACTATCCAACTTCCTCCCCTCTCTAAATTTATACGCTCCAACAATTGGCTCCTCTGGTCATAATAACCAACCCTTACTTCCCCGAACCCAACCCCTCAATTGGAACCTGCAAATCTGCAGAGAATTCAGATCGCTAGTTATAGACATGGTTCTTGCAACTGACATGTCGTCGCACTTCCAACAAATCAAGGCGATGAAAAGCATCCTGAACCATTCCGAGAACTTCGATGCAGATAAATCGAAAATCTTATCCCTAGTGATACACATTTCAGATATAAGCCATCCAGCTAAAAAGTGGGAGCTTCACAGCACGTGGACGCAGCTGTTGATGGAGGAATTCTTCCGCCAGGTAAGCTCGAGATAGATTGTCATTTTTAATCTGAGCCAGTGTTCATCTTCATTCGAGCAGATGGTTAACGGATGCGAACAAATCGTGAATCTCAGGGCGACAGGGAAAAGGAACTCGATCTTGAGTGCTCGCCACTTTGTGATAGGGAAACCACGTTAGTGGCTGAATCTCAACTAGGTTAGTTTAGATTCCTGAACTTGCTTGTACCTGTAAAGAAAATTCTTCGCCTGACATTGAACATCAACTTTCGGCTCCTCTCGAAACGTTCAGGTTTTATTGAATTTATCGTGAGCCCAAGTCTTGAGGTTTGCGGGGATGTGTTGGATCGCGTGCACTATCAGATGGCCGAGGCCAACTCGAGGCCGGTGCTCCCAGCGAGCGCGAAGGCAGCTTCCGTGGTGGCGGCGGCAACGGCGAGCGCCAGTATCGCCACTAAGAGCCAACAGCCAAGTAAGGATGCATTGCAAGCGATTGATAGAGCTCATTCAGAGGAAGGCGAGCATGTGGAAACGATTGCAGCAGATGAAATGGAGCTGACCAAGAGGAGCGAGGGACAACAAAAGTTCACCGGCTCCTCCTCTTCAGCCTCCTCCAAGAGCTCCACCTCTGCGGCCTCAGTTAGCTCACACCAATCCAATCTCAGCTCTACATCACCATCTCAAGCGCTAAGCTCCATTTCGTTCGTATCATCGGAGACGCTGACTTCAAACTTGCGCAAAATGTTCGTCTCCTCATCGGCAACGATTGGCCGTAAACTGAATATCGGCTCCTCCTCAGCCTCCTCCTCCTCATCCTCCTCGGCTGCCGCTATTGCTGCTGCTGCTGCCGGTACCTCTGTCGCCTCCTCTGCTGCCAGCATTCCAGCTAATGCAGCTCCACCACTCGCGGCCAGCCAACCAGCTAGCCTGCCAGACTCAACCACCACCAACACGGCAAGCAATCGCTCGACAATCGCCACTACTCCAGCGACCTCAAGACTGGAAAGCACCCAATCCAGTTCCATCAGCGACTTTGAAGCTCGACAAGCCAACTATAAGCATCCTGTGATCAAATGCGACTTCGCAACTAGACCAAGGTCGTCGGATATTGCGAGAGTGAGACAAGAAAGCAGTGATAGCAGCTCCAGGCGGCTAGATAACGTTAACAACACAGGCGCCGTTAGCGACGTGGTCGGCGGGTGCCAACTTGAGACCGCGAGTTCCAACAATAACTTGCAGGTGAACCAACTTGGCCGTCTGTCGCAACAGACATCTGACGCGAGGAGGTGGGTTTACCTACTTTGAACAGTTTTAAAGTAAACAAGCCGCGCTAACTTCCTCTCCTCCCTCTCCCACCATAGAAACACTTGCTCCTCTGTGTCGACCTGCGTCCAAACAATACGTTCGGCGCCATCGATTCAACAGTACATGATCCAGCGACCCTGGATTTCGTGTCTCGAAAGGAACAAAAAGATGTGGCAAGAGCGAGCTTTGACAGGTAAGAGTTCTAACTTCCAGATTGTCAAGTGGACCTGCCCAAGTCCCTCAGGCTAACTCTCGTTATATCTGCTTGCTAACAGACGCTAAGGCCAGGGATCTGAAGGAGAAATTGAGACAACAGCAACAGAGCAAAGCGCTCGAGGATGAGCGAAACCAATGAACAAACTAAACCAAACACAGCCTTTAAAGAGAAATTGGCGGCACCAGAACAATGGCTCTTTGTTGAGAGCGCGCAAGCAACATATTCCAGGAAGAAGTCAAACTTTAAACTCGTCCCTCGACCAACCAGGAGGCCATAAATTCTTGCGAGTCTTAGGAGAGCCTTTCTCCCAGTCGCTAACTTCGGATGGCCGAGAGAATATGAGAGTTAACGCTTACAAGATGCGCGCATTGTTGATCACATCTGTCTAAACTTCCAATTAAATGGACACACGTTTCGAACAATCATACCCATTTCGATTATCTTGAACTCAATTGTCTCCATGTATACTGGAGTTTGACTTGTCGTCAGGCATCTAGCTCCTATGATGCTACAGAATCTCCCATTTTGCTCTTTTGGATCGAGCCTAGGCTCTATGTGCTCGACTTTGTCAGATTTGCACCAAAGAACATCGACTAGGCTAGGTCTATGCGATGAAGGGAGTGTGATAGGTTGGGTACGAGGGGTAGAAATAGAATCGGTGCCAACCGCCAGAAATCTTGCTCCATGTTCGATGGCTGGACTCGAGTTATGCGCTTGTTCCAACGAGATAACGCACTCAAGACTCCATTCTGGTCACCGTCACCTGATTCTAAGGTTTCAAATTCAGGTAGCTTCAAGCTGGCAAAGATGAGAAGCTGGCTTGAGTTTTTTGTGAGGAATCCCTTATTTATTTTTTGTTCATGACGATCATGATCACGACTAAAATAAATAAAGTGCGATGTATCTGTTCGGGATTAGTTTTTAGATTATACCTCAAGAGCATAACGAACTTAGTTCTCAACTTGATCGCATAGAGGCGCTTTCGTCGAGCCCGCTCTTTTTCGCGCACACATCGAGCGAAAGTAGGAGGAATCCCATTTCATCTGCGCGCCTTAGTGAGGACTATTTCTCAATTAGTGCGTCCCCGGTTATCGCGCGCTTTGGGAGCTATCAGCTGCTCTGGATCGAGCGGACTTTTCAGCATGCTGCGCTTGCGCTCTTCGAAACCTCAACGGACAGTCTGTTTTGGAGCCCGATTTCTATCAGTTATCGGCTACTAACCTCATACTCTGGCTTGGTCATGAAGTTCATACCGCGACCTAAGGCTTCACCATAATTTACACCCAATATCTACCAGCACATTCACCATAGGACAATTTTAATACATCACTGCACCATCATCAACCGTACTATTACCTCTCAGCAATGTCTAATCCTTCGGCACCCAAAACACCCGTCAAGGATCAAGTCTCGCCGGCTAAGTTCGTCAAACCGGCCGACTTGTTCAGAATGCGACGGAGAATATCGACCAATACGAATAGTGAGGACGCCATTAGACAGAACAATAGCAACATTGATAGCCGAGCAAACCCTCAGATTCGATCTAGTCCAATGGGCTTTGGCCCACATAAGAGAATGTTTAATGACTCGCCCAGTATGAATGCCGCTAAAAATTCACCCACTTTCTACATTGAGGCACAATCGCCGTTGAAATGCCTGAACAATCTGACTGACCCCTCGCCGACTAAGAAACTGCCAACCCTTTTGAGGAATCCGTTCAATCAACCGGTTAAGAGGCGATTGAACCTTGGCTCGTCGCCCAGAAAACATGATGGAATAAAGTCTCCCAACAAGAAAACAAGGATGCTGGAATTAGACGAAGATGCAAATTTGGAGCCGCCTAAAATGAAACAACATTCATTACAGAATAAGGGGGAAAATTCAAATGTCGGCTGCTATCTTAATGATTGGACTTTGAGAACAAGATTGAGAATAAACTTCAGGACGCGATGTAAGAATTGGATTGAGACGTCGACCAGCACCCACAAGCGCCTGCTCGGTGTCTCGAAAGAGGAGTCCCCTAGCAAACTGAATGATAAAACCATCTCACTAGAAGCTATCAAAAATGTAGCAACAGTTTATCAGCATCCATACATGGCTTGGCTTCCACTGTATCCAAGGACAACATCAGAATTTGAAGGAAAGAAAGAGGAGCCCTTCACTCTGACCAAACACTCCAACATCACAGCGATGATGCATAAAGATTGGTGCGAGAGTCTGAACGACCTATCCAATTTGCTGATGGACGGGAAATGTCCATACTTTTATATGTGCTCTGATAATTACAACATTTTGTTCAAACAAGTCCCATCCTCGAATCCCCGAAAGCCTCATGTCCAAGCGTATATATCACCCTTCTCTAATGGAATGGGTTGTAAGTTAAACAATTTCGGCCTTGATTTCAGGTGTCCTGGAGTTATCAGCTCATCAAGCATTCTCAACAATTCGACTAGAGAGAGCTCTCAGGCTTCGTTTGGGTCCTCTCAAACAAGAACATCTCTAGATGGAGAGAGCTCACAGAGTTCTCATAAGCCCAGGGAGGGCAAAGCATCAGCGTCTGTCGATAGTGGAAACGCCTCGGACTTAGAAGAGGAGGAGTATTTTGGTGAGGACGAGAACGATGATACTTCACAATTTCTGGAAAGTCTCGGTCTATCTCAACAAGATTTCCCGTCATTACAGTCAAGAAAAAAGAGCTTCATTGAAGCTGACAGCAATCCTCAATCAAAATCATCCTACGTCAAAAAGTCGCTTGCTGTCATTGAGGGCAGAGAGAACTTGCTTAAATTGGTCAATTTCTTGGAAACGAACCGTCTATATACAATCAGCACCGTAGGTAGATTTGCTTGCATTCCACCGACACTTTTGGCACCGTGCGAGTTCCGACTCAGTACTCCCCAGCACCCTGAAGTGATACTAAGTAAGAAAATGATTGAAACTGTTCCACACAATTTGAGACCAAATTCTGTCCATAATTCGAGTCCCAGGAAGTCTGGTATTGATGGAACCAATGTTGGACCGACATTCATCGAGCTCAAAGGAACAATATTACCTAATCTGTTTGATAGCATACATAAATTATTGAGGGCTAGCGACAATATGGATCATAGTTGCCAATCAACTGGACTCGAAACCTCACTACCATTCAACACCTTACCATTCACCTAGTAGATTTTTATTAGTTCTTAGTGACGATTAAAGAATTATTTCGATTTAACTGAATCAAATATATAAACTCCCCACCGAATCTTAAGCTCTACCGACTTGGATTGTTTGGTATCTGTTCTTCTGTCGCCCGACATCCTCACCTCGGCTCAGCAATATTGAGTTGAATACATTGCCTAAGCAGTTGTGAGAGCTTACGTCCTCTGCACCAGCTTTAGTGCAATTTTGGTCCACAAACCCTGACAAAAATGCCTTGACGAACCTGTTCTCTTTGTAGACGGAGTTGGAGAAATTTTCAGATGCAAACTTGCTCAATATTTCGGAGGTATCCGGAAACGTGCACTTAAGCATCTCCCCGACATGACAGATGGATCTTTCACGGCATGTGCTATCATGTAAGCCAACTCGACTTAGAGCATCTTCAGTCTTGGAGCTTATAATTCCCATAACTGACTTCTCGCGCACACCATTGCTAAGGTATCTATCCAAATTGAAAGCATCAACTGGGTTTCGCCAAACGCTATCAGCAACCGTGTATATCCCTGGAAAGAAGAAGGTCGTCGCAATGATGGTCGCGATAGTTACAGCAGCAACCTTGATGACTCTGAATAGAACTGAGGGCTTCGATAACATGAATCCGACCTTGCCCAATAAATCCATCGCAACATCCATGTTAACATGATTGGAGATCTTGGTTTGAGCGAGTGCAAAACGAGCTGTTGTTTGGATGAGAGACTTGTATGGTTCGTTGACCTGGATTCTGTCCTCGATTTCGTTTTGATTTGCCTGCTCATCGAATGAGATATCATTGAAACGTTTGCTTGCTTCCTGCTTGTCCACCTTCTGTGTCTTTGAGATTGAATTATCAATTTTTGGACTTGGCAGCTTTGCTTTGGCAGCAAGTGCAAACGCCATGCAGAGAATTGAGATGAACAGGACGGAATGTTTAAGATGCATCTTGACGGCTCCTTGAGGACGAAAAAGTAGATCCTCTTCAATCTACGTCCGGTTGTCGAATGACAGGTCCGATCGGATAGGAGAGGCAAGTAGCCATCATGAAAATCAGTACCAAGCATTTACCTAGAAGTAATGGCTTCACTCGTTTGTGGGTACCCAGAGATGGAGGTTGGGCGACGATCCCTTTGACATTGACCGTCATTCGGTTTCTCCTCAGATCCAACTCACTAGGGTCATAAAAATCTCCCCAAACCCGAGCCTCATTTGATTTGATTTCGAAGATAAAGAAGCTTTCGTTTTTGATTCACCTGAATCAAGAGCCAGGTGCACCCGATAGGAGAGTACAACTAACAAATTTAACCGAAGAGCAGTTCTGATCCTGGTCCGGTTTCGGGGAACAAAATCACAGGTTCACTGCTGGTACATTTTATTGCACTCAATTAGGGACAAGATCTTTGGTGCGACCGGGCGATCCAAACATACGAGCGTTCAACAGACGTAGATTGCAGGTAACGATAAGAGGACTGATTAAGGATTATAGGCCCCTTCGCGCCAGTCCCCAGCCGTAAAGGTCTAGATTCGAGCCAATGATATCCGTTCGAGTGGAAGAAGATTTTCGAACCTGTTTGCATACAAAGCCGAGGATAGATTATATTTGTTCTTGGCCTCGAAATGGGATTTGTGCAGCTTATGAACAGATAAATATTGAATTTAATTTCCGTAACACGTCCTAGTGGGTCTCGGACGAGTTCCGTCCAGACTTGCCTCTAGTTTTATCCGAATAACTAGGAGCCTAAATCTGAAGTTCGGGTTGTCCTAGTGCGAGAGATGCCCACGGTCTGCGCCAACGATCATGTGCTGTCCTCTAGTGACCAGCCAAAGGTTCGGCACACTCCAGCTGTTATTTGAGCGCGCGAATCCTCTTTGTTTGTCTCGTGCGTAGATCTCTCACTTTAAAGCCATGATGTTCATCGCACCTCGGCCATAGAGGTTGCATAAGGATAACCAATCTACCACTGTAATTGAATCCCATCTATCTCTGACATAATTTTACACAAAAGTTGACCTGCTTCAATAAGCCAATAAGTTAACGGTATATTGGCTTCATCTACATTGCTAATCCATCAGTGTTACACATAACCTAGCTAGAGCATCGATCTCGAAAGTTGCAAGCATGAACAAGATGTACGTGATCAAGAGAGATGGAGGGAAGGAGACGGTTTTGTTCGACAAAATCACCTCAAGAATCAGCAAACTGTGTTATAATTTGAATAGGGACTACATCGACCCACCTGCCATAACTCATAAAGTTATAACCGGCCTCTACTCAGGCGTCACAACTGTAGAGCTTGACAATTTAGCCGCCGAGATTGCTGCCACCATGACTGTTAAGCATCCAGACTATGCCATACTGGCGGCGAGAATCGCGATCTCAAACTTGCACAAGGAAACGAAGGATAAGTTCAATGAGGTCATCAAGGATCTTCACGAAATGTCCAATGCTAAAACAGGCAGAAAAACTCCAGCTATTAGTGACGAAACATATGAGATTGTCCAGAAGAATGCCGACAGGCTGAACTCTGCCATTAACTTTGAGCGCGATTTTGACTACAACTACTTTGGATTCAAGACTCTCGAACGAAGTTATCTTCTCAAAATCGATGGCAAGGTCGTTGAGAGGCCACAGCACCTACTTATGCGAGTTGCTGTGGGCATTCACGGGCAAGATATAGACTCGGCAATCGAAACCTATAATCTCTTATCTGAACGCTGGTTCACTCATGCCTCGCCGACATTGTTCAACTCAGGAACTCCACGACCACAGTTAAGCTCTTGCTTCTTGCTCGACATGGTCGACGATTCTATCGAGGGCATATATGATACTCTCAAGCGATGCGCCTTGATCTCCAAGTCGGCTGGTGGAATCGGCCTCAGCGTTCATTGCATAAGAGCAACAGGCTCGTATATTGCGGGGACAAATGGAACCAGCAACGGTCTCGTGCCAATGCTTCGCGTATACAACAACACCGCTCGTTATGTTGACCAAGGCGGAAACAAAAGACCAGGAGCCTTCGCCATCTACCTGGAACCCTGGCATGCGGACATCTTCGAGTTTGTCGACCTAAAGAAAAACACTGGAGCAGAAGAGGTCAGGGCACGAGATCTGTTCTATGCGCTTTGGATCCCAGACTTGTTCATGCATCGGGTCGAGAAAGATGAGGAATGGTCTCTCATGTGTCCCCACGAGTGTCCAGGCTTATATACTAATTGGGGTGAAAAGTTTGAAGAAATCTATCTCAGATACGAGGCCGAGGGTAGATACAAAAAAAGGGTGAAAGCACGTCAGCTATGGTTTCACATAGTCGACTGCCAGATAGAAACTGGAACTCCATACATGCTATACAAAGATGCTTGCAATAGAAAGTCGAATCAGCAGAATCTAGGAACCATCAAATCCTCTAACTTGTGCACTGAAATCGTTGAGTATACTGGTCCAGACGAGATTGCAGTTTGTAATCTGGCTTCCATCGCGCTAAATAGATTTGTCGACCCCGAGACACGAACATTCGACTTCAAGCGTTTACAATATGTTACCAAGGTCGTGACGAAGAACCTAAACAAGATTATTGATGTTAATTATTATCCCATAGTAGAAGCAAAGAACTCGAACACTCGCAACCGTCCGATCGGGATCGGAGTTCAAGGCTTAGCGGACGCATTTCTCTTGATGAGGTTCCCATTCGATAGTCCCGAGGCGAAACAGCTAAATAAGGAAATATTTGAGAATATATACTATGCAGCCTGTGAGACCAGTTGCGAATTGGCGGAGAAATATGGGCCATACTCGACCTATGCAGGCTCTCCTGCATCACAAGGGAAACTCCAGTATGATCTTTGGAACATAGATGAAAAACAACTCAGTCTCGCTCAAGACTGGGCTAGACTGAAAGAGAGAATAGCGAAGTATGGGATGAGGAATTCACTATTGATAGCCCCCATGCCGACGGCTTCGACAGCACAGATATTGGGCAACAATGAATCTATCGAGCCATATACCAGTAATATTTACAGTAGGAGGGTACTGAGCGGTGAATTTCAAGTGGTCAATCACCATTTGTTACGTGATCTCGTGGAGCGCAACCTCTGGACTGAGGATATTAGACTGCAAATACTGCGTGATTATGGATCCATCCAATCAATCGATGAGATACCCCTAGATCTCAAGCAGCTCTATAGAACAGTGTGGGAAATATCTCAGAAATCAATTATTGACATGGCGGCCGAACGAGGTGCTTTCATAGATCAGAGCCAATCGATGAACATTCATCTGGCTAAGCCAAGCAGAAGTAGCATTACGTCAATGCATTTTTATGGCTGGAAGGCTGGCCTCAAGACAGGATCCTATTATCTACGAACGAAACCGGCAGCAAATCCGATCCAGTTCTCTCTCGACAAGTCAAAGTTGAAGAAGAAAGTTTTCGAGAAGGCGGACGATACAAGCAGTGTGGTCAGTGATACGGTCGCTAGCTCACTACCCGATGAAGACGAGATGGGATCTGTCGTCAATGGCGGAAGCACAAATGGGGGAGGCGATGCCATCATGGCTTGCAGACTAGCCAATGGACCAGACTGTGAAATGTGTTCCGGTTAGCGGTTTTAAAGTGAACAATTTTAGTCCTTATTCCCTTTCCCAAAGTAAAGTTTATAATCAATGCTTTCTAGCTGGAGAAGACTAGCGATCTGGGTTGCTATTTGACGAATGGTTCGCACATTTGTGATAACGCGTGCAGTTTAAATAGGTTTGTATCTTGCAGAGTCAGATGAAAGACAAACATTGGGTCCTGACTGATTACTTGCAAGTTATCAAGATATTTGATGAGTTTGAGCTCGCTAGTTTGCCTCGAACCCTTGTTGTAGTTAAAAACAATGTAGTTGCACCCCCTACGTAAGGTTTCGAGAGCAATCTCTGTTTCTGCTGAGGGCCGATTTGATGGCGTAAGTGGATCCTGGGCGCCCCTCCTTGATTTTATGAGCTCTTTGATAGACATTTTGCGATTATTTCTGAACCTAGACATGGCCTCCTCGAACCAGCCATGGATCGACCATATTGGCAGGACGTTAAAATTTGGGATTCCGGCCCTGTTTAGGTAGTCGGTGAGAGCTTGCGACATCCTGTTAACGTTTCTATCTTGCATCATTGCCTCCCAAGTTGAGTTGTGCAACAGAAGTTGGCATCCGCACCTAATTGCAGCGTCGGACCTGTCGGTGGAGTATGGATGATCCTTAATCCAGTCCATTGGCACTTTCTCGCTCATCATCATGGGACATGTTTTGGCCAACTCAGGCAAGGTTAACTTATCGCGCTGCCAAGCAGCACAATCCAGCAAGTGGGCTGAGGAATCACGCAGTGTTACGTCGATATCCCTGGAAATGGAATTGTCTTCAACTGTGAGATCGCGCCACGATGGTTCAGGGTCAACTGGCACAAAATCAATGCTGTCTGGCTTGACTTTGTATTCGTGTAAATTGCGCATTATGAGGAGCTTGCAAGCCTTAGACGCCTGATATATCATGTCAATCCCCTCTACCGAGTTGATCAAGTCAAAGAAGGCTGTGGCACTTATCCGGTTAAGATTTTCGAGGTAGCGGTAAAGTTTGTGGCTATCGTTGGCGACTCTCCTACAAACAGTGCGTATGATTGTCCAGATGGGATTTCTTTGGAGAACCTGGCGTAACTTTGGAGATAGCACCTTGGAACTGTTGTGCGCTTGCTGTTCAAAATAGTCTTTCGCCGCAGTGTGAATGGATATCTTGTATACGACAACCTCAATATCGCTCCAGAGATAGTTTGGGTGAACGAAAGTCTCGTTGCCCTTGCTATTCAGCTTATCTTGCACTATGATCGACAATCTTTGGGTTTCAGGTTGATCCTCGAGATTGAAAGCCTCAGCCCAGAGGTCGGTCATAGCGGCAAGTTCGCAAGTGCACTGTTTAATGGTAGCCAAGAGTTTGGCCTCATGGCCGCCATCAATAAGATGATTAATTTCGGTGCTGTTGTATCGCTTGATAATTGTGCAATCGTCGCCGAGTTCTCGCCTGTTGGTTTCAAAATCTGGACCACAATCCAACCTGGCGCGCTCAGTTGCTAGGCACACCTGTTGGGCGCTGACCATGGTCCAGATCAGGAGCGTTAAAAGCTTGGTCGCATTCATCATGTGCCTCTGACTGCAGGATTGAAGCTGGAGGGTTTAAATTAAAAACAACAACCTCTTTCGGATGGAAGCGCAAGAATGAAAGTGACGAGAGCGAACCAAACAAGCACGCAACTTGGTTCCAATGGCGCACCTGTTCGGTTGCATTTGGCGGCGTGTCTGCAATGTTGCGCCAAGATCTGGAGCCGCCGCGTGGACGAGCAACGCTGAGTCAGCGGCCTTAGGACTCAATGGCGTGAGAGTCAACTTGGTTTGCTCTGATTAATTGGCGCGTGTCCGAGTGAAATTTGCCGCCACCCTCCCGACCGAGTTTGGAAGGTTTGCTCGCAATCTTTGGCCAGCAAGAGGTGCGCGCGTGCGAGCCCATTTGGCCACCGGGTTTTGGCCGCTCCAATTCAATGCTTGATCGAGCTCGTAAAAGGCCTCCGAGCGCGCGGCCGCCAGTTTGGAGGAGGAGGAGGCGCCGCAAAGCTCTAGGTTGCGGGCACCAGACTCGCGCCCACCGAGCGCCCCGCCTGCTCGGGCCAACCGCCAGCTGCGGCGGCGGCGGCGGCTGCCGCCATCAGAGTGGTGGGATCATCTTGCTCGCCTGTCGCACGCCTATTAGGCTGATGTTTGCTCTGTTGACAGAGGCTCGACGGTAAACAGGCCAGCTGAGAGGGAGCCACTGCATTGCGTCATTAATTCTGGGCGCGCGCCGAGTGCGTTGCCGTCGATGGCACGAGCGGCCGCCGGCGCTGAGCTGGTTCTCATAGATAGTCAACTGTTTAGCCATTAGCATTAGCTCCCCCTCCACGGCTTCTGCTCGCACTTTGGGCCGGATATGGCGATTTTTTAACGTCCCCTTGGTTTGGTGAGAGTTGCCCGCTGACTGATTGCACAACTGGCGGCCCGACAACGCGCAAGACGGATACCCCCGAGCGAGCGCTCCAATACCAATTCCAGCTCCAACTTCAACTCCAACTCCAACTCCAACTCCAGCTCCAACTCGAGCTCCCATGGCCGTTGCCATCTGAGCCGGAGACTCCGCTGGGCCTCCACCTCCTTGCTCGTGACTTCGCGGCCAGTTTGCGCGCTCGTAATTGCGCCCGCCGCTCGGCCCCCATGCACCAACATCCGCTCTAACGAGAGCAAAATCAACCAGCTCGAGTTCAGAGCGGCAAAGACAATTAGCGGCCCAAAGAGAGGAACCAAAACTCAAATTGAGCCGGCGCAAACTCATGCGAGTGCCACTTCAAGCGGCCGCCTTTACATCAACTCAAAGCCTCGAACTTGGACTCTGGAAATCTAAAACTAGAATTGAAACGATCGATACACAATCAAGTTGAACGGGCCAATCGCAAAAATTGGACCAGATTTGCCTAAAGTTGGGAGCTCAGTGCTGGCGCATTTAGAGTGGGCGTTACCTGTTTCCTCCGCCCGATCGATGGCCAGCAGGCCGCGGAGATAAACTCTCCAATTTGAACAAACTTGAACTCGCTTCCTCTCCACCCGACTGGCTTCCTTTCGATTGGATTCCACTGGACTGGACTGGACAGGATTGAATTGGATTGGATTGAATTGCATTAGGTTAGATGATAAAGTTGGCCGGCTAACTGGCTCCTCGGGCGCGCCGGCCCGGCCGCCGCACGCTCATGGAGGGGTCGCTTGGGGCCGCCCGTCCCTCGGAAGGAGGCTCCACTTAATCATAGGTTATCCATCACTGCAGCGCTAACAACAAAACTGTCCAACCTGGTTCCTCCTCTCCACTCCCCAACCAGACTGCGCAGCTCTCACCTGGCGGGCGGCTTTGTTTTGTCTTGTTTCGTTTCGTTTCCTTCCCTTGAGGTTCTGTTTTGTCTTTCTGGCCGCTCTGGTTGCGCCCGCTGAGTGGCGCCACTGTCGCCGCAAACGCGCCCGCCCGCCCGCCCGCCCGCCATCAGTGCCTCGGAGAAAAATCCGATTCGGGCCCAATCGATCATCCAGCTTAGCCTGCGAGCGTTTGCCTGCCGAGCTCCTTCCTGCCCCTTCAATGGAATCGATCGATCGATCTGCTCTCCTCCTCAGACTTGCATTTGCATCTCGAAGCTAAGCTGGGTGTGAAGTTGAAGTTGAAGTTGGAGCTAAAGTTGAACCTGAACCTGAACCTGAATTTCATGGCAGGGGCAAAACTTCAAAGGGCCAAAACAAAAGCTCAACAGATGTTGCCACTCAGCCTGGAGGATAATTCGATTTATTAATTGGTGGATGCAGCCATGCCTGCTCTCCCACTCCAACTCTCCTCCTCTGTGTGCTGCTCGGCGCCTCCACTTGGCTGGCCAAGTCTTGGAATTAACACATTGTTGGCGGCACAAATGGGATGCGCTCGACTGGCCCACCTCTTGGCCCACTCCATGCGGCCAGACGATCGCTCGGGTTTACATTGGAGCGCGGGCCGGTTCCGCCCACTTGTTGCAGCCAGCGCGCGCGCAGGCCGGCAGCAGTGGGTCGGGTGTAAGTCACCTGTTTGTTCGGGCACTCGAGCGCGCCTTGGGCCAGCGATTGGGGCTGGATTTGGTGTTGGGCGAGGCGGCTGAGGGCCGAGCGCGTCGATCGGGTGGAGCAGCCGGCCGATTGGCGCCCGATCAATCAAGGGGCCGGGCAGCTCGCTCGGGCGCCCCCAACACGACTCCCGGCGGCAACCTGGCCAAGCGGGCCGCCGATCGGTGGGCGCGATTGGCGGGCGCGCTTTATGCAATTGGACTGGTGCAGTCGGCGGCGGCGGCGGCGGCGGCGGCGGCTGAGGCGGCCGACTGCGCCGGCCAAGCATGCTGCCGGCCGCCAGGGCCAAAGGCAAACAGTCGGCGGCTAGAAATCACGAGTTTCAAATTAAAACGAGCAAGAAGGATGGAGCGCGAGTGTGAAAGTGGCGCTCAAGAGAGCTCGCCGCCCTCGTGGCTTCGGGCGCCAGATCTGGATGTGGATCTCGAGGCTGCAGGGGCGGCTAGTTAGCAGGCTGGGCCGCGGCGGACGAGGCGAAATCAATTACACATGTTGATATATTGAGCCCCCGACGGCGCCGGCAAACTCGGGCGGCCGGCGCAGAGTTCTGGCCGCCGAGAGGCATCCGCTTTGGCGCTCGCTCGCCCGGCCGCTCTTGCGCGCGAAAACCAACAATCGTCGGCCCGGACGCAACAAGTCCGCAACAAACAATCAGGATGAGGAAGGAGGCGGCCAGGTGCACTCTTATCGCCCGTTTTATCTAAAAGGCGCAATTGCATTGGCCAACAATACGCTCGCTCCTTTGTCGGCGCAACGCTGATTACATAAATCAGCGGCCGCCAGCTTGATACGAAATTTGATTAATTGGATTTTGGGCCGGCGCCCGGCTCTATAGGCGCTCGCTGGGGGCAGCTGATTGCGTTCAGTTTGCCGCTCTCCTGTTCAACCGGAGTTCTAGTTTGAGTTCGAGTTTGAATTCGAGAGTTGGAGCTTGAGTTTGAGTGAGTTGGGCAAAGTTTGTTGATCTTGCGGGCGCAGAGTGATAGCGCGGAGTTGCTTTCGGCCGGCAGCTGCGTTTCCATTGTTACGGTTGCGGCCGGTGTCAAAGCGAGCAAACAATCGCAGGTGAGACGGGCGGCCAGCGAGCATCACGATCCCTCGGCGCTCGCAAGTTCGTGCCAGTGGCCGGCCGGCGCCGCTCTCAGCTCCGGCCAGCCAGCCCCAGCCCCAGCCCCAGCCTCGGCCACGCTCGCCGCCCATAGATCACGCGCCGGAGCCGGCCGACGAGCAACAGGTGCGCCGCTGGCCCGGCGCTAATTGGTCCCCATTGCGGGCCAAGTGCGGAATCTCGCACTTCCGAGCGCCGGCCTGCCAGCGCTCGGCGGGTGTTTGTTTAAATGTGTAACGGACTTGCTCTCCTGGCGCGCGCGGGCCGCCGCTTGGAATCTGCGCCCGGCGAGCAGGGCCACTGGGCCGCAGCCTCAGCACTGGCAGCTCTAGTTTGGCCCCGCCGAGGGGCGAGACTCTGGCCGGCGCGAGCTTGTTCCCGCCGGCCGATCCGCCGGTCGCGTTATAAATGGTTGCCCGCGCAGCTTGACACCGGCGGCCAGCCTGTTTGCTCGCAGCCCCGTCCTCTAGGCTCCCAGTTGGCTGCCGCCGGGACCGCTCGCAGGGGGCGAAATATGGGCACCGTGTTAGTGGTATTCAAATTAGTCGGCCTCCGCTCGGAGGAAGCGACAACAAATGGCCCCTCCGTTGCAAGCTTTGCTCTCGCTCTGTGCGCCAGTTTGAGCGCCGATAAGTCTGCCCGTAGGCTGGGACCACCGACGTTGGCGACATCCTAAGCTCGCCGCTCCGCTTGCCGCGCGCATTGATTTATCAGCAAAGCCGGGCCGACTCTGGCACACTGAATGCCCGCTTTGCCTGGCCCGGCTTTCGGCTTGAGTGGCCGAGCGAGCGGCGCTTCCTGCGCCGGCCGGCTAATTGCCGGGCACGTGAATTATGAGTTTACCTCTGAGGGCGACAAAGTTCAAGTTTGGCCGAGTTGCGCACAACAAGTTTTCGCAAGCAAACGCTGGCTCAATTTGCCCCGAGCTTAGATGGATTGGCCATAATTGTCACGCAAAATGGGAGCTTGTGGGCGAGCCGACGACCTTGGCTCGGCGCCGCAAACTCTGCGCTCAGGTGGCCGCAGAACGACCCCTTGAAGTCGCCCGCTTGCCTCGGCGGCCGCGCAACCGCTCGCGGCCCATTGCGAGCGCCCCAAAGATGGTCGCGCAGATTAGTGGCAACGAGCTAATTCGAGCCGCCAACGAGAGGCTTCCAAGCTGGAGAGTCGGGCGGCCAATGAGCTTTGCCAGAGCTCACTTGGCTTTGGCTCGCGGATTAAACCGAGCGACAGATTGGACAAATATTTGGACCGTTTGCGCAACGGAAGTGGCCGGCTTACCTGCGCTCCTCCGTCGGCCAGTTCGAGTGGGCGCGCGCGTGATTTGCCTCCAGAGGCGCAACAATGGAAACAGTAACGACGAATGAATATTCAACTCAGCCTGGAAGTGCGGCCGCAGGGAGGGTCGCTCAGGCAACCGGGCAACTGTGAGCGCGCGCCAGGCGCATGAATATTGATCGAACGTTGCACGATCAGCGCGCGCGCGCGCCGCAAACCAATTGCTCTGCGCCAGGTGAGGCATCGGACGGAACTGCCTCCCTTCCGCGTTCAGTGCGCTTGCCGCCCCGCTGGCTGGCTGGCTGGCTGGCCGGCGAGCGCGTTTCCAGGAAACCGGCCGACGGCTCAGTCGGCCGACCAAACAGGAAGCGCCCGATCGGCGACTGGCTGGCTTCGGTTCTAATTGAAATGGAAAATGGGCTTTGAAAACAAACAAATAAAGCGACGCCCGACGGTGGAGCCAGTGGAGCGGCCAGTTGGGCGGCGTTCAGCTCGAGTTGGGGCGGCCGCCGCTCGGCTGTTGGGTCCGATAAATAATCGGCCGGCGCCGCCTGTTTGCGCCCCTCGGCCGAGTCCAGTCTGGCGGCCAAGCAGCCAGCCAGCCAGCCAGCCAGCCAACGCGCTTATCTCGGCCGACCATCGTCGCTCGTTATCCGGCCTCCAGGATTGTTATTCAACTCGCGCCACTGGAGGCGAGCGGAGTGACAAAATAATGACACAACAATGAGCACACTGGACTGCCAACTGGCCCACCGAGCGGCCGAGCAGGAGGAGCTTCGGGTTGGTTTTAGTGTAAGCTGGTCTTTGTGTGCTTGCCCAGCTCCACAGGCTTAAGTCGGCCGCTCCAGTTTGAGGTGCGCGACTTCCAAATCCAGTGGGGCCAAGAGGAGGAGGAGGAGGAGGCGGCACAGTTTGCGGGCCGCTTATTTGTCCCGCTCCTCTCGGCCCCAGACTGCGCCGAGCGGCCACAATGGAAGGGAATGAGGGCCAGTTCTGCTTGTTTGTCTCCACTCACTCCGCCTGGCCCATTCATCGGCCGCCGCCGCCGCCGCCGCCGCCTGAATGGAAGGGCGCGCAATTCGCAGCCAAACTCGGAGCTCCAATCCGGCGGACGAAATGCGATCTTTTTGGCGCCAGCCACCCGGCTTCCTGTTTGCTCCGCTCCCCACTTGGCCTCTGCTGGGTTGCGGGCGAGTTGGCCGCTCGGAGGCGAGGCGAGAGAAATGAATCGCCAGTGGGGGCCGACGGAACAATCGGCAACAATTGGCGCCGCGAGTAGAGGCGAGTCGAGTGGCGGCCCGCCTGGCCGCTCCAACCACCAGCAGAGGCGGCGAAGAGCGAGGACGAAAAGTAGATCACCGTTCTCGTGGGGCCGTTGAACTGGTTTGAGCGAGACTTGCATGCTAATTTTCACGCCGGCCGGCCCGCCGACCAGCCTCGGCCACACCAGCCGCGCGCAAACACAAAGGGAGCGCGAAAGAGATGGAAGGAGGAGGAGGAGGAGGAAATTTGCGTATCTAATTGCCTTGTTTACCTGGCGCTTGCTTGAGCTGAGTTGTTTGCAATTTTGCGACCCATTTGGCTGCGACTTGAGCGCGCCGGCGGCTGGCGGCCAGTTTGCGCGACACTGAGCGCTCGCTCGAGCATCTCTCAATTACAAACTGTTGATTTCTCAATTGATTCCTCTCCACTCTGGCCGGAGGGAGCGAGCGCGCAGCCCAGACAATGGAGAGCCGGCGGAACAAACTCCACCCGCGACCCACAGCGCCGACCCCCAAAACTATAATGGGCCCCCGACTGCTGCTGCCTGCGCCGCCGCCGCCGCCGCCGCCGCCGCCTCCAACTGGCGACAGAGGCCGGCGGCGCAACTTTCACGGCTGCCATTTAGTGCGGCCAATAAAATTCAGGTAGCGACGGCGAAGGTTGGCCGTGAAATCTATTCCAGCGGCATGTAATTTGCACGCACCGCTCGCCTCGCCCGCTCCTCGGCTCGTCGCCGCTCGAGCTGGAGTTGGAGTTGGAGTTTGTGCTCCCCTCAGAGTGGGCCTGAAATGGAAGCGGACACGCAACGCAAGCTGGCAGACCTGTTGACTTATTTCCTCGCTCGGCCTTATCGGCTCCGCTGGCAGCCGGCGGCGCGGCCAGGGGAGCGGCAGCGGCAGGAGTAGCCGCTTTATATAACTAGCCCACTCGGCCGCTCGAGGAGCTGATAAGATGGCCGCCCGATAAGGTTGGCGGGCGCGAGGCGGGAGTGCGCGCGGGCTCCAGGCGCCGAGTGAGCTGTAAAGTAGCCGGCCAATCAGTCGGCCATCCGGCGCCAACAACACTCGGCCGGCGAACTGGACTCGCGGGACTGGACTTGGCCGCCGATATATTGTCACCGTGCGCCTGGAGCAGGTGGAGGCGGCGGCGGCGGCGGCGGCGGCCAAATTGGGCTGAGCCGCCGATCGGAGTTATTATTGCGGAGGTGATCGATCACGCCGCTCGCGTGACATCGGCGTCGGCAGCCCCGAGCGGCTAGCACTCTTCGCGTTCAGGCGGCAGCCAGTCGGCTTGCGTGTCGTCCGCTCGATCGGCGGCTCGAGCTGGCCGGCCGGCCGGCCACAGGTGGTGCCAAGTAGCCACTTACTCGGCCGCTCCGCTCGCTTTCGGGCCGCTCGAGTGGGCGTTGAGCGTGGGCATTGTTTGCACACGGAGGCGGCGCTCGCATGAGCTCGGCCGCCAGTGCGCGTGTGGTCCGCGCCGGCTCAGTTGGGGCCACTGCGAGCGGCGAGCGGCGAGCTAGGCGCCGAGCGAGCGCTTGCACACTTGTCGCTGCCGATCCGCGCGCCAGCCCCAGTGGGCCGGCCGGCCGTCCAGCGGCGGCGGCGGCGGCGGCGGCGGCGAGGGATGATGAATGACGCGCGACACCGCCGCTTGGCCGGCCAGCCATGCAGATCGGCGCCGGGCTGCCCCCGAGCGAGCTGGATGAGCGCCGATCGGAGCCAGCCGAGGCGAGTAGGTGAGCTTGCGGCCAACGAGGGCTCTCGGCGGAGGAGGAGGAGGAGGCGCTGCTGGCACTCGCGGCTAGCGGATCAGGCCGAGCAGTTGCGAGCCACACACAAGCAGGGGCAGCCTTGCATAACTATATTCGCCTCCAAGCGGCCGCAATTGTTTGCAGATGCAGCCAAGCAAATCCCTCTGCAACGGCGAGAGCGCCATTCAATTATCACCGAAGCGACCAGCGGCGCCAGCTCGTGCGCCAAGCGGCCCACTCGACACATGCGCCTCCCTCGGCCAAGCTCGAACTCAAACTCAAACTCAAACTCCCAGCCGAGCGGCTCTCCCGAGCGGAACTAAACTGCGGCCAAGGGGCGCCAGCCGACTGGCTCGGCCGGGGAGTCGCCGGCTTGCCCGCCCGCCCCAGCACTCCGCCCGCCGCGAACCTCCGAGCAAAGTCGGCCGGCGCAATCCATGGCGCCGGCTGGATTTCCGGCCCGCACTGGCCTCCCCGAGAAGCAGGTCGGCTGGTTGCGAGGCTGAGGGGGAGGAGGATGCAAAGGAGGAGGAGGAGGAGGCAAAGGAGAGGCAAACTGGGGAGTTCAAGTTCAGGAGGAGTAATTTTGTTAAAGGTATTATGTAACAGTTGATTGATCGCGTTCGTTGGGAGGCGATTTGTTGCTCGGGCTGGAAGGCGAATGCAAGGGAATTATTATTCCATTGTTGTTGGCTTTGGCCGGCGAGCAGGCTAATCAATCAATCGGCCAGCCCGAAATCTGCTCTCCGTTTCCATGGGCCAAACATAAGCCTGTTTGCTCGGACCCTCGCCTCAGTCGCAGTCGAAGTCGCAGTCGAAGTCGCAGTCTCAGCCCCAGTCCAGTGCTCCCGCTCGGCCAGCCGCGTCTGTGTTGTTTCAAGCTTGTTTGTCCAGCAACCGATTGAATGATGACTCAATTGGGCGGCCCACTTTTTCTCCCTCCGCGCCGGCCGCAAGAGCGCGCTCCTCCTCCTCCTCCTCCTTGGCCAACCGGCCAGCCAGCCAGCGAGCGGGCACCTGGAGGAGCCGGCGCAAGGCTCTGATTTACGAGCACTAAATCATGCGCCGGCCGGCCAGCCAGTCGGCGGGGCGAGCAAATCCAATTAACACACAGGAGGCACAAATAAATGGACACCGCGCGAGCAGAGGAAGGAGTTTGAGCGCTTTATTTGCGCCGCCGAGCGCAAACAAACTGCGGCCGGAACGGAGCGGAGCAAAACTAAACATGATTCATTGGCGCAAGGCTCCCATTTCGGCTCCAGCTCGCCGGCCGCGCGGCGCCCAGTCTGGATGGGGCCGCCGGGCTTGCAGCTCGAGCTGGCCAGAGCTGCGGCCTGGCGACTTGGCTCGGCTCGGCTCGGCTCGGCTGGAGCGAAGTGGACAAACAGGCGCGATTGTTATCGAGGTCCGCCGAGTCCATCTGCGCGGCCGGCGGCTGCCGCTCCCAACTCGAACCAGCCAGCCAGCCAGCCACCCAGACCCAAGC